>Ga0182016_10002995_pt1 | contig 19493 bp, 16 predicted proteins | sample 712S2MmetaG_FD_120491 | JGI IMG/M metagenome (GOLD analysis project Ga0182016, IMG submission 120491) | Permafrost microbial communities from Stordalen Mire, Sweden - 712S2M metaG | ecosystem: Environmental > Terrestrial > Soil > Wetlands > Permafrost | place: Sweden: Stordalen | collected... | reverse complement strand
TGGGCGCATACGAACCCCGAACCGCCGCTGCTGGCCCGGTATTCCGGCATGAGCTTCTCGGCCGTTTTGGCCACCGCAATCTGCATCAGCGCTTCCGCTTTAGATTCCGGCGGCAGATTCCGTGCGATCACCCGCTCGATGTCAGCCGCCCACAGCGTCCGGTCCTTCACCAGCGCCAGGTTGGCGAGAAACGGGTTCGTGGTGACGCCGATGGCGCCACGCTCGAGGCCGAGATCCAACTCGGCAGCCTCGGCCGAATCGTGCCACCACTGCGTGCGGGTATTGCGAATGACCCAATCCAGATAGGTGTTGGCCGCCATGATTTCCTCAACGTTCGTTTAGGACCTGCAAAACCGAATTCACCTGTTTATTTTACATCGTGGCATTTGCTGTGGGGCAGGTTGGTAACCTGCAGGCCGATTGTAAATCGGCCCTTGCGAGCGAAGCTCGCGTCTGGAGTTTGGCCTTTTGGTGGGACAGGCCTCCTGGCCTGTCCATGGTGGAACAGGCTTTAGCCTGTTGTTTCGCGAGCGAATCTCGCGTTAGCGGGGCTGAGAGCCCCGCTGCAGGCCGGGGGCCGGGCATAGGCGCTAAAATAAGGCCGTTCGCAAAGACGACCCGCGTGTCGGGCGATCCAGTTGCGCTGCTCGCTTTTGGGGCAAGTTCCCAGAGCCGGACTTCGGCCGTGTCACCCTAGTCCGGGCTTTGTACGAGTGGCGCGTGATACGCCGGGAGCTCCAGCCGACCAGCCCAAAGCGGGACTGCTGCGCGCACTGCGATGACTGCTACCCCTGATTGGTTCGACCGCCGATCGATAAACGCCGGCTATCGGTACCTAGAGCCCGCAGGGTAGCAGGTGTATGCATCGCTACTTTGGTTTGTTTGGCTTGGTTTCGCCCAAGCCGACGTCGAGCTCGAGTAATCCACCTGGTGGGGACATGGCCGCTCGGGACCGTCGCAAATTTACAACAATTGCCTTCCGGCCCCTGGCGGTGGGTTTCTCAGCCACATATTGGGCCCAATTGACGCCGCTTGTTCTGGCAAAAAAACCGTTCTTAGTAAGCAGATGGTTCATAGGAAGTATGCAGCGAGATGGCGTATTGCAGTCAGCATAGGAAATCCAAAACCGAAGTGGCAGGCCAGAACCGTTGGAATCCTTTATCAGGCAAGACATGAGCTTGCTTCCGTGGCCTATTCCTCGATATCCAGGACGAACAAAGAATTCCTCCACATCCAAATGATCGTCCCTTTCCGTGGCGATGCACCATCCGACGCGGGTGTTGTCTGCCGAGTCCCAGAGATCGTGGACTACGCAAGCGTACCCCAAGGAATTTGCTAGCAGCGTATCTTTACAGATGAATCTGCTGGGAATTCTCTTCTTCATTTCCTGCGTTATCGGGTCTGCAAAGAAAGGAAGCTGGAAGTACCAGGCGTCCTGCGAGAACCGCGCGAAGTAATCGTAAGGCAGGGATCCGAAGCCCTTGTCTCCCCAGTTCAGTCCCCAACAATTAATAAAGTGCAGCGACTGCGTTTTGTCATCATAGCCTACAACACAAACACAGTGGTTCTCAGTAAACGGTTGACCCGGCTTTGGCATCGAGATCACACCATTAGGTGCTTTAGCCCACCCGCTGTGGATGGACATAGAAACTAGGAATGGGCCACCGAAGGCAAGGCAGCGCCGCGCATCCTCTAGATCCCGAATACGGAAATAGGAGTAAATCTTGTTGAATCTTGCAATCTGGTCCAAACCCGGTGGTTCGGGAGGTGGCCAGCTAGCACCTCTCTTCGGGTAGGGCCACCTCGTTTCGGAGATGGTTCCCCAGCCAGCATGAACCCGAGCGGAATTAATGATGAATACTCCTTGCTTAGGCCCCATGTTCACTGTGCCCTCTAGTTGCCTGGCTCTGACAAAGCCATAGATACGGCTGATCTGCCAGAATCGTCGGCGTTTCGGTTTGCGCAGTCTGGAGAGAGTTGTCATGCTATACAACCTTCTAAACCGCAGATGCCGCTCTGCCCAAGGTGGCTTCCTTCCATCGCTGGGTGGTCAGGGCTTTGGGGTCCTGAACTTGGGGCGAGTTCACTCGGGTGTGCAAACATCGCGCGAAACTCGGCACTCTTGTCCCATTAAAACTCGATTTTACAGTGCCGCGGAGAATCGCCGCTCAGGCCCGCGCCTCCACGCTTGATTTCCAGATAAACGGCGATCTGGGAAGTTGTAACCGCCCGCAATCCCGAGGCTGCATCGCGCTCAGCCGAGGTCGTTTTGCCCATTGGCCCTATTCTTAACGACTATGCGGGGGCCTAGGGAGAGCCCCCAATGCCGGCGACGTTGGGGCAGGCCATGAACCGGGTGCGCCAGATCCGCGCAAGTGTGCAGGACGAACTGCCCGGCGGAGGGGAGTAAGGGCCGCCGACGGCGTCTCCGCCTTCGTCTGCGCTCCACGGGTATCAAAAAGATGATTTGGCCGGACGCGCGCAAGAAACCGGCGCAAATCGCGCGATAATGGAAGGAGCAAGCGCATGGTACATCAGGCAAAGAACCTATCGCCGGAACAGATGGCAGCCGCGGAACTGCTGCTTGGCCGCCCACTGCGGGAGAAGGAATCGATCAGCGTACAGGCTTTCGAATCCGCCCCTGTATCGGAGCAACGGCGGCGTGAGGTCTCCGCGGAACTCCACCGGCTGTTCGCCGAAGTGGACCTGAACCTCCGGCCCGCCACTGCCGACGAAGTCGAGGACGTCTTTACCGAGGCCATGCGAAGCAGCCGCCCCGGGTATCGCACTCACCGGTGAAGATCACCCTGGATTCGACCATCCTCGTCAAGGCTTTTACCGACAGCGGAGGCCTTGCCCGGCGCTTGCTCCTTACGATCTTGGAAGGGAATCACGTCCTTGTCATGTCCAACGAGATCCTCGCCGAGACTTCGAGAGTGCTCCGTTACCCCAGGATGCGTGCCCGGCACGGTATGTCCGAAAGCCGGATCTACGACTACGTGATGTTCCTGCAGTCTGTAGCGACTATGGTCCGGCCCGATCCGACACTCGTGGCGCCGATCCGGGATCCGAATGACATTGTCGTCCTCCAGACCGCGATCATTGGCGGGGCCGAGGCCATCTGCACTACGGACGAGGATTTTTTCCATACTCCTGCTTTGGCCTTTCTGGAATCCGTTAGCATCTTGGTATTCACCGACACGGAACTCATGGGTCGACTCCGCTCCTGAGCCCTACGATAAACGAGCAGGGGTCGGCCGCTCGGTCGGCGGAACGCTCGGCAGCCGCGGCGGCGGTGGCGGCGCCTGCTAGCGTCACGCAGCTCCAGGGCGGCGCGCCCGAGACCGCCTCACGAAAGGGCTCTGCCGGCCTAACGTCTAATCCTCGCCGAAATCCCTAGGGCGTCAACCGCCTGCGTACTTGTCCGCCAACTGGAGCAACTCGTCATTTCGCTCGATGTGCGCGGCTTCGGCTTCTCCTACCGGTCGCACATCTGCGAAAAATCCTCCGCGCCCTCTTTTCCCTGACTTTTCAATCACCTGCAAGCCTCACCCCGCCGCAGCCCACCCGGTTCCCATCCTCCCCGATGCTAACCTGAACTCAGAAGAACCCACGCGGCCTCGCCGAGTCGTCGCCGTGTCGCCCCCGTGTCTCCGCGTCCCCGTGTCTCCGCGTCGCCCAATTGGTTTCGTGTGTCCGAAAAAGGTAACTCCATGGCAACAAAGAAACAAATCGCGGCAAATCGCCGCAATGCACGCAAGTGTACGGGTCCAAAAAGCCCGCAAGGCAAGGCCGCGTCCTCCATGAACAACCTGCGCCACGGCCTGCGCGCCCGCACCGTCATCCTGCGCGGCGAAAAACAAGAGGATTTTGACGAAATCCACGACGGCCTCCAGGACCAATACCAGCCTCAGAACCCAGCCGAACAGCATCTGGTCGACCAGGCGGCCATCGCGCAATGGAAACTGGTCCGCGCGGAAGCTTACGAAGCCCGTTCCTTCGCCGAAGACTCCTCTATCGAAGCCTGCCAAGCCGTGTTCCGCCAAATGACCCTGGTCACAGGCCGCCTGGAGCGCGCCTTCTTCAAGGCCTATAAGGAATTGGAGCGCATCAAAGCCGCCCGCCAGAAACAACCGCAGCCACCGGACCAATCCAAGGAAGAGCGGGAATCGGACAAGCACCCCGCCATCAATCTTTACTGGATTAACCCCGAGACCGGCGAGAGGACCCTCGCCGCCCAGACGCCAAAAGCCATAGAGATCACCGAAAGGCTACAGCGCAACGACCCACCCAGCTAACGGAAGGCTGTGGGGCAGGTTGGCAACCTGCAGGCCGATTGTCAATCGGCCTTTCGCGCGCCAAGAAACTGATGGATTCGAGTACAGGGAAGCGCGTTATCATTGCTGGGAGCGAAGACCGCGAAAGGAGAACGACAGATGGCAGAGGAACCGGGTAGTTTTCCCGCCACACGACGGGCGTTCATGGGAGCGGCCGCGCTGACAGCGGCATCGTACAAGCGGGTGCTGGGCGCCAACGACCGCATCGGCGTCGGTTTTATCGGATTTGGCCTGATCGGCAAGCAGCACGTCGCGGATTTCAAGAAGCTTACCAATGAGGTCGATCTGGTGGGCCTGTGCGACGTCTATCAGCCCCGCCTTCGCGAGGGACTGGAGTTCATGGGGAATCCCAATGCGAAAGGCTACGGCGATTTCCGGAAGATGCTCGAGAACAAGGACATCCAGGGAGTCGTGGTGGCCACGCCGGACCATTGGCACGCGCTGCTCACCATCATGGCTTGCGCGGCGGGCAAGGATGTCTACGTCGAGAAGCCCATGACCGTGTGTATCGACGAAGGCAAATGGATGATCCAGGCCGCCCGCAAGTATAACCGCATTGTGGTGGTAGGAACGCAGCGGCGGCACGGCAGTGGCGTTGCGCAAGCCAAGAAAGTGGTCGAAAGCGGCGTTCTCGGCAAAATTCACTCCGTTCGCATCGCATCGTATCGCAATATTTATCCGGGGTTCGGCAAAACTCCCGTGGAGAACCCGCCAGCCGAGATGGACTATGACATGTGGCTGGGCCCTGCTCCCAAGAAGCCCTACACGAAGCACCGCGCCCTCTACCACTTCCGCTGGTTCTGGGACTATTCGGGCGGGCAGATGACCAATCTCGGCGCTCACACCATCGACCAGGTGCTGTGGCTGATGCATGCGAAGGGCCCCAGCATGGTGATGTCCACGGGCGGCCGCTACGCCCTGGAAGACGACGGGGAAACGCCGGACCTGCAGGATGCCCTGTGGGTTTTCCCCGGCTTCACCGTGAATTATGCCATCCGTGAGGCGAACGCCTTGCACGGCGATCCCGCGGCGCGCGGCCAGATCTACTGCGGCACGAAGGGGACGCTAACGCTAGCCGGCGGCTATGAGGTGACTCCGGAGTCCAAGATCGACCCGGTCAACGATATTCCGCGCTTTCAGGGTCAGCCCACGGGCGGACCGGTGTACTCCAGCGTGCAGCCCACCCCCTGGATCGAGGCCGCTAAAGGCGGAGTGGCGTCCGATGCCCGCTATGGCACCGGCGGCGAAGACACCATGCTGATGAATGAACGCGACTGGCTGAATTCCATACGGACTCGCCAGCGCCCCCTTTGCGAGGTAGAAGACGGCCAACGTGTAGCGGCGGTTTGTCACCTGGCCAACATGTCTCTGCGGCTCGGCCGCGCCATCCAATGGGACCCCGAGAAAGAACAGGTGATTGGCGACCAGGAAGCTGCCGCCATGTGCGTCCGGCCGTACCGGGCGCCATGGGACGGTGTGCTGAGAAGCCTGGTTAAGGTATAAGTTATTGAGGCTCGCATAATACAGTGACAACAACTTAGCCCTTGTGGGGCGGGCCCTCGGCCTGCGGCGGCCTCTCAGGCCGCCTGCCCCCTTTTCAATAAGTTGTGGTGGGTTTTCGACCGTGCGCGTCCGTCGAGGGCGCTGTTCCCGCGACGGGATCAGCCGCCCCACGAGTTTGAATACGAAAGGAAGCTGCTTATGTCTCAAATCGGATTCATCGGACTGGGCATCATGGGCAAGCCCATGTGCCGGAATCTCCTGAAGGCGGGCCATCGGTTGGTGGTCTACGATATGCTGCCGGCTCCCGTTGCGGAACTGGTGGAAGCGGGTGCGGCGCGCGGCGAGTCGCGCCACGATACGGCCGCCCGGTCGGATGTGATCATCACCATGCTGCCCGATGGGCCGGACGTGGAAAGCGCGGTCCTCGGCTCTGGCGGCGTGCTGGAGGGCGCGCGCGCGGGTTCCATCGTGGTGGACATGAGTTCCATCAGCCCCATGGTTTCGCAGAAGGTGGCCGCGGCCTGCGCCGAAAAACAGGTGGAGTTTGTGGACGCGCCGGTGAGCGGTGGTGAGCCGAAGGCCGTCGATGGGACGCTCGCCATCATGGCCGGCGGAAAAGCGGAAATCTTCGAAAAGGTCCTGCCAGTTCTGCAACAGATGGGGTCGAGCGTGACCCTGACCGGTCCGGTGGGCGCCGGCAACGTGACCAAGCTGGCCAATCAGATCATGGTGGCTTGCAACATCGCCGCTATGGGCGAAGCGCTGGTGCTGGCTACGCGCGCGGGCCTCGACCCGGAAGTGGTGTTCAACGCCGTGAAAGGGGGCCTGGCGGGCAGCACCGTCCTGAACGCCAAGGCGCCCATGGTGATCGCGCGCAACTTTAAGCCGGGCTTCCGCATCCGGCTCCATCAGAAAGATCTGCGCAACGCGCTGCTGGCGGGCGAGTCGTTGAAGGTGGGGCTGCCGCTCACCAGCCTGGTGCAGCAGATGCTTATGTCCCTGATGAACGAGGGCAAAGGGGATCTCGATCACTCGGCTATCGTGACTTTCATCGAGGGAATGGCCGGCATCGAAGTGAAGAAGGGACAGAAGTGACAGACACTTAGATCTTGTGGGGCGGGGCATTCTGCCCTGGGGTCCCCTCTGGGGACGGCTTTTAGCCGGCCCTGGCCGCCTGAAAAGGCGGCTGCGGCCAAGATTGGCCGCCCCACATAAGTGACTCGTTTGTCGCCGGCGATCTCACAAACGCGCTACACTCCCCGTCTTGTTCTACCGATAAGGAGTATGCGCGGACAGGACGGCCGCAACCGGTGGTTATCAAACTAGCGCTTACCTACAGACCAAGGGCTGCGGCCTTCACCGAAGACGGGCCCGTCTATGCGCGGGCCACGCGGTTAACGACGGGCAAGGCGATGGCCCGGCACCGCCTGTGCGGCTCGCCGCAACTGCGCCTGGGGGCGCCAACATGAAACGACACCCCGGACAATTCGAGACTGCCAGGACGGAACGGCCGCTGGGGCCAGCCGATTGTCTCAAGACGCGGTTTTCCGGCAAATGCTCGAAATGCGTCGTGGAAACGCCTCGCCTGCACGTCCCGACCAGGTTGGTACCGGGCAAGTTTTGCGAGAGTTGCTGTCCAGCGTGCCATTCCGGCGGCCCCGTCTAGCGGAAACCGACGGAAATCGGAGGTTCAGGTGATAGAATCTGTTTTCGCACTCGGAGTCCACACTCGTGTCCCCTTGCCGGCCAATCATCGCCCTCCTTCTGTTTGCCGCGGCCGCCGTATCGGCTCGCGGACAGTCGGCCTCGGCCGGCGCGCTGGAAGGGTCCGTAACGGACACATCCGGACGGCAGGTCGCGGAAGCCACGGTCACGCTCCGGAACGCGGCGACGGACGAACGTTACGCGGCCACGGCGGACACCGCCGGCGCATTCCGTTTTTCGCTGCTGCCGCCAGGGCTTTATCAGGTGGAATTGCGGCGCGCGGGCTTCAAAACCGCGCGGCTGGCGCAGTTGACGCTGAATGCCTCGGAAGTTGCGGTGCTTGAAGCGGTGCTCGAACCCGGCGACTCCGGCATCACGGTCGACTGTCAGTGCCACGTGCGCGCCGTAGCGCCGTCCACCGGCACCCTGGTCGATCAGAAGACCATCACCGCGGTGCCGCTCAACACGCGCAACTTCACCCAGGTGCTGTCGATGTCGTCGGGTTCGGTTGCCAGCGTGAACAACGCCGGCACGCTGGGGCGCGGCACGCCCAGCGTCAACGTGAACGGCAACACCACCGCGGGCGGGTACACCGTGGATGGCGCGTACGCCCCCAGCACGGTGCCGAACCCGGACGCCATCTCCCAATTCAAGATCCAGACGTCGCAGAACGATGCCATGTTCGGCGCCATGGTTCCCAACACCAACCTGATGACCAAACGCGGAGAGAACAGCTTCCACGGCGACCTGTGGGAGTTTGTGCGCAACGACATCTTTAACGCCAATGCATTCTTCCGCAACACCGCCGGACAGCCAAAATCCCACCTGAAGCAGAACCAGTTCGGAGTCACCGCCGGCGGTCCGGCGATACGCAACAAGCTGTTCTTCTTCGCTTCCTATCAGGGCACGCGGCAGGTGAACGGGCTGGACCCCACATCCGTCTCAGACCCCATCCTGCCCGCGCTCACCGGCGACCGCTCGGCGGCGGCGCTGGCGGCGCAATTCTGCCCCGGCAACCAGCCCGGCAACTCGAACTACCTGACCTATGCCGGCGGCAAGCAGCTCGACTGCAACAACCAGAACACCGCCACCACCGCGGCGATCAATCCGGTGGCGCTGCGCCTGCTGCAGATGAAGGACAGCGCGGGCCGCTACCTGATTCCTTCTCCGCAGACGATCATCGCAAGCGGACCGGATGTCGGGCTGGGGTTTTCCTCCTACAGCCTGCCTTCCACTTACGACGAGAATCACTACCTGGGCAACGGCGACTACCTGATGTCGCCGCGGAACACGCTCTCGGCGCGCTTGTTCACGGCTACCGTGGACCAGTTGCGCACCTTCGGCTCGCCGGGCGGGTATCCGGGCGCTCCCATCGTTCCGGGCTTTGGAGCGCCGCAGGCGCTGGCGGCCACCGACGTGGCGACCAGTCTGCGGCTGACCACACAGGTGAGCGCGAATACGGTGAACGAGGCGGCGATGACGTTCACGCGCAATCGCACAGACACGCACGCCGTCGGCATGCCGAGCGCCTCCAAAGTGGGAATGACGCCGGTCGATCCGCTTTTCCCGGAACCGCCTGAGATCACCGTGCTGGGCCCCATGGGCTCGTTCCGCCTCTTCGGATCGGACCCCAACGACAACCACTTCGAGACCCGCACCTACTCGTGGGGCGACAATGTTTCGTGGGTCCACGGCAACCAGCGGCTGCGCGGCGGCGGGTTTTTCCTGGACCAGTACAACGGCCGTTCGGACACCGGCGGCGCCCGCGGCAAGATCGTCTTCCAGACTTTCGAGGATTTTCTGGTGGGACTGAGCGCCGCCGGGAATCTGAGCCCCAGCGGCCTGAGCAACGTCGAGTCGGTGCAAGCCAACGAGGGCGTGGGCCCTAATGGCGAGGTGCAGTATCGTTACCGCCGCTACTACGGCGCGGGCTTCGTGCAGGACGATATCAAGGTGAGCGCGAGATTTTCGGCCAACCTCGGGCTGCGTTGGGAATACATCGGACCCTCGCTCGACGAATCCGGCACGATCGGCAATGCCTCTCTTGCGCTGCTGAGCCAGGCGGCAATTCCGCCCGCCGGCGGCACCCTGGCCGGCAATACCGTGGCGGCGAATTACAACGCGCAGTTGATCGATCCGTACACCGGCAGCCCGTTCGGGCCGCCGCCGGCCGGCGTGGTGGTGCGCTCGTCGAAGAGCTTCTATGACAACGGCACGCCGCTGGACAAATTCGCGCCGCGACTGGGCTTCGCCTCACAGCCGTTCGGGTCGAGCGGGCGTCTGGTGGTGGGCGGCGCTTACGGCTGGTTTTACCAGAATCCGCCCTACAGCGCCAACGCCTCCACCGCGCCGCCGTTCACCTCCGTGCCGTTCGCGCAAGGATTCACCAACGCCGATTCGAGCAACAATTTTTCCACCTTCGCCAAGCCGTTTCCCACCACCACACTCGGTTACGTGCCGCGTACACCCACCTCGCAGCTCTCCGACCGCATCGCCGGTCCGGTGTACCAAATCCCGCGGCTCCAGCAGTGGAATCTCACCACCAAGATCCGCCTGGCGGGCGACCTTTCGCTGGATGTGGGTTATGTGGGCTCGCATGGCGGCCATTTGCTGCTATCGCGCGGCCTGAACCAGCCGCTGCTGGCGAGCGCCGCGCAACCGGTGAACTGCGGTTATGACGGGGTAGCGTCGGACTGCATCGTGACCAACACGTCGGCCAACGCGCCGCAGCGCGTTCCGGTGCTCGGCGAGACGCAGACCGCGCTGCTGACCAGCGAGTTCACCGGCACATCCTGGTACCAAAGCATGCAGGCCACCCTGCGCAAACAGATGTCCAAAGGACTGACGCTGCAGGCTGCCTACACGCTCTCGAAGTCCGAGAACGATGTGACCGTGCTGAACGATCAATACGACCTGATGGCGAGCAAGTCGCGCGCCGCATACGACCGCACCGACCGGCTGATCGCTAACTTCGACTACCAACTGCCCATACCAGGCGGCCCCACGCGTCTCGCGCGCGCCTTGACGCAGGGCTGGTCGCTGACCGGCATTGTGCTGCTGCAGAGCGGCCTGCCGATGACGCTCACCGATCCGAATGGCGGGACGGTGTACGGGCGCGCCGCCACGTCGACCATCACCATGTGCCCCGGTGCGACCTATGCGTCGCTCGAAACCAGTGGCAGCGTCTCCGCGCGCCTGAACCAGTGGATTAACCTATCGGCGATCTGCGCGCCCGTGGTGCTGGGCTCGGACGGCTCGGCGGGTTATGGGAACGCGGGCCAGAGCATTCTGAATGGACCGCGACAAGTGAACTCCGACTTCTCGCTAGGCAAGCGTTGGCGAGTGGGCGGACTGCGCGAGGGAGCCGAACTCGCCTTCCGCGCGGAATTCTACAACGCCATGAATCACCCCCAGTTCGCCAATCCAGGGACCACGCTCGGGATGGCGACTTTTGGCGTGATCACGCAGACCGCCGTGGCGCCCCGGCTGATTCAATTCGGCCTTAAGTACCTTTTCTGACGCCGATGCCGGATGTCGAAGCAACACGCATGGCGCGGCTTGCCGGCAGATAGCAGCCCACGAGTTCCGACCCCAGCCCCGTGAGTTACGATGAACATGCCATGACCCGAACGGTAGAGATTGGTTGCGTGCTGGCGATGGTGGGCACCTGTTTCGCGCAGAACCAGCAGTATCGGGCAACGCTCGCCGTCGCAGGCGGCGCCAACCTTCCTTCGACGCCGATGTTTACCCCCGCTCCCGCCGGCCAGGATTTGCCTCCCTGCCATATTGTGAACGCTTTCGCCAACGGGGTGGTCATCTACACGGTTGTGGTAGTCATCGATCCGGGTTCCGACTCCATGACACGCCGTTGGGACGATAAATGTGCAGTTAGCATCTGGCTGAAGGGTTACCGGAAGGCCAGCGTAACGTTGTACGACGGTGCGGTGATCGTGCTGAAGCAGATCGGCGATCCCGAAGGCTCCACAGTTTCCGTGACCGCTCTGCATGTCCCCAAGGAGGCCGCGAAAGCCTACGACAAGGGCCTCGGGGCCATGAGCGATGGCAAGCTTTCCGGCGCGCAGAAGCAGTTTGAGCGCGCGGTCACGTTGTATCCGGATTATGCCCAGGCCTGGAGTCAGCTCGGCGAGGTGTTGGAGCAGCAGTCGGAGCCCAAAGAGGCGGCCGAAGCCTGCGAGCACGCGCTGAAGGCCGATCCCAAATACATCCGCCCCTACCTGCAGTTGATCCGGCTCGCGGTTGCCGGGAAAAGGATGGAGGACGCAGTGGCTCTCGGCGAGCGCGCCATGCAACTGGACCCCGTGGAATACCCTGGAATCTACTACTTCTACGCCGTGGCCCACTACGAGTTGAAGCACGCGGACGTGGCCGAGAAGGCCGTCCGCAGGGCCATCGAGCTCGACAAGGACCACGAGTATCCGGGCGCCGAGGCGCTGCTGGGCAAGGTGTTGGCCGATAAGGGCGATTCCCGCGGCGCGATGGACCACTTCACAAAATACCTGCGGCTCGCCCCGAAGGCAGATGATGTGCCCGCCATCCGCCAGCGCATGGCGGAACTGGATCGCGGCGAGGCGCAGCCGAAATGACATCGGGCCAGCCCATCGCGGGAAACCAGACTGGCCTGTCAAGTCCGTCGCCCGCCAATTCGGGGCAGTCATTCGTAGCGCAGTGAGATCATCGGATCCGTCTTTGCCGCGCGGCGGGCCGGGATGTAGCATGCCAGAAGTGCCACTCCCATCAGAATCAGCGATACCGCGGCGAAAGTAACCGTGTCTGTGGGACTCACGCCGTAAAGCAAGCTCGATAGAAGCCGCGTGAGCCGCAGGGCGGCAGCGACGCCGATGGCGAGACCCGCCAGTGCGGGCGCCAGTCCTTTCGCGATGACCATCCGGAGAATCTCTCCCTTGCGCGCGCCGAGCGCCAGGCGGATGCCGATCTCGTGCGTGCGCTGCGCGGCAATGTACGAGATCACGCCGTAGATCCCCACTGACGCGAGCAGCAGCGCCAGGCCGGCAAAGCCGGTCAGCAGGAGCGTGACGAAACGCGGCGCAGCCACCGACTCGGCGAAGTATTGGTCGAGTGTTTCCGTATGATAGATGGGCGCCGTGCGATCGAGCGCCGCGACCTCGCGGCGGGCCGGCGCGATGATGCTGCGCGGATCGTTGGCAGTACGCGCCACGATATAAACCGGGTCCAACCTTACCTGGGCCAAAGGCGCATAGATCTCGGGAGCGGCGGCAGAGCCGGGATCGGATTGCTTCACGTCGCCTGAGACGCCCACGATTTCGCGCATCGGCGGCTCGCCCGCGCCACCGCCGATGCCGGGCCGCACATGCTTCCCGATGGGATTCTGGCTCGGGAAGAAGCGCGCGGCGAACGCGCGGTTCACGATCACCACTGGGGTGGATTTCGAATCGTCACGTTCCGTGAAGTCCCGGCCAGCGGCCAGCGCGATACCGAGCGTGCGAAAGTAGTTGGGCTCGATGGCGTTGAAATCCACCGAAGGGCGCGAAGCCATGGGAGTGGGCTGCCCCTCGGCCTCCACGCTGAGCAAGAAGTTCTCTCCCGTGAGCGGCAGCGACGCCACCGCGCTCGACGACTGCACGCCGGGTAGAAGGCCGATCCGCGCCACGACGTCCCGATAGAATGCGGGAATCCGAGCGTCCGCCCTGCCGGCCGGCGAATCCAGTTGAAAGGTCAAGACGTGGCTGCGATTGAATCCCGGATCGGCCTGCGTGAGATGCCGGAAACTCTGCAGCAACAGGCTGCTGCCGAGCAGCAGCACGACAGCCAGGGCGACTTCGCTCACCACCAGCATATTACGCACGCGGCTGTGCTCTCTTCCTCCGCTGCCGGCGCCACGGCCGCTCTCGCGGAGCGACGCGGTGAGACTGATTCCGGAGACGCGCAGGGCCGGGGCGAGCCCGAACAGAATGCCCGCCGCGAACGAGATCAGGAACGCGAAGGCGAGCACGCGGCCATCGAGTCCGATAGCGTCCAGACGCGGCACCTGGGCGGGGATGAGCCGCACGAGCAAGCGGAGAGAGGCAAACGCCATCGCCAGGCCCAGGGCGCCGCCCAGCAGCCCCAGGGACACACTTTCGGTGAACAGTTGGCGAGCGGCGCGGAGGCGGCCGGCGCCCAGGGCAGCCCGCACGGCCATTTCTTTGCGCCGCCCGGTGGCGCGTGCCAGCAGAAGGTTTGCCACATTGACGCAGACGATCAACAGAACGCAGCCGACGGCGCCCAGCAGCACCAGCAGAGGATCGCGGATGGGGCCGATGAGGCTCTGAATTTCGGGCACAATGCGCACCGTGCGCGCCTTGTTGTCCGGATGCTCCCTGTTCAAATTGGCGGCGATGGCGGCCAACTCGGATTGCGCCTGACGGATTTCGACGCCGGGTTTCAGCACGCCGGCGACATCCAGATAATGTGCGCCGCGCTGTGCGGCCACCGCGTTCACGCCGCCGCGTAGGTCGAGCGCGATGGTGGTCCAGAGTTCGACGGGCTCCGCCTGGATCGGGTATTGGAATGCCGGCGGCATGACCCCCACCACGGTGAACATCTGATCCCCGAGGTGAATGCCGCGCCCCAGCACCGCCGGGTCGGAGCCGAACTGCCGCTGCCAGAGGCCGCCACTGAGGATGACCGGGTTGGCGCCGCCTGCCGCGGCGGGGCTATCCTCCGCCGGGAGAAAACTGCGCCCCAGCGCCGGACTCACTCCGAGCATGGAAAACAACTGCGCGGACACGACCGCGCCGAGGATGTGGAGCGGCTCGCGCGGGCCGATCAGCGTGAAGTCATTGGTATGGACGGCGGCCATGCCTTCGAAGACATGATTCCGCGCGCGCAGATCGAGGAAGTCCGGATACGACGCGACGCCGCCGCCAGCGCCGGCGGCGGCAACCACCGAGCGGATGCGCACCAGGCGGGCGGCGTTGGGAAACGGCAGCGGCTTAAAGACGATGGCGTCCACCACGCTGAAAATGGCAGTGGTCGCGCCGATGCCGAGCGCCAGCGTCAGGATGGCGGTGGCGGCAAAGCCCGGATTTCTCTTGAGCACGCGGAGGCCGTAGCGCACGTCCTGCAGCAAGTTATCCATGGAAACTCCCATTCTGATGTCGCGCACGTTTTCCTTGATTTGTTCGACGCTGCCCAACTCGCGGCGGGCCTGCGCAAGGGCCTCGTCGCGGGTCATGCCGGACCGCGTCTTTTCTTCCGCCAGGAGGTCGAGATAGCTGTGGATCTCCTGGTCGAGATCGTGGTCCGCACGCTGCTTGCGCAGGATGTTGCGGCAGAGATTTTTCAGGCGGCGGAAGGGCACAGGTTTCCTAGGTGGCGCGCAGGGCGCTGGCCATGGCGAGCGAGATGCGCTCCCACTGGGCGGTTTCGGCATCCAGTTGGCGCCGGCCCAGTCTGGTCAGCTTGTAGAATTTGGCGCGCCGGTTGGTTTCCGCTTCGCCCCAGGAGGCGCTCAGCCAGCCGGCCTCCTCCATGCGATGCAGGGCCGGGAAGAGCGAGCCGGGTTTGACCTCGAAGGCGCCGTTGGTAATCTGGGCGATACGGCGCGAGATTCCCATGCCATGCAGCTCTTCGAGGGCCAGGGCCTTGAGGATCAGGAGGTCGAGCGTGCCTTGCAGGAGGTCTGTGCGTGGGGCGGACATAGGGCTGCTATAGAGACTCTATAGGAAAAATAGCAGAACTCTTATAGAGTGTCAATAGGAGGGGCTGTTAAATCAGCGTTCATGGCGGCCATTCCGGGTCCGCTCTTTGGCGAGTTCCGCCCGCCAGCGCGCGCCAACCGCTCCCGGTTCATCGACGACGCGCGCAAAGAACCGAACGCGGTTCTTAACATGACACAGTCAGACCACGCGCAGGACTGCCACGGTGGCGTCATCGGTCTGGCAGCCGCGTGAGAAGTCGTCCATGGAGTTGAAGAGCCACCTAACCAAGTCTTGAGCGGCTTCTGGGCGCTGCCGTGCCCAAGCGGCGGCCGCTCTCAAGAGGCCCTGCACGCCCCACTCGTCGCCCTCGGGATTCGTCGCTTCCACGACTCCATCCGTGTAGGCGATGACCAGATCGCCAGGATTCAGCCGAAGGCCGCTCTCCTCATAGTCCGAATCGGGGAACATTCCAACAGGGGCTCCGCTCGGTTCAAGCCAGTGGACCGAGCCGTCATGGCGAAGAACAACCGGCGGATTATGTCCGGCGTTGACGTACCGCAGCGTCCGCGCCGCCCTGTCGAAGAGGCCGTAGAACAGCGTCGCATAGCGGTCCGCAGACGATGAATTGTACGCCTGGACGTTCACGATCCGGAGTAATGCGGCCAAGTCATTTGCCGTGAACAACGCGGCGGTCCGAAGCGAAGACTGGACACTGGCCATCATGAGAGCCGCGGCGAGACCCTTGCCGGAGGCATCGCCAACGACCAACGCCAGGCGGTCATTGCTGAGGGTAATGAAATCGTAGCAATCGCCGCCGAGGGCCCGAACCTGGCGGCACCGCCCGCCGCGGTCCAGGGCGCAGGCGTTCCGGCCGTGACCCTGCATAAACCGCTGCTGCACCTGGCAGGCAAGCACCCAATCCTGGCTTACGTCAACCACCACATCTTCGGCCGTCATTTTCCCAACCTCCACCCGTAGGTCGGTTCGGGACGCGCGAAATCGACAGGGTGGGGCCGATTTGCGGTTTGAAAAAATACTTTCCGAGGGATGTAGAGAACGCCGCTGCGGTTCCGACTAGGATATGAAAGGAGTAGATGAAATGAAATACATTTTGTTGATGTCGGGCACGAAAGCGGGCGTTGACGGGTATCACGCCTGGGCGGCAAAGGATGTTGAGGCGCATTTTGCGGTCCTCAGGACCATTACGAAAGAACTGACCGAGTCCGGGGAGTTCGTGGCGACGCAGGGCCTGGCCGATCCGGTTGAGGCCAGGGTTGTGCGCGGGGAGAGAAACGGGCTGCCGGTCACGGACGGCATCTTCCCCGAGTCGAAGGAGTTTCTGCTGGGCTACTGGATCGTGGACGCAGCTACCGCGGAACGCGCTCGCGCCATCGCGGGACGGATTTCGGCAGCGCCCGGGCCCGGAGGAATCCCCACCAACATGCCGATTGAGGTGCGGCGGTTCGCCGGTCCCACAGGAGAGCGAGAATGAAATACATTCTGATGATGAACACGATGAGGGCCGAGCAAGGGGTCCCCAACTGGCCGAGGGGAGACTTGCGGGCGCACATCGCCTTCATGAAGAAGCTGAACCAGGACCTTCACGAGTCCGGCGAACTGGTCTCCGCGGAGGGGCTGTCATTTCCCGATCAGGCCAAGCTGGTGCGGGCCAGCAAGGATGGCACTCCCATTACGGACGGCGTGTTCCCCGAATCCAAGGAGTTTCTTGCCGGCTTTTGGATCGTCGACGTAGAGACGCCGGAGCGGGCATACGCGATCGCAGCCCAAGCTTCGGCGGCGCCGGGACCTGGCGGAGCGCCGCTGAACATGCCGATTGAAGTACGCCAGGTGATGAGCGGGCCGCCGCCGGAAATGATGTAGCGAGAGCGGCGATGACAAAGCCATGGGACACCACTTCCGAGCGCCTGCTGCGGGAACTTGCGCCGCAGGCGCTCGGCGTGGTGGCCCGGCGTTTTCGCGACTTCGCGTCGGCCGAGGACGCCGTGCAGGAAGCCCTGTTAGCGGCGTTCACGCAATGGCCGCTGGAGGGCGTTCCCGAGAATCCGCGCGGCTGGTTGATACAGGTCGCATCCCGCCGCATGACCGACCAAGTGCGCAGCGAGATTGCCCGCCGTCAGAGGGAAACCGCGGCCGCGAGGGATGTCGAGACCGTGGCGGCGGCCGGCGACATGGAGCGCGACGTGGACATGGACCCGGACGACACGCTGATACTGCTGTTTCTGTGCTGCCACCCCGCGCTCACTTCGTCCTCTGCGATCGCCCTGACGCTGCGGGCCGTGGGCGGCTTGACGACGGCGGAGATTGCCAACGCATTCCTGGTTCCGGAGGCCACCATGGCGCAGCGGATCAGCCGCGCGAAGCAAAGCATCAAAGCTTCGGGCGTGCCGTTCCGTTTGCTTTCCTGGCAGGAGCGCGCCGAACGGCTGCCAGCGGTTCTGCATGCGCTCTACCTGATCTTCAATGAAGGATACTCGAGCAGCGGCGGGCCGCGCTTGCAGCGACTCGATTTGGCGCGTGAGGCGATCCGGTTGACTCGCGGCGCGAAAGCGCTGCTTCCCGGCGATGCGGAAGTTGCCGGCCTGCTGGCGCTCATGTTGTTGACCGACGCTCGCCGCGCGGCGCGGACCGGACCTGACGAGGAATTGATCCCGCTGAACAAACAGGACCGAACTCTGTGGGACCGGGCCGAGATCTCCGAAGGAATCGAGCTCTTGACCGCGGCGCTATCGAAAGGATCGGTGGGCTTGTACCAGCTACAAGCGGCGGTGGCCGCGATTCATGACGAAGCGTCGCGAGCGGAAGACACGGACTGGCCGCAGATCCTGGCGCTGTACGAGTTGCTGAAACGTGTGTCTCCCAGCTCCATGGCGACGCTCAACCATGCCATTGCAGCCGCAATGGTACACGGCCCAGCGAGAGGGCTCGAGCTGCTCAAGACGCTCGATAGCGACGCACGCTTCTCAGCGCATCATCGTCTTGAAGCGGTTCGCGCACACTTGCTCGAAATGCTTGGCGATCGTGAAAACGCCATCAAGCATTACCGGACGGCGGCCGGCCGGACGATGAGCATTCCGGAACGGAATTATCTGATGACCCAAGCGGCTCGGCTTGAGGAGTGCCCGAGAGGCCCAGATGAAAAGACGACCGTTCCCTGATCGGGAGCACGACAGAAGGCGTTCCAGGTGCGGCGTTCTGGCATCTCGCGGCGCAAGTTCGACGAATAGCCGTCGTTAGAGAGGTGTTCGCGGTTAATGGGCCAAGGTGCCAGAGATTGTGGCGAACCCCTCCGTGCCGACATCGATGAGACAGATCTCCCGGTCGTAATTACTGAGCAGGGCGAGCATATGAATCCATTGAACCTGACCTGAAAATAGCGAGGGGCTCGTAGATGCGGTAGCCACCGCTACAATAAAGAACTTTTGCGGCCATGGCGACATTTCCTGAACATAGATGACCAAGCAGAATCAGCATTTTGCGAAAAAGCCCGGCTTAACGCAGTAATCGCAGTAACGAGCCGGTCGCTGTTTTAGGCCCCTAGTCACCATCCTGAAAGACCCTCGCCCAGAGGATTGGTCGGACCTCTCCGGCAATCTCGCGAGGTGATTCCTTGAACAGTGGAAGTGCCATCTTTCCGGAGCCGAAACCAGAACCGTACCAGCAAACCATGGATTCTGCCGCAGCCGTCTTGCGGCGGCTACCTAGCGAGATCGTCACATCCAAGCTAAAACTCCGTCAAGCCGAGGCCGTTGAGTGCGTCCGCTTGAAGCGAGATTCCGCCAACCAGTGTCTCGGCTTCGCCTCCCGGCCCTTCGTTCTTTGCGGCCTGCCGATCAAGAGGCCAGCCAATGGTGTACTGCTGCATGAACGACGGAACGGACAATTCCTGTTGCAGGTCACCGGTCATCCTATGGGCTGCCGTGGGGCCAAGATCGTTTCATCAGGAACTGATCGAGAACATTACGGCGAGGTACCTCTAAGGCTGACCAATCGGCTCGGCCAGGACGTCCGACGATGTAACCGCTTTCGCCGATTGCCGTAACGATGTTATTTTGGTGCACCTGGAGGGTGGTTGCCGATGCAGACGAACATTTTGTGGCCGCTTACGATTGGGCTGAGCTTGGCCCTGTCCTCGCCGGCGCAGGTCAAAACCGAGGTGCCTGAAGTGGTGCCTGGCGCCAAGACCGCAACGGTTGAACACATCAAGATTCACGGCGCTTCCCTGGAAGGGAATCTCGAAGGAGATGCG
>Ga0182016_10002994_pt1 | contig 19494 bp, 14 predicted proteins | sample 712S2MmetaG_FD_120491 | JGI IMG/M metagenome (GOLD analysis project Ga0182016, IMG submission 120491) | Permafrost microbial communities from Stordalen Mire, Sweden - 712S2M metaG | ecosystem: Environmental > Terrestrial > Soil > Wetlands > Permafrost | place: Sweden: Stordalen | collected... | reverse complement strand
GGTTGTTTGTCGTTGTGAATCGCGACCATCCGGCCGTAAGGCAGAGATTTTCATGGTGCCACGAATACGCACATCTCTTGCTGGATCGGGCTCAGATGGGACACGTGAGCCGAGAATCCGAGCGAGGCGATTTGCTTGAAGTGCGTGCCAACGTCTTCGCGGCAAATTTCCTTATGCCGGAGGACGGCGTCCGTCAGTTCGTAGCGACTCTCGGGAAAGGCAGCGCAAGCCGCCTTCATGCGGAGGTTTTCGACGAAAGCGGGGTTGTCCCCATCGATAGCCGGACCGCGGGTGGAAGTCAGGAGTTGCAGATTTACGACGTCGTCAAGTTTTCGCATCACTTCGGCGTGAGCGTACTCTCGGCTCTCTACCGGCTAATGAACCTCCGGCTGATCACGGAGAAGCAATTCGGGGACCTGAAGCAGATGGATAGTGACGGAATGAGCAAGCAATTGGCCGATCTCTTGGGCCTATGCCAGGTTTCAGAGGTCGAAACCATCAGCGCATTCTATCGGCGATACCTTGTTCTGGCCCTTGAAGCATACCGGCGGGAGAAGATCAGCCGGCGAAAGCTGATTGAGATAGCGAGCAAACTGGGCGTGGGTGCGACCGAGATCGAGCAGGTTGTTCAAAGTCTTGGATTGGTTCGTGACGAACCTGCAGAGGTGCTCGTCCCTACGGTTCAGCCGTGAATCCGCCTGGTAGTACTTCGATCGTCATCACCGACACCAGTATCCTCATCAACCTGAGTCATACTGGCCACCTTTCCTTGCTCGGCAAGGTGGTCGGGTTACGCTTCGTAGTGCCAGATGAGGTCGTTGCCGAGGTTACGGAAACCGAGCAGCTCCGAATTCTCGAAGCCGCAATAGCGGATGGGTCGTTGACGCGTGAGTCGATCGCCTCGCCAGACGAGTTGGCGCTTTTCGCCGAGTTGTCCCAGACCCTCGGCTCCGGCGAATCGGCCTGCCTCGCTCTCGCCTCAAGCAGGGGCTGGATTGTCGCCTGTGATGAGAAGCGCGTATTCATCCGAGAAGCTCGCAGCCGGCTAGGCGACGGTCGCATCCTGAACACCCCCGGGTTGTATGTCCTTTGGATTCGCGCTGGCATCCTCAGCGTGGAAGAGGCAGATGCTGCCAAAGCGATTCTCGACGGGAATCGATTCAAGATGTCATTCTCGTCGTTTCGTGATGTGATATGAAGACCGCGGATTCCTTCCCCTCGGCCTGCTGGTAGCAACCCATAGGGATGCGGTGCTTGATCGGGGCTGGCCTGGCACAGTTTACTCCCAATTAATTAACGCGCTTGCATCCGCTGAACCACGCCGCCGTATCATCGGGCAAGCCGTCGATGGCCGGCGGCCGTTCCTGGCGGGAGCGGCTGTTACAGCAGCAATCGGCCTGACGGCAGCGGACACTGCGGGCAGGAGACATACGGTGGACGCCGGTGCCTGGATCAGTACCCTGAAACCGTCCGGCCGCAGCCTACGAAGACTCAGCGGAACATCCACCAAAGGATCAGCGTACAGGCGAACAGGACGCCGGCCCAGATCCGATAATCCGTTACGCCCAGCCTCTGATGGGCAACGGAAGCGAACACGTTGCTCTCGACTTTGTACTCAGGTGGCGGTGCCGTCAGAAGGCTGACTACAACCATGGTGATGGCTGCCAAAAACCACACCAGGATCGAACGATGGAGGAACGAGGCCAGATAGGGGTGCGCCACCAGCCTCCAGCCGAGGGTGGTGTCGAGGAGCAGGAACAAGCCGAGGGCGAAGCCGGCCGCGCCTCCGGCAATGGCCCCGGCAGTGTTCCCGCGCTTCCAGAGCAAGCCGATGAAGATCACCGCACCCAAAGGTACACCCAGATACGCCGAGAGCATCTGCAGGTAATGCCAGATGGTGACCGAGAGTCCCACTAAAGGAGCCGCGAGCACGCCAAGCACGGCCATCAGCACGGTAACCCTGCGCCCGATGGCGACCTGATCCCGATCGGAGAGTCCGGGCTTCCAGCGCACGAAAAAGTCGCGGACCACGAGCGTGGCGCTGGCGTTGTAGCAGGCGCTCATGGAGGACATCAGGATGGCGATGAGGCCGGCCAGGACCAGCCCGCGAAGCCCGACGGGGAGCAAATCACTGACGAGGCGCGGATACGCCATGTCGGCTTTCGGGAGATTGGGATAGAGGGCATGGGCGATGACGCCCGGCAGCACCAGGATGAACGGGATGAGCAGTTTCAGGAAGCCCGCGAAGATGGCGCCCTTCTGGCCCTGGTCTACAGAACGGGCGCCCAGGACGCGCTGCACGTTGGTCTGGTCCATGCACCAGTAGAACATTCCGCCAAACAGGTTCCCTATCAGGAAGCCGGTAATGGGAAGCTCGGAATCCAGCGGCTTCACCATATGGATGAGACCGGGATCGACGCGCGCGGTCAGGCCACTCCATCCGCCAACGGTCACCAGCCCGACGATGGTAAGGACGATGCCGCTGACGATGAGCCACGTTCCCTGCACCATGTCGGCATAGACCACGGCGCGCAGCCCGCCCTTCATGGTGTAGAGGGCCGTGAAGATGGAGAGGCCGATCATGACCGCCATCTGGTTCCAGCCAAAGAGGAGAACCAGGAGCAGCGAGCCTGCCCAAAGATCGATGGCGTTCTTGGTGAATACGTTCATCACCAGCAAATTGCAGGAGAGGAAGGCGCGCAGGCCCCAGCCGAAGCGGCGCTCGAGGAATTCAGGGATGGTGTAGATCCTGCTGCGGAGATAGAGAGGGATGAACAGGGAGGCCAGAATGATGAGGCACCAGGCGGCCATCCATTCAAACCCGCCAGTGACCATGCCGACGCGGTATCCGTCGCCGGCCAGGCCGACCACGTGCTCGGCTGAGATGTTGGAGGCCAGCAGCGACATGCCGATAAACGGCCATCGCAGATCGCGCCCGGCCAAGAAGTACTCGGCGTCGGTTTGCTTCTTGCCCGCCGCACGCAGGACCGCGCCAATAACGAGCGTCAGGCTGAAGACGATGATAATGGAATCGAGGATGCCTAACACGGTTCCTTCAATTCTATTCGTTATGGGGGGCTGGCGCCGCAACATATCGGCAAGCCGCAGACGACAAAAAACGATCGTCTGCGCCACACGGACTTTCTGCCTCACCCGCCTCGTCTACCAAAGATGCCTGGCCTTGATCCTGCTCGTCGCCTTCCTCAACGCCGCATTCGAATTCAAACCCCTGCTCGGCGAGCACGGACTGCTCCCCGTGCCACTCTTCACCAAAGCGGTCCCGTTCAGCGCTTCGCCCAGCCTGTTCTTCTTTGCCCCCAACGACACAGCCTTCACCATCGCGGCGTGGCTCGGCGTGCTGCTGGCGTGCCTCGCGCTTAGCGGCATCACGGAACGCTACCGCACCTGGTTCTCCATGCTCGTTTGGGCCGCGCTCTGGGTGCTCTACATCTCCTTCGTCAACGTGGGCCAGACCTTCTACGCTTTCGGCTGGGAATCCATCCTGCTGGAGGCGACCTTCTACGCCATCTTCCTGGGCAGCCGCCGCGCCACGCCGCAGACCATCGTCATCTGGCTGCTGCGATGGCTGCTGTTCCGCCTGATGTTCGGCGCGGGCCTCATCAAAATGCGCGGCGACCCGTGCTGGCGCGATCTCACCTGCCTCAACTATCACTATGAGACCCAGCCGATGCCGGGTCCGCTGAGCTGGTTCTTTCATTGGGCGCCCGCCTGGTTCCACAAGTCGGGCGTCTTGTTCAACCATTTCTCGGAGCTGGTGGTTCCGTTCGCTTACTTCCTGCCGCAGCCGATCGCCGCCATCGCAGGCGCCATCACCATCGCGTTTCAATCTGTCATCTTCGCGGGCGGCAATCTTTCGTGGCTGAATGCGCTGACGATGGTGCTGGCCGTCAGCACCTTCGACGACCGGTTCTTCGCGCGATTTCTTCCCATCCGCGCGCCGGCGACCGGGCGGCCCGCGCTGGCGCATCGCCTGGCCACTTTGGGTGTGGGCATCCTGGTTGCGATTCTCAGCATCCAACCTATTCGCAATATGTTGTCCCCGGCGCAGGTGATGAATACGGTCTACAATCGTTTTCATCTGGTGGGCACTTACGGCGCGTTCGGGTCGATCACGCGGCCGCGCTACGAGGTGATGGTGGAAGGAACGGACGAACCGGTGCCGACGGCCTCGACAAAATGGCGCGAGTACGAATTCAAAGGCAAGCCCGGCGATCTCGGACGCATGCCTGGGCAGGTTGCGCCGTATCACCTGCGCCTCGATTGGCTGATGTGGTTCGCGGCCCTGTCGTCCTACGAGGAGCAGCCCTGGTTCGCGCCGTTCATGCGAAAGCTGCTCGAAGGCGACCGTGCGGTGCTTTCGCTGCTGCGGGGCAATCCATTTGCGGACCGTCCGCCGCGCTACGTGCGCGCGCTGATTTACGAGTACCATTTCAGCAGTCCGGGTGAACGGGCCGCGACCGGGCTATGGTGGACGCGGAAGTTGGTGGGCACCTATTTCCCGGCGAGTTCACTGCCCACTGCGGGGCCAGTGGGTACTGCGAAGGGCCGATTGACAATCGGCCTGCAGGTTGCCAACCTGCCCCACAGGTTCACGAAGCTGATGGATCGTGAGACAAGATAACAACAACGCGTGCGTGATCGGCTCCGGGCCGAACGGCTTGACCGCCGCCATCATCCTGGCGAAAGCCGGACTGCGCACCACGGTGTTCGAAGCGCAACCCACCCTCGGTGGCGGGGCGCGCTCGGCCGAGCTGACGCTGCCGGGATTCGTACACGACGTTTGCTCGGCCGTGCACCCGTGGGCGGTCAGTTCCCCCGCGTTCGCCGCTTTCCCGCTGGCGGAGCACGGCCTGGAATGGATCTACCCGCCCGTGCCGCTTGCGCATCCCCTGGATGATGGGTCGGCCGCCATACTGGCCCAACCGTTGGACGAGACCTGCGCGCGCCTGGGAGTTGACGGCACGGCGTACCGCAGGGCCATCGCGCCCCTGGTGCGGCGCTGGCGCGAACTGGTACCCATGATCCAGGCGCCGCTGGTTCGCCTGCCCGCGCATCCGTGGCTGCTGGCGCGCTTCGGAGCAGTGGCCCTTTGGCCGGCGGCGCCCCTGGCGCGGCGGCTCTTCCGCACCGAAGCGGCGCGCGCCCTTTTTGCGGGCAACGCCGCGCATTCGGTGCTGCCCCTCGACGCGCTCGGATCGGCCGCCTTTGGATGGGTGCTGGCCGCGGCCGCACACGCCGTCGGCTGGCCCATTCCGCGCGGCGGCTCGCAGTCGATCGCCAACGCGCTGGCGTCTTACTTCGAGTCGCTCGGCGGGCGCATCGTCGCCAACAGCCGCATCCAGTCGCTCGATGAATTGGGCGATGCCTCGCTGGTCCTTTGCGATGTGACGCCCCGGCAATTCGTGGCCCTCGCCGCCAACCGGCTGCCTGATCGTTTCAGCCGCCAATTGGAGGCTTACCGTTACGGCCCAGGTGTCTTCAAAGTCGATTGGGCCTTGAGCGCGCCCATCCCGTGGAAGGCGGCCGAGTGCGCCCGCGCCGGCACGATCCATGTAGGCGGATCGCTCGACGAGATCGCGGCCTCCGAGAGCGCGCTCGCCGGAACGACACCCAGCGAGCGGCCCTTCGTCCTGGTGGCGCAGCCCAGCCTGTTCGACGCCAGCCGCGCGCCCGCCGGCCAGCATACTGCATGGGCCTATTGCCACGTGCCGCACGCCTCCACGGCGGACATGACGGAGCGCATCGAATCCCAGGTGGAGCGCTTCGCCCCCGGCTTCCGCACGCGCATTCTGGCACGCCATACAATGACGCCCGCGGACCTGGAGCGGCACAACGCCAACCTGGTCGGCGGCGATATCACCGGCGGCTCGCAGGATCTGCGGCAGCTCGTGCTGCGCCCCACTCGCCTGCTCTATCGCACGCCGCTCGATGGCGTGTTCCTGTGCTCCTCGTCGACACCACCCGGCGGAGCCGTCCACGGCATGTGCGGCTTTCACGCGGCGCACGCAGCCCTGCGCGCGCGCAACCTCGCATAGGGTGCGGGATAAAGGTGGGATAATCCGTGGCGGGCTGCGCGGCAGAGGGCGGACAATTCTGCCCGCAGCCGCTCTGGCCGCCTAAAAGGCGGCTGCGACCAGGATTGGCCGCCCTCCAGTGTGCATAGATGCGCTCCGGACCCGGTTTGACGCATCCTATAAAGGTGAGGCATTTTCTACTTCTGGCGATCGCTGTCGCGGCGGCTCTGTGGATGCCGGCGCGCACCAGTGCGCAAACCGCGCCAGACCCCGCTGCGCCAACTGGCGCTGTCACCGTTAATCAGAAATGGCAGTTCTTCGTGGAAGAAACCTTCACTCCGCTGACCATAGTCGCCAGCGCGGCGACCGGCGGCGAGTCGCAGGCCACCAATACGGACCCCAAGTATGGTGTGGGCCATGTGGCCCTGGAGAAGCGCCTCGGCGCGGCGACCCTCGATAACGTCACGCAGAACTTCTTCAGCGATTTCGTGATGGCGTCGGTGTTGCACGAGGATACCAAGTATCGGCGGAGAGGCGAACAGCACGGCTTCTGGGCGCGTGTGGGATATGCCATTAGCCGCGCGGTGGTAACGCGAACCAATGCGGGCGCGAGCACCGTGAACTGGTCGAATTTCACCGGGACGGCTTTGAGTGTGGGACTTTCAAATGCCTACTATCCGGTGCGGAGCCGGAACCTGAACGCCACATTGATTAACTGGGGGAGCAGTTCGGCAAGCGCGGGATTCGGCAACCTGTTTCCGGAGTTCGTACCGGATTTCAAGCGCTGGCTCAAGCGCATTCATCTGTAGTGGGGGCTGGTCGAAAGGCCGATTGACAATCGGCCTGCAAGGTTGGCAACTGCCCCACAGAGGCGGCCTGAGAGGCCGCCGCAGGCTAAGAGCCTGCCCCACTTTACTGCGCTGATACGGCGTACTTGATATGCTCGGTAGCGGATTCGCTGCCCTGCAGCGCCGTGATCTGCAGCTCGCAACTGCCCGGCCGCGTGGCCGCCGCCACGAACATGGGGATGGTTCCGGTAGCGTCGGGCGCCGGCAGATTGGCGGTGGACTCTGCGAATACCTGGCCGCCGGTCTTGAACTCGACATGGATCTTGGGTTTCTCCCCGTTCGATTTGTCCGGATACACTACAAAGTATACGTATCGCTTGTTGGCCGGATTGACGGTGGCTTCGACCATCGGAACGACGTGCTTCCCCTTGAAAGTGAGCGGGTCGGCGGCGTCCGTCTTAGCGTTGGCGGGCTCGACCTGTTGCACCACCACCAGACTGCTGATCCCTACCCCCTTGGGCGCCGCGGGGATGTCGATCTGCGCGGTCTCGGCGGTTGCCTGGCTCCCTTCGCGATCCACCAAGGCGGTTTCGACCGTGTAATGGCCCGGAGGAAGATCGAGCGGATGCGTATAGATCAGGGGAGTGGCCCGCACCGCCGCCAGGTTGGCGTCGGCGATAAAGTAAGGCTGGTCCACGCTGTATTTGTCGACCACCTGTCCGTTGGCGTCCCGGATGAGCGCGAACAGCGACACTTCGAATTTATGGGTCTTGTGCGCCGGGTCGGCGGTGGCGCCCAGTTTTGTTCCAGGCAATTCGAAAGCCAGCGTGCTCTGCGAATTCGAGGCGTCTTTCTGGAAATGGAAGGCCGTGACGTGGAAATCGAATGAGTGCGGCCGCGGTTCGGTGCTCAACACCGCGAGACCGGTAGACTCCACCGGCGTCAGCGGGCCCGAGCCTTTCAGATCCGGCATGGCGAAGTACCCGGTGCGGCTCTCCACCTGCAAATCGTTGTGCGCCATTTTCACCTCGATCTTCCGCAGGCGCCCGTCGTACTTACTGGAGGTGGGATGATATATCGCTTCATAGTGGACGTCCAGACTCTCGGCGAGTTGCTGAAAAGACTTGCGGAAATCGTTGGTGTTGGCGATCAGGAATCCGCCCGTGCCTTCGGACAACTGCCGCAGGCTGGACTGCAAATCCGAGGTGCGCACCGCGGAGATGGTGTCGTCGCCCTGCTTGCTGTTCTGCCGCATGACGCTGGCGCTGGCGCCAATCTTGCCCTGGTTCTGGCTGACGGATGCCATCTGCCCCACGGCCAGCTTGCCGGCCTGCGCGGTGTCGGCGCCCGCGCTCATTTCGGTGCTATCGAGCGCGTAAAACGTGATGCCATGGCTGTTGGCATTGTTGAGAATCTTCTGGAACCGGTCGGGGTCACCGGTGGTAACCAAACCGGTGGTCACCAGCAGAACGGATTTCCGTCCTGGCAGCGGGGCCAGTTGGTTGATCAGGGTGATGATCCGGTCGGTCTCGTGCATGCCCGTAATATTGGCGAAATCGCTGCGTTCGCGAACCTGATCGCCGCGCAGGCGATTGGCGCCGCTGCTGTTGGAGACGTCCGCGCCCATGATGGACGTGGTGTTGATCTCGCCCCCGGTGGCGTCCACCGACACGCTGGCCGTGTGCGTGGCGTTGTTCACCTGGGCATTGATGGTGACGATGTTCGGACTGGCGGTGAGCAGGGCTTCCGAGGCTCTGCTAAAATCCAGGGCCTTCCCAGTGAAAGTCGATTGCAGCAGTTCATCCCGGTTCTTGGTGAACTCGTGCACCGGGATCAGCTTCTCGTTGAGATTGAAGATGCCGATGTATGTTTCCGGCGGCAGATCGCTCTTGATGAACTCCTTGACGACTTCGACCGCATGCGGCCGTGTGACCGGATCGATGTTATGGAAGACGATGCAGATCGTATTTAATTCCCGCAGCGGCAGAGATGTACCGGTGGCCGCCGGCTTGGCCTGGCGTTCGGCTTCCTTGCGGTGCTCTTCCTTGCCCGGCACCATGCGGAAGCTGAGAATCTGCTGGCGCACGCCGTCTTCGTAGATTTCGACATCGCCCGGCTTAACGTTTTTCACCTGGCGGCCCTTCTTGTCGCGCACCGCGAGGTCCAGCGCCACCTCGGTAGTGGTGACCCGGATGGTCGCTCCAGGCGCCGGGGGAGGGGCTGCGTCCTGGGTCCGGCCGGGGCCGGCTGCTATCGCCATGAGGCACACAATGAGCGGAACACCAACCTTACGCATAGGATGATTCTATCTCTTTCCACGGCGGCTGGCGCGCTAGGGCTTCTCCGGCATCGGCTTGCGCTGCTCCTCCACCCACCTCTGGGCGTCCTCCCGAACGCGCCGCGCCTCGGCGGTCTCCCGGTCGCCGTCGGCGGTGCGCTTGAGCCGGTAATAAGCCGTGGCGAGCGCGGCGTGGGCCTCGGAGAAGTTCGGATCGGCGCGGAGGAGTCGTTCGAGTTCCTGGCGCGCCTGCTCGTGGAGGCCCTGCGACACGTGAATCGAAGCGCGCAGAAACAGCGCGGTAACTCGACAAATCAACTCGGAGGCGTGTCGAAATTTTTGGCGTTGACAAAGGGGGGGAAGAGGGTAAAATGCTGCCCATGGGAAAGATCTCCCCGGCGGTCTCACGATTGCTCAACGTAAGCCGCCACACGGCCTCGCTGCGAGGCGGTATCCTAGCATTCGGGGCAAGGCGCACGACGCCCGAAGGGGCTGTCCCGGCCAGTGAGAAGTTGAGCGTGAAGTGGCGCTACATCCCAGCCTTCGCAGCCGCGGCCTCCGCCGCGGCGCTATTCATGGCCGCGCTTTCGCATACTGCGGCGCAGACTGCGGCCGGTCCCACCTTCCGTGTTTCGGTCAACCGGGTCCAGATCAGCGCGGTAGTCACCGACGCCAGAGGGCAGCACGTGACGGATCTGGGCATCGCCGATTTTACGGTACTGGATGAAGGTGAACCGCAGCAGCTTACGTCCTGTGAGTACATCCAACTCGCGCGGGCTGGGCCGGCCGCTGCCACCGCGGAACCGACGCAGGTTCCGCAGCCGCCGCGCGCGGCTACTGGCGAGCCGACTCCGGAACAGGTGCGGCGCACGATCGTGTTTCTGGTGGACGACGAATCGCTCGCGCCGGAGGCAATTCCCGTGGTCCGGGAGGCCATTAAGGGGGTTATTGAGCGGCGTCTGCAGCCGGGAGATCTCGCCGCGCTGATCCGCACCGGGTCCGGCAACGGCTCGCTGGAGCAATTCACCGCGGATAGGCGCGTCCTTCTTGAGTCGTGCGAGCGGGTCCGATGGAGGCCGGGGAGCCGCGGAAACCCCGGCGCGCTTCGCCAAACGTCCGGCTTCGTTTTCGGTGAAGAGATGGGCGGCTACATTGTGGTGGACTCGATGGAGCGGACCGGTGCCGCGCTGAAGTACGTGATCTCGGCTCTACGGGACCTCCCAGGCAGGAAGTCCATTTTCTTTATCTCGCAGAGCCTGCTGTTCGGGAGGAAGTACTCTCTTGGTGGGGGCGCGACGGATGTAGGCAAACTGGTGGACAGCGCGTTGCGGGCCGGGGTGGTTATTTATAGTATCGACCCGACTCCACTGTCCAGCCTGACCCCCGGCGCGGACTACGACGCGACACGGGACAGACTGGCGGAAGCCGCCCAGGGGGGCCAGGAGATGTTGGCCGAGGCACTGGGGATATCCAGGCACCCCCCGACGCAGCCTCTGGCGATGCGGCCCCTACTGACCACGAACCGGGCGCACGCACTGCTCGAGCTTTTCCGTGGAAGCTTGCGGGCGCTCGCCGAAGGGACCGGCGGAATGATGGCCGCCGACACGGACGCCGCGACCGCCATGGACCGCTTCGCCGACGACCTTCAGGGCTATTACCTGTTGGTCTATAAGCCGAGGTCCCCGGAGAAGTACTTTGCCGCAAGCGGGAGCCAAGCCCAGCCGTTTCGCAACATCAAGGTACGCGTGGCGCGGGCCGGCATGCATACCCGTACGTATGCGGGATATATCGCCAAGGCGGACGCCGTGGAGCCGGATTCCCCGCGCGATGCGGTCTCCAAGGCCCTCTTTTCGCCTTTCTCCGCCTCGGGCATTCGCCTGAACATGACATCCGTCTTCACTGAGCCGAAACCCGGTTCGCCGGAGATCAACGTTCTTTTGCACATCGACCTGGGCGACCTCGGCTTTACGGCGGGCGAGGGCGGGAGCCACAATGCGGCGTTCAAGGTGATAGCACGCGTGGCGGGGGAGCGAAACGAGCCGGCCCAGATGGTCACCAAAGAAGCGGCCCTGCGGCTGACGGATAGCAACTTCCAGCAGGCGATCTCGGAGGGTTTTACCTACCGGTTCGGTGTGCCAGCCCCGCGCGCCGGCCTGTACGAGGTTCGGGTTGCGATTCAGGACGAATCCAGCGGCAAGCTCGGGAGCGCGCGCGAATTCGTCGAGGTCCCGGACGTGAAGAACGGACGTCCGGGCATTTCGGGCGTGCTGGCATACAGCGCAAGCCAGAGGGGCGGAGATCCAAGCGCACCGGGCTTGGCAGAGTGGCGCGTCTTCCGGCGGCAGGATAATCTCGCCTGGGCCTGCCAACTCTTCAACGCGAAGTCTTTCAGGGCTGAAGCGTGGATTCTACGAGACGGTAAGAAGGTGGCCACCGCGCCGAGCCAAGTCTCGGAGAGCGGCGACGGCGCGACCACAGCCACAGGTCTTGTACCCCTGGCCGCGCTGGCGCCCGGCAACTATATTCTCAAGATCGTGATAGGGCCTCTCAAAAGCAACGAGATTGCCGCCTCGCAGTGGACTGACTTCGAGGTTTTGCCGTAGGCGGACGCCGGCCCGAGCCGGGCACTGCACCTGCATCAGGTCCTGCCACCGGTGTAAAGAATAGCCGCCCTAACGCTTTCCGCAAGCCGCAATCCGGGTAGTGACATAGCGGCGACCCTCGCGTTCAAAAAGCGCGCGCTTCGCTCGGCGAGCGGGTCTGGAGACCCGCTGCAGGCGTGGACGCCCGCCCCACAAGGCGCCGCGTATTATTCTGAAAGCTGATGCAATGGCGGATATTCGCGCTCTGTGGGTCGGCGCTGGCCGCGGCCTCCGCCACGCTGGGGCCTATCGCGTTCGAAGAAATCGCGGACCGCGCCGGCATACACTTCGTCGCCGACAGTTGCCCCACACCGAACAAGAATCTGCCGGAGACCATGCTGGCCGGGGTGGCCCTTTTCGATTACGACAACGACGGCTACCTGGACGTCTACCTGGTCAACGGCGCGGCCATCCCGTCGCTCGAAAAAGAATCGCCCAAATACTGGAACCGCCTGTTCCACAACAACCGCGACGGCACCTTCACCGACGTGACGGAAAAGGCCGGCGTGCAGGGCGCCGGCTACGGCATGGGAGTCGCCATCGGAGACTACGACAACGATGGATGGCCGGACATCTTCCTCGCTAATGTGACCAAGAACCAGCTCTTTCATAACAACCACGACGGAACCTTCAGCGACGTGACGGACAAAGCCGGTATGGGGGGCGCAGTTCTGGACGGCAAGAAGATGTGGTCGATCGCCGCCGGCTGGTTCGACTACGATAACGACGGCTATCTGGACCTGTTCGTCTCCAACTATTGCAAATGGGAAGTCAACAAGGATCCCTTTTGCGGGCCTAATCAGAACCTGCGTGCCTATTGCCACCCGAAGAACTATGCGCCGCTTCCCAATACGCTCTACCACAACAATGGGAACGGCACCTTCACCGACGTATCGGCCGCCACGGGCGTTAGCCAGATCCGCGGCAAGGGGATGGGGGTGGCCTTTGCCGACTACGATCACGACGGATTCATGGACGTCTTCGTGGCCAACGACAATGCCCCCAACATGCTTTTCCACAATCTGGGCGGCAAGAAGTTCCAGGACGTTGCGCTGCAGACCGGAGTCGCCTACCCGGAGTCGGGCGCTTACGTTTCGGGCATGGGCGCCGATTTCCGCGACATCGATAACGACGGCTGGGACGACATCTGGCTTAGCGCCTTTCAAAACGATACTTTCCCGCTGTTTAAGAATCGCGGCGCGGCGGGAGACTTCACGGAGATCACCGCCGTCTCCGGCGTGGGCGCCATCACCCGCTCCATGTTTGGCTGGTCGAATGGGATTTTCGATTTCGACAACGACGGATGGAAGGACCTGCTGGTAGTGCGCGGACACGCGCTCGACAACATCGCCCAGTTGTCGCTGCGCGAACCGGAAGAACCCAACTCGGTGCTGCGCAACCTGGGAAACGGAAAGTTCCAGGACGTGAGCGCGGGCGCCGGCGCCGGGTTCCAGGCTGCCGCACCGCATCGCGGCGTGGCCTTCGGGGACCTGGATAACGACGGCCGCATCGACGCCGTGGTCAGCGTGCTCAACGGGAAGGCGCAATACTTCCACAACATTTCACAGAATGACAATCATTGGATTCTACTGAAGCTGGTGGGGGTGAAGAGCAATCGCATGGGACTGGGGGCGCAGGTGCGCGTCTCGACCGCCGCCGGCGTGCAGTACAATCACGCCACCACCAGCGTCGGCTACGCCTGCTCGAGCGATCCGCGAGTGCACTTCGGCTTGGGGTTGTCCAAGGTGGTGAAAGAGATCGACATCACCTGGCCCAGCCGCATCCATCAGACGCTGCACAACGTGGCGGCCGATCAGATTCTGACGGTCACGGAACACGCGGGGGAAGGGAAATAGAAAGCTCATCGGAGGGCGGGGCTAAAGCCCCGCGCGGGCTCAAGCCCGCCCTCCATTGGCTTAGTGCTTCTGCTTCTCCTCCAGCCGCCTCTGCGCTTCTTCCCGAACCCGGCGCGCCTCCGCCGTCTCCCGGTCGCCGTCGGCGGTCCGCTTCAGCCGGTAATAGACCGTAGCGAGCGCGGCGTGGGCCTCGGAGAAATCCGGATAGTCCCGGAGGAGGTGCTCGAGTTCCTGGCGCGCCTGCTCGTTGAGTCCCTGCGACAAGTGCATCGACGCCCGCAGATACAGCGCGCCGGGATCGTTGGGGCGCACCTGCAGCGCCAGCGCGACATGCGCCAGGGCATCGTCCAGTTTGCCATCCTGTCTGAGCAGCATGGCGACCTCGGTGTTCGCCGTGAAGTCGTACGGGTTCACCTGCAACTCTTCGCGAAACTGTTCCGTGGCCAGTTCCGGCTTTCCGGCGGCCTTCAACACTTGCCCCCAAAGCGAATGCGCCCACGGCATCTTGGGATTCAGTTCCACGGCGCGCTTCAGGTGTTCGGCCGCAGCCACCAGGTCGTTGCGGAGCAACTCACCTTGACCCAGGAGAAACGCGGATTCCGCCGACTCCCCGTCGCGCAGGATGCGGTCCAGCAGCGCCTGCGCCTCCTGGGTGCGGTTGTCTTTCAGCAACGCCATGCCTAGCGTGTAAATCACCGCGTGATCGTCGGGATACTCCTCCGCGAGCGGCGTGAGCACCTCAACCGCCTTGTGCGCCTGGTTCGTTTCGAGCAGGCAATCGGCCAGCAGCAGAGCCGGTTTCAGTTCCAGCGGCTGCCGTTTGTGGAGCAGGTCCAGATGGGGCACGGCTTCGGGCAGCCGTCCGAGCTTGTAGTACGCCAGCGCCAGGTTCATCCTCACCTGGGCATTGTTCGGCACTTTCCGCAAGGCCAGGTTGTATTCCGCGATGGCGGCGGCGAACTGTCCGTCCCGCGCCAGAGCGGCTCCCAGATTCGAACGGATTTCGGCCGCGTCGGGATAATCCTTGAGGAACGCCCGGTAGAGCCGGATGGCAGTGGCCAGATCTCCGGACTGGTAGGCCGCGTTGGCTTCGCGCAAATGGTACGCGGACGCATCGGCCCAAAGCGCGGCCAGCCCCAACGGAACCGATAGAACGAGCGCGGCGAGTCTCACCCGATGCCGATTATAACGTGGGGCTTCGGCCTGCTGCCCCGCGCTCGCTTCGCTCGCGAGAGCGGGGCTAAAGCCCCGCGCGGGCTGAAGCCCGCCCTCCACTTGGATCTACTGAAAAAAGACCCCGATGCCGTTGTAAAAAATATCGGTGATAATTCCGGTGGTCAACCCCGTCGCGCTGAAGGTCGTGGGCTTATTGTACTGTCCAACCTGGATCCAACCGCCCGGAATGACCTCCCCTTCTTCGGTGATCGAGCCGGAAGGAGGCAGCGCGGCAAGCACCCACGCGGGTATTGTAAACTCCTGGGCCGACGCCGGTGCGGTACACTGCAGGAATTCGATTTGATAAGTGTTGCTGGTAGGTTGGTTCCACGATTCGGCGCTGATGGTTACCTGGCCATTCTGCAGCGCGGGGTTGCCGCCGGTCCATTGGATCTTGAGATCGCCAGACAGCGGCACGGTCTGCGCGTTGTTAAGGCCCGCTAGCGTCGCGCTGGGAATGCCGGTAACGTCGTTCACCGAGAAAGCACCGACGGCCTTTCCTCCCGTACCGGTTACGGGGTAGGTGAAGTCGCTATAAAGGAATCTTTGGCTTTCCGACAAATAGGCTTCGTAAAACCCGCTCTCGAATTGCGCCTGAGGCAGGGAGGTGATGGGGTAACCGATCGTCAGCGCCGCGCCGGCATCAAGCTGCGCGGGGCTGGAATCGGAGAGGCTGAAGCCGATCAGGTTGGCACCGCCGCATTCGGTGGAACAGTCCACTGCCACGCAGTAGCCGCTCGATACGCCGTATTGCGCCAGGCCGGCGTTGGCGGGAGTGTATTCGCTGAAGGTGGCTATCCCAAAGTCCTCAGTTGCATTGCCCGCCGAATCGCTTATATACCTCGCGACCCAGCTTTCCAAGCGGATATAGCCAAAATCGACGGTCTGCCCCGCGGCGAGCTGATTCACCAGGTCCTGTCCCATGACCGAGTCCGAGCAGGTCTCGGTGCCGACGGCCGAGACGGCGATGGTCGTCATGTTCCCGATGTTACCTGGCACGCCGCCGGCTTGGACAGCAACCGGCACGTAGCATCCCGTAACCCCCGCCGGAATCTGGAAGTTGATCTGATCCAGGCCGGCAAAGCCCGAACGCCCGTGATAGGTAACCACAGACGCCGGGGCGTTGCCGACATACACCGTGACCGATCCCACATTGCCGAAGGGCGGCACCGTCGCGTCGCTTGCATTGATGGCCCCCAGCCCGGTGCCCCACAGGGTCACATAGTCACCCGGATGAAACGTGTGGATAATCGTGTTGACGTTGTAATTGGTATCCGTGGCTATGGCTTGGCCGGAGCCCTGTTCGTTGAGGGTGTAGATTCCGAATGCGCTTGCCACAACCTGGATGGGCGCCGGCGCGCTGATCTGGCCATTATAGGTAACGGTGAAGGTCCCACTGCCAACCGGAGTGGTGGAAGGCAATATGGCAGCCACGGCGTAGCTGTAGGTGTATAGCAGGATCGCGTCTTGCTGGGCGCCTCCCACCGTTACGCTCACCGAGGTGCCCCCCAGCGTGGTCTGGAGCGGGAATGTGGTGGCCTCCACCAATGCGGTCGGGCCCAGCCCGGTTCCGAAAATGATGAAGATCGATCCTTGGGCGACCCCCGACCCCGGCATTCCAGGCGTGCGGTAGCTCGCGGAACTCACCGCGGAACCTCCAATAACCGGCTGCGCAAGAGCGATGGCAGCGGAGAGAAGAGAAACGGCCAACAAACGAACGCAACGTTTGTCCATGATGGCCTCCTATGTAGTTCGGTCCGGCGCACGAACGGCTGCCGGCGGGCGAATCGATTTAAGACTCCGACAACGTATATTGTACGTCGTATCAACCGCCGTGGTTTCAGTTCTTCCCCGAATATCCGAAAGGGTGCAGCGCCGGTACGCCGAGAGGGTCCTGCTGGGCCTTGATCTTTTCGAATTCGGTCCGTTCCCTGTCGGCGTCCGCTTTGCGCCCGGCCTGGCGGTAGGCTTGCGCGAGGAAGAAGTGTACATTGGCGCTGGAAGGCATCTGCCGCACGGCATTCTCCAGTTCCCCGATGGCCGCGTCCGGATTGTTGGCGTCCAGATCCGCGCGGCCCAAGTCGGTGTGGCAGAGCCAGTGGTACTTGGCGGGAACGATCTTCAGCGCCGCGTGCAAGGTCTCAATGGCCTGCTCTGGCGCCCCCTGCCGAATCTGGAGCGAGGCGATCGCCAGCAGCGCCGGCCAGTGTTTCGGATTGTTCCGCACTTCCTTCTGGAACTCGGCCAGCGCCGCCGCCAGATCCGTTTCCATCAGGTAGAGCCCATCAGCGTAGTGCACGCCGGGCTCGTTAGGATACTGCTCCAGTAATTGCCGGTAACCGGCTGCCGCCGCCTCGGGATGCTGGGTCGAGAAGGCCCACGCAGCCTTCCCTGCCAGGCCCACGACCGCGCGTTTCTGGGGGGAAAGCTGGGCGATGTCGTCGGGCATGGCAAGCACCGCAAGGCCCATGGCTTCCTCCACCGGCTGAGGATTGTCGTGGTGCCTGGAAAGCGGCTGCAACTGCGCCAGCGCTTCATCGAAGCTGGAAGACCGGATCAGAAGCTGCGCCGCCCGCACGCGCACGGCGGTTTCAAACTGGTCGTTTGTGCCCAGGCCCAGGCCCTCGCCCTTGCGGATATCGGCCAGCGCCTGGTCTTGATCTTCCAATTGCGACTCGCTCAGGCCGAGCAGCGCCCAGCCCGTGCCGATCACCGGCGCCAACTCGACTCCCTTTCGCAGGGCATCGGTCGCCTCGGGATAGCGGCCTGCCTGATAGAGGGCGCCGCCCATATAGAGCCAGCCTTCCGCCCATTCCGGCCGGAGGGCCAGGGCTTGCTTGTAAAGGCCGGCGGCCTCTTCGGGACGCCTGTCCAGCGCCGCCTCCGCGCGATGCTGCAGATCTTCAAAAGTCGCCTTGGCGGAAGTCTGAGCACCCATCCACGGCGCTGCTAAGAGCAGCAAAATCGTGGGGCAGGCTCCCAGCCTAATGCCGCATAGTTTTCCACTCGAGAATTTTGGCCGCAGCCGCCTTTTTAGGCGGCCCGGGCCGGCTGAAAGCCGGCTGCGGGCAAGATTGCCCGCCCCACTATCAATGCAGAACTCCCCGTTCATCTACCTTACGATAACGCAAGTCCGCTATCCTGGAAGCGATGCGCATCGTGGCACTGATCGTGGCCGCCGGCGCCGCCTGCGCGCAATCCTCGAGCCCCGAACAACTCTTCCGGGATGCGGTGGCGGCACAGCAACATGGCGACGATGCGCTGGCCGTCCGCAAATACCAGGAACTCCTGAAGTTGTATCCGGACGCGGTCGAGGTGCGCGCTAATCTCGGCGCAGCGCTCTCCAAGCTGGGACGCTACGACGAGGCTGTCGTTCAATACCAAGCCGCACTCGCCGGGAAAGATAATGCGGGTCTCCGGTTCAACCTGGCGCTGGCGTATTACAAGAAGGGCGCGCTGCGCGAGGCGGCCGAACAGTTCAACACGCTCGAAGCCGCGCAGCCGGGCGATTCTCGCGTCGCCACGTTGCTGGCGGATTGCTACACCCGCCTCGGCCAGGATTCCCAGGCTATTGCGGTCCTCCAGCCGGTGGAGGCGGCGCACCCGGACGACCTGGCGGTGGCGTGGCTGCTCGGGTCGGCGTTGATCCGGGCAGGCCGCCAGCGCGAAGGCCTGGAGCGCGTCGACCGCGTGGCCCGCCAGGGTAGCCGCCCCGAAGCGTACCTGCTGGCCGGCCAGACCGCGCTCAAGATGGACGAATTCGAGCGCGCTCGCGATTATGCCGATGCGGCTCTGCGCCTGAATCCGCAACTGCCCGGCGCGGCCACTTTGCGCGGTACCGTGCTCAGCTACATGGGAGATACCCAGGGCGCCATCGCCGTACTTCGGAAGGCCGTCGAGGCTGACCCCAACGACTTCGATGCGCAAGTCGCCCTGGGCGCAGTGATGCACAACGAACGCGATCTGGACGGGGCGCGTCAGCATCTCCAGCGCGCGCTCGAGCTCAAGCCCGATTCCAACCTGGCGCGCTATGAGTGGGCGCGGCTGGAACGCAGCGAAGGCCAGGTGGAGGCCGCCGTGAAGGACTTCGAGAAAGTGGTGCACGACAATCCCAACTGGGCGCAGCCGCACGTCGAGTTGGCCGCACTCTATTTCCGCCTGGACCGGCAGCAGGACGGCGAACGGGAGCGCGCGGCCTTCGACCGGCTCACCGCCGCGCAGGAGAAGCCGTGATCGCATCGAGCGCGGAACGCGACTTTTACGATGGCCATTACGCGCAATTCCTGAAGCTACCGGATCACGCTCTGCGCGTTGATCGAAAGACTTTGGAAGCCGGCTTCGAGGACCCTGCGCAGCCATTCTACGAACGCCGCCTCTTGTATCGGGCCGCCATGCGCGCGCTGGAGGCCGAGCCGTTGCGCGGCCGCAGGATTCTCGATTACGGCTGCGGCCCGGCGGACTTCGGGCTGTGGCTGGCGGCCGAGGGCGCCCAGGTCACCCTGCTGGATCTTTCGCCGGCGGCCATTGAACTGGCCTTAAAGCGGGCGCACGCCTCGGCGGTCGCCGTGCGCGGCATCGCCGCCGACGCCAGCCGCCTGGACATGTTCGCCGATGGGGAATTCGATCTGGTGTTCGCCTGCGCAGCCCTGCACCACACGCTGAAATACCCCGGCGCGCTCG
>Ga0182016_10002993_pt1 | contig 19494 bp, 16 predicted proteins | sample 712S2MmetaG_FD_120491 | JGI IMG/M metagenome (GOLD analysis project Ga0182016, IMG submission 120491) | Permafrost microbial communities from Stordalen Mire, Sweden - 712S2M metaG | ecosystem: Environmental > Terrestrial > Soil > Wetlands > Permafrost | place: Sweden: Stordalen | collected... | reverse complement strand
CGAGAGCGACAAAGCAGGTCGGTACACGGAGCCAAGACCGGACTTCAATCCTGACTTCGTTCCTCTTAGACCTCACTACATGCAGGAGCGGTGTTTCGAGCTCAAGCGCTGTGATCCGACTGCGGGACTTCACCCCAAATCGAATCGCCTCCCTACGCGTTAACCAAACCAGCTGGCTTGCGCAGTACAGTACGCAATACCTAACCAAGTGGCGCGTTCGACCGTATGGCTGGAAACCTGGCTTCAATCCAGATTGCAGTGAAATCAGCATTTCGTTTGTGTAGGGCACCAACACTTGACCACGTCGGGGACGTCGGCGTTGGCGGCGAGATGGGTTTTCTACTCGTTCAAGACCTTGCTCCAAGGGTGATGGTTATGTCTGTACCGCTCCTACTCATCGCCTTCGCCGCTCTGTTCTTCATCATCTGGGCCCAGAGCGTGGTCATTGCATCCCTGAGGTGTCGGGTTGAAATGCTGCGCGCATACGTGGCCAGGTTGCTTCGAGAGTTAGACAAAGAAAAAGAGGAGTGTCCCTAACCGTCAGGCTGGGAGGGCGTCGGTGATATTGACGTGCTGGCGACCCCCTCTAAAAAGACCCCTCCGACTAACTATGGGAGGGGTCTACATTTGGAAAGTAGATGTTAGGACGGCGCCCGCATAAGCGCGTCCAGGACGCTGCCGTCGCCATTGTCCAGCATTCCGAGAAAAGACTGAGCCTCGACCACGGCCTCAATCTCGGCGGCTGCCATGCGGTACTCCGCGGGGATCTCGGAGTAGGGGACGAACTCGGAGGGCGAGATGCTCATGGTCACAGTCTGTCACGGATCGGTGATTTGGCCACTCGGGCGTCCCACGCCCGCTGGGTGCCCCGCTCTCAAACATGCTCACTGCGACCCACTGTGATTCACTGTGTTTTGAGAGACCAATCGAGAGTGCTATTTTGACCGAGATACTTAATCTCACAAGGGAAAATGACGGGTGCGCACACTCATTCCTAAACCGTGTGCGGCAGTTCGAATCTGCCCGGGGGCACCAAGTAATCACTGGGGTTTGGCTCCCCAGTGACATCTCTGCCGCTGCCTTGTCCCGTGCCTGCCCCGTAAGGACCTCACACACCGCCAGTAGACGCGTGTGCGTTTCCATTACTGCCCGGCAATTAGCAAATGGAGGACATTATGAAATTCTCGGTCATCTGCAGACCTCGGGAAGACTCTCAAATGGATCGCTTCGCCGCTTACTATCCGAAGAAGTCGAAGCACTTCGCCAACTAAAGGCGCGGGGAGTGATTTTAGAGGCGTGGAGTCCTGTCAGACCCGGTGCCATTCTTATTGTCGAAGCCAACTCTGGGTCCGATGTCGAAGGCGTCGTCAACCGCCCGCCTCTGGCCGTCGCCGACCTCATCGAAATTGAACTCAATCCACTACTTGGAATGTGATTTTAAGGAGCGAGGGCAAACTGACCAAGTACTCAACAAAGGTCAACAGCGAGACGTAATTGATGTCATCTTGTCGTAGAACGATGGGTCATCGGGTGCGTAATTGGAAGTCCTCCTCTTCGCCTTGAGTCTGGGGAGGTTTCACTTATCTATCTCTAAGAATTTCTGGTAGTAACACTAAGGTATAAGTAGATGCCGAGGGCACCGTGTTGACGGCATTGTCGTCGGAGTTATTCGGCCTAAAGTCCACTCCATGAAGCGACCCATAATTCTCAGTGCCATGGCGGCAATCGTGATCACGGTCGCGATGCTCGGTGGTGCGGGTTCTGCTTCCACTGCATCGAGAAAGGCCGACGTCGCGTTGGCTCGGAGGGCGCTCGTGGTGCTCTCAGATTTTCCAAGCGGTTGGACGACGTCCCCGTATAGCAACTCCGGAGGTTCGCCCGGTCTAAAGCAAATCGCAGCGTGCTTGCATATTCCGTTATCGGTCGTGAACTACAACCCACCGGAGGCAGACAGCCCTAATTTCAATGAAACGGCTCTCAACCTGCAAGTACAGGACTCCGTTGATGTGTTCCCGAACGTGAAGATTGCTACTCAACAGTTCAATCTGTTGTCCGGCAAGTCACTGGGTTGCGTTACGGAGGTCTTCAATTCGTCCGCGATTAAAGCGATGCTCACTCGTGAAATTGGGAAGGGAGCGAAGGTCGGAACGATCACCGCTTCGTCGTTACCTAGCCCCGCTCCGGACAATGAGTCGGATGCCTTCGTGATTCATATTCCGGCGACGTATAGGGGTGTCACGTTGACGGTGGAAATTGAGACAGTTACGATCATGTCAAAATCCAAAACCGAAGGTGCGCAGTTGAACTTCAACTACTCATCGTTCTCGAAAGTTCCCTCGTCATTGATTTCACACCTCGAAGCCGTTACCGTAGTGCGTCTGGGTTGAGCATCGTGCAAAGGGACAAGGGCTACCGCGGCGATTCTCAATCGGCTTCCTAAACCTTGAGCTAGGTTCGAATCCTGCCGGGGCACCACCCATCAAGCGGCCTCATGCCATGGCACTCCGCTCGTCGGTCGTTTCGTCGCGTTACCTCTATCGTCGACAAGCTGCTTGAATGCCAGGCAGAGCATGAGAGTCGGTCTATTGAATGAGAGAGAGCCAACGTTCTTCCGCGGCGCTGAGTTCATCTAATACAGCTGCCAGCTCAGCACCAAGTTTGGTTTGATCGGCGTGTTCGCTCGAGGACAAGATCTTCGTCGTGAGCATGGATTTCCTTCGTTCGAGTCGCGCCATGTCCTTTTCGGCGTCGCGCACCTGCCGACCTAGTGGAGCGCCAGATGAGGTCGTCGCATCCACTTTCTCCGACTTGTTCGATGGCACAGCAGCGAGTTGGGAGCCCGTCGTACGCGCAATCCACGCGTCGATGCCGCCCGGCACTTCGTGCACGGCTCCATTGATCGTCACCTCAACGAGGCGATCGGTCGTGCGGCTCAAGAAGGTGCGGTCATGGGAAACGACGACCAAGGTGCCGGGCCATTGACTCAGGAACTCCTCCATCAGACGAATCGTTTCAAGGTCGAGATCGTTCGTTGGTTCGTCGAGGAAGAGAACATTCGGTCGTAGTGACAATGCCAAGAGCAACTGCAGTCGCCGGCGTTCGCCGCCCGAGAGCTCTTTCGCCTTGGTCATCGGAAGGGCACCGGTGAACCAGAAGCCCTTCATCAGTTTCACGTCATCGGGCGATCCCGGTACGCCCTGTGGTCCGGCGACGAGTTCTTGGACGGTCGCTTCGAGGTCGAAGCCACCGCCGCTCTGTTCGAGGTACGAGGGTACGACCGTTGGTCCGCTCTTCACCGTACCGCTGGAGGGAACGAGTTGGTGTGCGAGCAGCTTGAGCAGGGTTGATTTGCCGGCACCGTTCGGTCCGACGACGCCGACTCGATCTCCGGGTCCCAGATCGATCGTGACGTCAGTCAGAATTGGATTGGCGCCGTCGTAACTGAACGAGACATGGTGTGCCTTCACGACGGTGGTGCCGAGACGAGGGACATCGGCGACGAGGTCGAGTCTGCTCGAGCGAGCGGCGGCGTCTGGTCGAGACGCCAGGAGCCTCTTTGCGGCGTCGAGTCGCGCTTGGGGCTTCGTGGCACGTGCTTTGACGCCACGACGAAGCCACGCCAGTTCGGTCCGGGCGAGGTTGCGACGGATTCGTTCGTCTGACGCGCCCTTTGCTTCGCGCAGGGCCTGCGCCTCGAGTAGCTGGGAATATCCTCCGGCGTGCACGAACGTCTTGCCCCGATCGATTTCGATCATGCGTGTCGTCACCTGATCGAGGAGGAACCGGTCGTGGCTCACCAGGACCACAGCCCCGTCGTAGTTGACGATCTGCTGCTCGAGCCACTGAATGGCGTTCAGGTCCAGATGGTTGGTGGGCTCGTCGAGAATGAGTACGTCGGACTTCTCTGCGAACACCCTGGCGAGGGCGACGCGTTTGAGTTGACCGCCGGAGAGGTTCCGTGTATCGGTCTCGACCTCAGCGAGCATCCCGAGACGGTCCAGTACGGCGTCAATCTCCCATCCGGCGCCCAGGGTCTCACGTACCGTGCCCATCGGGAGCGTGGGGATCTGTTCCAAGAGACCGACCCGTACGTCGCGTCCCCGGCGGATCGAACCGGAATCAGGCCGGACCGTCCCGGCGATGATCCGAAGCAGCGTCGTCTTGCCGACGCCGTTGATGCCGACCACTCCGATTCGATCCCCCGAGGAGATGGTCAGTGACAGATCCTCCAACAGCGTTCGATCGGCGCCTTCGAGGGTGACAGATTGGAGGTCGATGAGGATAGTCACGCGACACAAAGGTTAACGGCGCCCACGAGAACCGCTCTTGTCACCAGCGCCCGCAACGACCTACGCACTGCCGTGTCGACTCTTGGACCATGAATCAGGTGTCGCTCGCGATGTAGATGAACGGTGTCGACGTCGAAGAGCGATGGATCCGATCACGAAGAACACTGCGAGAAGGCTGGGGACGAGGTAAACGGAGAGAGACGATGACGATGCCCGTACGGCGGACGTCAATTCGACCGTGCTCCGTCGAGAAGGATCGACGACGCCTAGTACTTTCGTGCCTGCACTCGACGGCGTCGACTTCGATCCGATGACCTCGACGTACCGAACGCCGTTGACTCGGTACGAACCTCGGCAGGTGTATCCCGCGGCGTTACTGCCGCTGCCGCCGATGTTGCCGACGCAGCTGGTCACGGTCACCGTCACCGCAATGCCGTGGTTCTTCATACGGTCAACACGAGCGTTGTCGTTGAAGGCGGAAATGAAGCTCACCGCGATGATGACGGCGAAGACGCCCAGAAGGACGGCGGCGGTGACGAGCCAGAAGCGGTCGCTGATGTGGCGCGCGTCCGGACCGCGAAGAGCGGGCGGTGTCGAAGAATCCACGATGACCGTGAGGTTACCTTCCGTCAACGTTTAGGGGGACTCGTCGCGGGCGTTAGGGTCGTTCAGTGAATTCCAATGGATCGGGTGCGGGCTCATTCCTGGTGCTCGCCGTCCTCGTCGTGATCATGGTGCTCACTCGACGCGGACGAATGAACACCTCGAACGTTCCTCTCGACAAGGGAGAACGAATCCGCCCGCTGCTCATCACGTTGCTGGACCCCGTCGTCAGCCTTGTGATCATCGGCCCGATCTTTTGGCATCTGACGACGACCAACGTCGAGCATCTGATCCTCGCCGTCGTCGGGGGCGTCATCGGAGTGGGTATTGCTTGGGCGAGAGCGCGCGTCATGTTCGTACGCGCCGTGCACGCGACCAAAAGTGTGATACTTCGTCGCAGTGGGGCCGAGTACGCGTTACTCGGTCTGCTCATCGTTCTTCGACTCGTCGAAGGTTCGGTCAAACATGAACGTGAAGGCGTCGAGTCCCTCATTCTCACGGGACTGATCTCGCTCGCCGTCTGTGAGCCGATTGCGCGTTCGGCGTTCGTCGTCCTCAAGTATGTGAAGTATCAGGATGTACAGCCGTCGCCTCCGGAGAGCCCGCAGTAGCGCAGGTCCTCGCGACCTTAGGCACCGTTGAAGACGTCGGGGCCTTCAAGTACATTGGCGCAATGTCCACCATCGAAGAACACGCAGCGGCCTACCAGGGGTCGCACGAACGGATCGTCGCACTGGTTCGACGTCTTGACGCGGAGCAACTGGCGACGGTAGTGACCTGTTGCCCGCTGTGGAGCGTCAAGGACCTCATTGGTCACCTCACCGGGGTTCTCGAAGATCGTCGAGACGACAATATGCCGAAGGGCTCGTTCGGCGAGTGGACGGCCGCGCAGGTCGCGCGACATCGCGATGAGTCGGTCGAATCGGTTCTTGAGACATGGGGTGAAGCGACGTCCGCGGGCGTCGACGAACCTCCGATATTGGGGTCGCTCTCTTTCGACGCGGTAACCCACGAGTTCGACCTCTATCAGGCATTGGGCATCGCGGGCGACCGTTCCACACCGTCCGTTCGCATTGGCGCCGAACGAAGCCTCGGTCGCATGAGTTCGATGCTCACGGAAGGCTCCGCACCGGGCGTGCGTATCACGACCGAAGACGGGACGAACCTCGCCGAAGGTGCCGCGCCACCGCTGTCGCTCGAGACCTCGCGCTACGCCCTCATGCGGTTGACGACCGGTCGGATGAGTCGACGTCAGGCCGAATCGCTGGGTTGGGGGAGTGACCCGGCGCCCGTGCTCGATTCGCTCTTTGCCGATGGCTTCTTCGTGCTGCAGCCCGCCGACATCGTCGAGGTCGATGGTTTCTAAGTCACCGTCGTCGATCCGAATTTTGGCTGGCGCTTCTCGATGAATGCGGCGATTGACTCTTGGGCGTCGGGGAGGAGACTCGCGGCGGCCATCACGTCGCTCGCGTAGGCGTAGGCGTCCGACTGGTCCATCGACATCTGTTCGTAGAAGGCACGTTTCCCGATTCCTTTGGAGACGGAACTCCCGCGCGTGGCGCGACGGAGCAACCGCGTGCTCGCGTCATCGAGCTCGTTGATCGGGACGACGAGGTTGATGAGTCCCCATGATTCGGCCGTGCGAGCGTCAATCGCGTCGCCGGTCATCGCCATCTCGAGGGCCCGCTTACGTCCAATCGATCGGCCCACCGCGACCATCGGCGTCGTGCAAAAGAGTCCTCCCTTGCCACCCGGCGTGCAAAAGGTCGCCTCCTCGGCCGCGACGGCGAGATCGCAGGTCGCGACGAGTTGGCACCCGCCGCCCGTCGCGAGTCCGTGCACCCGCGCGACGACCGGCTGAGGTATTGACTGGATCGTCTGCATCAGATTGGTGCATACTCCGAACAGCCCTCGCACCGATTCGAGATCTTGGTTGGCCATCTCAGCGAAGTCGTGCCCCGCGCTGAAGAGTCGACCCTTGGCCGCGAGTATCACGCCCGTGGCGTCGCTCTCTCCGGCGTCGTTGAATGCCTGGGTGAGTTCTTCCATCAAAGCGCGCGTGAGGACGTTCAGCCGATTGGGGAGGTTCAGCCAAATCGTAACGGTGTCGCGACGGCGCTCACTGAGAATGAATTGAAACGTCTCGGCCATGGTGCGTCCCTTCCGTCCATCAGGCCCGAGCCTACGTTGGAAACTTTGTCGGTCTCTCGAGCGGGCGCAGTCGCACACTCCCACACGCCGTTGTCGGCTGCGGCAAACTACGAGTCGGCCGCGGGCTCCTCGGGGGCGTCGCTCACACCCAAGTAGTTGTCGATGAGGGTGAGCAGGAGTTTCAGGTCCAGCGGTTTCGTCAAGTATTCATTGGCGCCGGCGTCTCGGAACTTTCGGACCTGTCCCGGTGTCGCATCCGCCGAGAGGATGACGATCGGGATGTTGGCGGTCGAGGCATCGGCGCGGAGTCGCTCGAGGACGTCGAATCCATTGATGTCGGGTAAGTGCACGTCGAGGAGGATCAGATCCGGGTGACGGCCCTGAGCGATGCTGATGCCGGGGCTGCCCTGGACGGACGTGAGCAGTTGAATATCGGCTCGTTGCAGCAAGAGTCGTTCGACCAACTGCACGTTGTAGAGGTTGTCTTCGATGTAGAGGATCGTTGGCATGATGAGTCGTTTCCCGTCTCAGTCGTCTGGCGTCATATTAGTGAGGTCCCTGGCGAACCCTCGGATAGTGGTAGTTCGAACCAGAACGTCGAGCCTTCATCAACGGCGCTCTCGAATCCCAACGTGCCACCCATGGCTTCCACGAGCGTCTTGGACAGCGTGAGCCCGAGCCCCGTGCCTTCGATGCCTCTCGACTCGGCGTCGAGCCGATCGAAGGCGGTGAAGAGTCGTTCGCGCAGATCGGGGGCGATGCCGTGACCGGTGTCCGAGACCGAGAACCGTACGAGCCCCGCACGCTCCTCGCAATGCAGGGTGACACTGCCGTGCGTGCGGTTGTACTTGATCGCGTTCGACAACAGGTTCAAGATCACCTGCTTCAGTCGAAGCTGATCGGCCAGTATCGCGTAGTCGAAGGAGTCGCTGTATCCAATGCCGACGTCGCGTTCTCGGGCCTGGGGGTCGATGATGTCCAGACACGCGAGCACGAGGTCCTGGAGCCGCAGCGGCACGGGGGCGAGTCCGATGTTGCCCGTTTCGACGCGTGAGATGTCCAGGACCTCATTGATGAGCGTCAGGAGGTGTTGTCCCGATTTGTACACGTGATCGACCAGTTCGAGGTCCTCTTTCGACTCGAGTTCCATCTGCAGAATCTGCGCGAAGCCGAGGACGGAGTTGAGGGGCGTGCGAAGTTCGTGACTCATCCGCGACATGAACTCGCTCTTGGCGGCGTTGGCTCGTTCGGCCTCGTCCTTAGCGGCGGCCAGGTCCTCTTCGAAGGCGACCGCTTCGGTCACGTCACGTGAGACGAGGACCGCGCGACCGTCTTCGTCGTCCAAGAGTCGCCCGCGCGTCTCGATGATCATCCAGTGCCCGTCGGCGTGGCGGGCACGAAAGCGGTAGTTGAGCAACTCGTCGCTTCCTTCGGCGAACAAGCGATTCAACTCTCCGATGACGAAGGGAGCGTCATCGGGGTGCACGATCGTCATCGCGCTGCGGCCCATCCGTTCCTCTTTGGGGAAGCCGTAGATTCGCTCGGTCCCGGGGCTCGCCTCGACGATCAGGAGGTCCCGATCGATGACGACGATCGAGTCGGGGGCTGCATCGAGGATCGCTCTGGTTTTCGCGTAACTTCGCGCGAGCGTCGACTCCCACGCCACAGAGTCCGAGATGTCACGAGAGATGAGGACCAACCTCGTCGCCGGACCGTCGTAGTCGCGGAGTGTTCTTCCCCGAACCTCGATGGTGATGAGACGACCGTCGACGTGATGCATCCGGGCGCGAAAGCTGACCGCACCGTCATTCTCGAACGCCGTGACGAACGCGTCGTGCACCATTTGACGGTCGTCGGCGAAGATCCGCTCATCGACCTGTTTTCCGACCCGCTCATCGGCCGTCACGCCGTGCAGGCTCTCGGTCCCGGGGCTCGCTTCGAGGATCGTGAGGTTTCGATCGATGACGATGATCGAGTCAATGGCGGCGTCCAGAATCGCCCGGGTCGTCTCACGGCTTTCGGCCAATTGCGCCTCGGCCGCGAGCGTGTCCGTGAGGTCACGAGCGATGAAGACCGCCTGCGTCGCTGGTGCACCGGCAACGCGCAACGGGTGACCGCGGGCCTCCACGACCATCCAGTGACCATCCGCGTGCTGTGCTCGGTATCGAAGGTTCACGGTCTCGTCCGACCCCCCGTCGAACATGCGCTGCAGCGCCAGTTCCACGTTCGGGCGATCGTCCGGATGCATCAAACGAAAGACGCTTCCGCCCATCGCGATGTCGTCGTCGTAGCCGAAGAAGTTCTGACCCCGCGGGCTGTTCTGGGCGACCACGAGGTCTCGATCGACGATGACGATCAGGTCCGCGGCCGCGGCGAAGATCGCCTTGGTCATCTCAACGTTCGCCGCCAGTTCCTCGGTGTTCGAGTTTCGGGCGGTGACGTCTCGACCGGTGGCGTAGATCAGGTCGCCGCGACGCTGGGACGTCCATTCGATCCACCGATACGTGCCGTCACGACAACGCAGTCGGTTCTCGAATCCCGACCGGGTCGGTGAGTCTTCGCCCCATTCGGCGACGCTTTCGGCCAGTGTGAGTGCCACGTCGTCGGGATGAACGAACTCGATGAAGTCCTTTCCCGCGAGGTCCTCCGGCGTCCAGCCGAGCATTGTGAGCCACGAAGGATTGGTCACGCCGAAACCCCCGCCGACCTTGAACACCGAGAGCAGGTCGACCGAGTTTCTGAAGTACTCGCTCAGGTCAACGTCGGGAAACGGATCAGTTGACACGGCTCTTCATTCGGGGCTCGGTGCCATCGCTCCGGTCACGTGCAACGAGTGCACGGCGCACTGCCCAGTGATCAGTCATCTTGGGCCACACGTCACAACCTATCGGTTCACGGTTCGCAAGTCGATGACGTGCTCAATGCAAGAGACCGGTTCACGCAACGGTGAACCGGTCTCTTGGTGAGTGAGGGATCTATTGACTCTTGGTGCTGAACAGGACGCTCTGGGTCGACGCTGCCGTGCTCCAGTGCAACTGGACACGAACGTGCAGGCGCTGAACGAGGAAGGTCTCAGCGACCTGGGCGCGACGGTGGGCCAGTGCGGCGTTGCCCTTGGCGTAGCCGGTGATCGACACGACGGAGTGAACCGTGAGTTTCCTAATCAAGGCGACGATGGCGTTGCGCGCGGCGCCCGTGAGTGCGGCGCTGTTGTTCGTGAAGGTCACGCGAACGGCGCGCGGGATCGCGAGCTTGGCGAAGGTCACCGTGGTGGCCGACGATGAGGTACTCGCGTACGTCGCGTCGTTGGACTTGGTCGCCGTCACGATGCAGGTGCCCGCGGTGGCGGACTTGAGCGTCGTGCCGACGATCGCACATCCCGTCGCCGAACCGTTGGTGACGGTGAAGCTGAGGGTACCGGTACCGGAACCGCCAGTCGTCTTCAGAGCGAACGAACGACCATAGGTGGCGTGGACGCTCGAGACGACCAACGCCGCCTGGGCTTGACCGACGTCGATGCTGGCCGTGCCGAGGACATTGAACGCGTCACCGGCGTACGTCAGCGTGTACGACGTTCCCGGAGTACCGGTCAAGGTGAGGCCACTGAAGGCCGCGACGCCGGCGACGAAGTTGGCGCTGGATCCGGCACTGAGCGTGCCACCGGCACCGGTCGCAATCGTCGCCGTGACGGCACCAGTTGCAACCGTCGTGACGACGTTGCCACCAGAGTCTTCAACCTTGACGACCGGCTGTTGGGCGAGGACGACACCGGTAGCGGTCGACGTACTTGGGGAGGTCGTAACGACGAGCTGTGAGGCCGCGCCCACCGTGACGGTGACACTGGTCGACGTGGCGGCCGTGAGGGTGCCGTCGGTGAAGCTCAGCGTGTAGGGGCCTGCGAGGGCATTGAGAGCGAGGCCACTGAAACTGGCGACGCCCGATACAGCGACTTTCGTTGCCGGCGTGACCGATACGCCACCGGCGGTGATCTTGGCGGTGACCGTGGAGGCGTCCGTAGCGACGACGTTGCCGGCCGCGTCTTCAACCTTGACGACCGGCTGCTGGGCGAGCACGGCACCGCTCGCGTCAGTCGCGGAGGGTTGCGTCGTGATCACCAGTTGTGTCGCGACACCGGGGCTCACGGTGATCGTGGTGGAGATCGCTGTCGTGAGAGCGCCGTCAGTGAAGGTCAGCGTGTACGGACCGACGAGTTCGTTGATCGCCAGGCCGGCGAAGGCGGCCAGACCAGTCGTCGCTGAGACCGTCGCCGTGCCGTTGGTGACGGTTCCTGCGGCGGTGGTGACGGTGGCCGTTACCGTCGAGGAGTTGCCGATGATGGCGTTGCCACCAGCGTCGGCGACCTTGACGACCGGTTGGATCGCGAATGCCGCACCGCTGGTCGCGGTGAGCGACGGCTCAACCGTGATGAGCAACTGGGACGCTGCGCCCGCGCCGACCGTGATGGTGGTCGAAACGGCGTCAGTCAATGGTCCATCGGTGAAGGTCAATGTGTAGGGCCCGGCGGTTGTATTCAGCGTGAGACCGACAAACGTCGCAACGCCGGCAACTGCTACGGCGGTGTTGTGCGTGACGGTGCCACTTCCGGAGGTCAGCGTGGCCGTGACCGTCGTGGTGTCTGAAGGGATTACGGTGCCGGTCGAGTCGTCAACATCGACCACCGGCTGAATCGTCAGTGCGGTTCCGGCCGCGGCAGTCGCGGACGGTTCCGTCACGATGACTAGTTTTGCGGCGATTGCGGTCGGTGCAGTCGTTGTCGCCGACGTGAGTGCCCCGTCAGTGAAGGTAATGCTGTAGTTACCGGATGTCGCGTTGATCGCAGCGCCCACAAAGGTGGCCACACCGGCAACGGCGGCTTTGGTGTTATTGGTAATCGACGAACCAAGGGGGCCGCTAACGAGCGCCGCCGTGACGGTTGACGTGTCGGCCTTCACCACGGCACCACTGGCATCTTCGACGTCGACAACTGGCTGCGTCGTTAGGACGACGCCGCTCACGGCGACGGTGGACGGTTGCGTCACGATGACCAACTTGGTCGCCGCGCCGGTGATTGCGAACGCCGCAATGTCGATCGGTGTCAATGCGCCGTCGGTGAAGTCAAGTGTGACGTTCGTATCGATGGTCGCATTGGTGATCGCGAGTGCGCTGAACGTCGCCACACCAGCGACGGCGGCCTTGGTGGCGCCTGCGATCGAGGTCGCGGAGGTCGTCGCGGTGACCGTCGACGTGTCACCCGTCACGATGTTGCCACCGGAGTCCACGACGTCGACGACGGGCTGCGGCGTTAACGCGACGGTGTTGACCGCACCCGCGGGTGCGGAGCCGGCAAAGGCGAGTTTCGTGGCTGCTCCGACCGTGACGGTGATTGAAGCAGAGGTTGTGGGTGTCGCCGAGTCCGTGGCGTCGGTAAATGTCAGCGTGTAGGTACCGACCAGCTCATTCAACCCGAGATTGGTAAAGGTGGCAACGCCACCAGACGAAGCTTCGACGGTCGTACCTACCAAGGAACCTTCCGCCGACGTGACAGTTGCCGTGACGTTTCCAACGGCGCCCGGATCGGGATTCCCGCCCGAGTTGTCGATGTTGACGATGGGCTGAACGGCAAGCGCGGCACCGCTCGCGTCGGTCGTCGAAGGAAGTGGTGTGGCGAGGGCGAGGTGATATGGCGGAGCCGCCGAAGCGGTCGTGGCGAGACCGACTAATGCGGAAGATCCCAAGAGTGCAGTGGTGACGAGAAATCGCGTTACGACGTGACGACGTGAACCGATTTTTTTACTTGTGTGCATGACTCAACTCCATGATTCGCTCGTTGCTACCTACAACAACGGTAACGTGCACAGCTTGTGATTTGTCCGTGAATGCCGAATGTGCGTGCAGTTGTTACAACTTTGTCCGAACGCGCGACGCAGTTGTTTCGATACGCACACGACGGCATTGACGTTGTGCGATATCAACAAAAAATCTGAAGTGGCGACGTTCTCCTGGCGAACGCCTTTGATACGAAGGGAAGTGCATCTTCATCGATCGACATTTCCAACGAGCGTCGATGCACGAGAACTGAAGAATGTCGGTCTCCTCGTGTTGATCGTCAACAAACGGCAACAATATGAAAATTGTGTTGCGGAGGATCGATAACGCTCTTTTGTGTCTGATTCCGTTCGTCGACGACAGGTTTCCTAGCGTCGAGAGTCTCTCGTCGTGCGCATGGACAGGTTGCGTTGGGTGGTTCTGGACACCAGCTGGAGTGCCACTTTTCGAGTGAACGTCGCACGCGAAGTGGCTACAGTCAAAAGACATCGCACCAATCGTCTAGGAGGACTTCATGACTGATCCCAATCGACCACCGCTCACGTTCGCGTTCTTCCCGGAGGTGGCCACTTTCGAGGTGACGAGTGACGACATCGCCGATGGCGCGACGTTGGCCAACGCCCAGGTCGCCAACTTCATGGGTTACAGCGGTGAGAACCTCTCGCCGCAACTCTCGTGGAGCGGCTTTCCCGCCGAGACGAAGAGCTTCGCGGTCACCGTGCACGACCCCGACGCACCGACGGGAAGTGGATTCTGGCACTGGCTCGCGCTCAACATCCCGGCCGACGTCAACGAGTTCGCGAGCGGCGCCAGTTCCACGGGTGAGCTCCCCGCGGGTGTCTTGGAACTGCGTAACGACGCCGGCACCCAGGGCTACGTCGGTGCCGCGCCGCCGTCGGGTGACACCCCACACCGCTACGTGACCACCGTGCACGCTCTCGACGTCGAACGACTGGACGTCGACGCGAACTCGTCGGCGGCGATCGCCGGCTTCAATTTGCGTTTCCACGCGATCGCTCGCGCTCAGGTCGTGCCGGTCTTTGGATCGTGAGCGCCTGACGCCGGGGCCTATGGCCGGGCTTTAACGAACCCGCCATTATTGTGAAACGAAGCAAGCGGTGCGCGTCAGACTACGTCTGACGTTGTGGGTTCCGCGATTCGTGAATCGGTGGGGATGTAATGAGCGAAAATCAGGGCCCGGGGCCATTGGCCCTGGTCGGTTCGGGTGAGTACCTACCCCAGATGGCCGAAATCGAAGGGGGACTGATTGCCGGTCGCCCGCCGCGCTACGTGCAATTGGCTACCGCCGCCGTCCCCGATGGCCCGCCCGTCGTTGAGCGCTGGCACAACTTGGGTCGCGCCCAGGCCGAGCGACTGGGTGTGGAGGCCGTGATCCTGGATGTCAACGATCGTCGTGACGCCAATGACTCGGCCATCGCGGCCCAGGTGGAAGGCGCCGGATTGATCTACCTCTCCGGAGGCCACCCGGCATTCTTGGCCGAGACGCTGCGGGGCACGTTGGTGTGGGACGCGATGGTCGCGGCCTGGCGTGGCGGTGCGGCGATGGCCGGATGCAGCGCCGGGGCCATGGCGTTCTCGTCGTGGGTCCCGTCACTGCGTCATCCGCGAGAGGGTGGCACGGAGGGACTTGGTCTCTTGCCGCACTTGCGCGTCATCCCGCACTTCGACGCCTTCGCCGCGAGGATCCCCGACATGGTCACGCGCTTCCTCTTGCCCAAAGACCCCTCGGTCACGGTGATCGGGATCGACGAGGAGACCGCCATCGTCGGCGGTCCGAGTTACTGGACCGTGAAGGGCCGCTCGTCGGCCTGGCGCCTCAGTGACGACGGACGCGAACAGCTCGTCTCGGGCACGAGTGTCACCACGCCGCTCAACTGAGCTCACTCAATCGGACCAGAGGTCTTCGAGTTCGCGCCCCTTCGTCTCGGGCAGCGTCCAAAAGAGCGCGGTGACCAACATCGCGGGTAGGAACGTCAGTTCCGCCGCCAGTCCGAAACGGTTGCCGATGTCGGCGATGGCGCCGAAGACGACCAGTCCGACGACGGCGCCGAGGACGCCGGCGGCGAGGAACCAACCGGACGCCGATGCACGCACCGAGGTGGGGAAGAGTTCGTTGACGAGCGCGCCACCGGCGGGAGCGAAGATCGAACCGAACATGACGCCCAGCACGTAGCCGATGATCAAGTCGTAACGAGGTCCGGCGTAGGAGAGTACGCCGAAGAGAGCTAGGCCGACCATCCCGAGCGCCCCGGTGATCCGTCTTCCAAAGCGATCGGCCATCCAGCGCCCGATCAACAGTCCCGCGAGACCGGTGGCTCCGGCGCCCACGACCATGATGGCCGTGATCACGCCCGAAAGATGATCGATGTTCTGGGCGAAGAGGAAGATGAAACTGTTCGCCGGTCCCGTAATGAACGAGAGGGCGAAAGCCAAGACCGCGAGCAGGATCAATCGCTTCCGAAAGGCCGGCCCGATCGCGCCGAGGACGGGCACGACGTGGTCGGTGGCGACCTCGGCGATGGCGAATCGGTCCGGTTCGGTGGCCCAGCGATTGATCAAGGGCAACAACGCCAGGGGGACGATCGCCAAGAGAAACAGTCCGCGAAACCCCAAAGTCTTGGAGGCGAGGCTGTGAATGATCGCGGTGCAGCCCGCGCCAACCCCGTAACCGGCGGCAACGAGGGCGAGGGCCTTGGCTCGACTCTGGGTGTCGGTCTGTTCGGCGGCGATGACCTCGGAGAGGGCGTTCGTCGCGCTGAGGAGTGGTCGCCCGCAGGCGAAGATCACGACGAACCACCAATAGCCCGGACTGGCCGCCGCCAGGACGGTTGCGGTGAGACCGAGCCCCACGGTCGTGACCAGCATTCGGTGGCGACCGAAGCGGTCGGCCATCGCGGTGAGCGGGAGCCCGCCGAGTGACGCCAGGCGGATGATCGCGAGTCCCACGCCGAGTTTCGTTCCCGAGAGTCCGGCTTGATCGGCCAGGGTCGCGCCGTGGACCAGATGGCCGAACGTCCGAGCCACGCTGCCGAGCGCGGTCACGACACCGAATTGGCCGAAGCCCGAGGCGAACGAGGCGATGACCGCTCCGAGGACGACGCGGTCGTTCCACTTGTGTAGGCGCGGGGCGTTCAGCGACGTTGGTTCTTGGGACGTCATCGGTGACTGCGCAGCGACGCGCTGATGGGACGGACACTGGCGTCGTCTCGACGACGAGCGAACCAGAACGGGCCGTAGAGGAGCGAGAAGAACAGGGGAACGATGACGACGCCGGTGACCAGGTACCACGGGTAGGGACCCATCAGTCGAAGGAGTGTCCACTGGTGCGGGGCGTGGCGCAAGAACATGTAGTTGGCGTCGATCAGGGCGTCGACCAGGCCCACCAGCGCGACGTATATATAGGTGACCACCGAGGCGCGCAACACCGAACCCGGGCGCGGCTCGATTCGCATGCCCACCACGAGAAACAGTGCCGCCACGATGATGAGCGTATGACCGACGACGTACTCGAAGAACTCGACGTGGGGGAAGGGCACGTTGAGATCGGGGGTGACGAGTCCCTGGAGAGTTCCGGCCAGCCCCCAGAAGTACGTCAGTTCGACGAGCTGACGCGCCCGCCACCAACAGGCCGCGGCGGCGACGATCAGCGCAAAGTTGCATAGGGCGAGTGGCAACGACGTTCGCGGCGCCCACGTGTCGTTCGTGAGTTGGCGCACCGTGTCCACGACGCAGACGGACAGCAAGAGGGCGCCGATCACCTTCGCCGCTCGCGCGCTCCAGCGACCGGGCCGAAGGCGCGCCCAGGTGCACAGAATTACGGCGCCCACCGCCATGAAGGCGACGCTCGCCCAGTACGGACCGTCGGAGATCGTGGCGCTGAACACTCCCATTGTTCGGGTTTAGCAGGGATGTTCGCGAGAGGAAGTGGATTGGATGATTGTTTTGAACGTCCCTCTACGCTGCGCAATGTCGACCCACATTCGCGGTGGACATGTTCCATCATTGAGTCAGTGAGGTTGTGCGAGAGGATCGAAATGACTCTGCGACCACGAACAAAACGGATCGTCCGACGGTGCGCTACGTGCACGGCGTCGTCGTCGTGGTGGCCGATGAAATGAACGACGCCAGCGACGCGCAACTCGTCCTTCGAGACATCCGCGCTCTGCTGGATCAACTCCAGCTGGATCGGGGCCAGACGCTCACCATGCAGAGCGAACTGACCGACCAACTCGGCGTCGACAGTCTCGCGTTGGTCGAGTTGTGTGACCAGTTCGAGCGCACCTTCGACGTGTCGCTTCCGGATGAAGTGTTCCTCATGGCGACGACGCCGCAGCAGTGGCTCGAAGCGATCCAACGGGCTCGCGGCGGTGATTCAGTTCGCAGTGACGCGCCGGGTGCCCATTCGCCACGACCGGCGACACCGTCGGGTCTGGCGTCGAACGCAAAACGGTTGCGGACCATTGCGATGACCGCTCTGCGCCGCGGTGATCGCTCGGGGCCGACGGCAACGTCCGGTGCCACGTCATACGCGAACGGATCGATCCTCTACGTGCTCTACGCGTGGGTGCTGCTCGTCCCCTTCGCGCTCACCATATGGCTGCTCGCCGTGACGCCACTGAGCCTGGTACGTCGACGCACCGCCGGTCGCGCGGTCGCTCGAGTCACCTGCCGTGCCCTGGGACTCTCGGTAGCCGTGGAAGGCGAACTACCCGAGGATGATCACCCGTCGGTGATCGCGGCCAACCATTCGAGTTTCATCGACGGCTTGATGCTCTACGTCTTCTTGAATCAGCCCGTGACGTTCGTCTCCAGCACGGACATGGAGCGTCAATTCCTGTTGGGCCGAATCATGAGGGGCTTCGGATGCGTCTTCGTCGAGCGCGGGCGCGCCGAGCGAAGCGCCGCCTCGGTGGAGAAGTTAGTGAGCTCGATCCAAAGCGGCCATCACGTTCTCATCTTTCCCGAAGGTTCGATCAGCCCACGAGCGGGACTCCGTGTGTTCCGCCTCGGTGCCTTTGAGGCGGCGACGTCATCGAACTGCCCGGTGATTCCGATCGGCATTCGCGGTTCGCGCGCGGTGTTGCGTCCGGGCAGCTTTCGTCCGCACCCCGGAGCGGTGCGTATCGTCATCGGTGACGAGGTCGTGCCCACCGGCCGCGAATTCGGCGATCGGGTGCTGCTGCGCGACCAGGTTCGACAAGCGATCGCGCTTCTCAGTGGCGAAGAGGACGCGTAACTCTCATCGCCGTGGCGACGTGGCCGCTATTCGTGGATGCTCTCGAGGGTGAATCCGGCGCCGTGGAGCATCTTTCGCAGGTCAACGATCTGCTGGGTGTCGAGGTCCTTGCCGCGCGGTCGGTCAAAGACCTGCGTGTCATCACCCAGTGTCACGGTGTAGCGCCCGTTGCTCGCCTCAGTGATCGATCCCACTTCCACGATGAGTGCGGCCGCGTCGTGCCACTCGATGTTGTGACTCGCGGGATGACTGAGGATCTTTTCGGCGGTGACCAAGTGATGTCCGGTGAGTTTGGCGTGGGCCATGTGATGTCCTTTTCGTCCAGTTGCTGATAACCAACTTACGGTCTTCGCAGTGGTGGCGCGCCCGGTCAGGGGGAACGAATCGATTGGCTGTGGTGCACCGATCGGGGAGTGGCTTCTATACTTGCTTGTAGTCAAGCAACTAAATACGAAGAATTGGACGAATGGCAGCCAAAACCCTGGACGTAGTGCACGGCGATCGCTACAAATGGATCGCGCTCACCAACACGACACTCGGCGTCTTCTTGGCGACCATCAACTCATCGATCATCCTGATCTCACTGCCGGCGATCTTCCGCGGGCTCGGTATCAATCCTTTGTCGGCCGGCAACGTGGGTTACCTGCTGTGGCTCTTGCAGGGGTATCTGCTCGTGACCGCGGTCCTCGTGATCAGTTTGGGTCGTCTCGGCGACATCATGGGCCGCGTGCGCATCTACAACCTCGGCTTCGCCGTCTTCACCCTCGGGTCGGTTCTCCTCGCGCTCGATCCCTACCACGGGGGCACCGGCGCACTCTGGCTCGTGCTTTGGCGCCTCGTGCAAGGGGTCGGAGGCGCGATGCTCTTCGCCAACTCGAGCGCAATCCTGGTCGACGCGTTCCCGTCGGACCAACGAGGCATGGCCATGGGGATCAACCAGGTCGCGGCGATCGGCGGATCGTTCATCGGACTGATCGCCGGTGGACTGCTCTCGGTCGTCGACTGGCGACTCGTCTTCTGGGTCTCGGTTCCCTTTGGCATCATCGGAACGATCTGGGGATACTTCAGTCTTCGCGACAACGGTAAGCGCGCGGCCGCCAAGATCGACTGGTGGGGCAACATCACCTTCGCGGTGGGTCTCACGTCGATCCTCGTGGGCATCGTCTACGGCATTCAGCCCTACCTGCACCACTCGATGGGTTGGACGTCGCCGCGCGTCCTCACGGCCTTTGTCATCGGCGCCGCCTTCTTGTTCGCGTTCTTCATCATCGAGAACCGCGTGGAGTCGCCGATGTTCAACTTGCGCCTCTTCAAGATTCGCGCCTTTTCGACGGGCAGCGCGGCCGGCTTCCTGGCGGCGATCTCTCG
>Ga0182016_10002992_pt1 | contig 19498 bp, 9 predicted proteins | sample 712S2MmetaG_FD_120491 | JGI IMG/M metagenome (GOLD analysis project Ga0182016, IMG submission 120491) | Permafrost microbial communities from Stordalen Mire, Sweden - 712S2M metaG | ecosystem: Environmental > Terrestrial > Soil > Wetlands > Permafrost | place: Sweden: Stordalen | collected... | reverse complement strand
CCGTAACAGCAGAGCGTCCCCCGGTTGATAGATATAGGAATTCGCCTTGGCCATGGTGCGCCAAGCGGTTTGTGGCGTCAGGGAGTCCGCCGCATCATTGCCGTCTTTGCAATCCAGATAATGGATCGTCTGGCCGATTACACATGTTCCCGATGCCAGCGCACAGAGCAGCAAGAGTCGAAAGCACACTCTCATGTGGGCACCTCCTTCGGGACCAATGCATAGCTCGATTCAGTGGGCGAGCGGTGCCTTCCTCGATTGCTGGATCGCTGCTGCCGCCAGGATTTGCGCGGCGGCAACGATAGAGCGGACAGAACAAGCGGCTCACGGAAAGTTTGATCGCGGCCCTGCTTCAGAAAGTGAGGCGTCCGGCAAACTGCATCACGCGAGGCGAATACCCACCCGTGATCGTGCCGAATTGCTTGCCGGCAGCCATATTTCCGATTGGGTTATCGTAATGGGCTGTATTCAGCAAGTTGAATGCCTCAATGCGAATCTGGAACTTCATCTCTCGCGGCAGGCTGAGTACCTTGAAGAGCGAAATGTCCTCGTTAGTATAGCCGGGGCCGTAGATGATGTTGCGCCCGGCATTGCCAACGATAAGCGTCTTCCCTGCAGATGTGGAACCGGCTTGACCGGTCGGCACCGCAAACGCTTTGGTGTTGAACCACTCTGTGATCGAACGGTGCGAAACGGAAGTACTGCCCACAAGATTGGGCCGCAAACCCGGATAATTCGGGTTGTTGCCGCTGCTCACCACGTTTACCGGTTTGCCGGTTTGCAGCGTCGTAATGCTGTTCAATTGCCAGCCGCCAATCACAGCCTGTGTCGCCCCATTCGCGTGAGAGAGGAACCGCTTTCCTTGGCCAAACGGTAGTTCAATGATCTGACTGGCGACAAAGTGGTGCCGCAGATCTGTATCCGAACTCGCATATTCAGGGCCAAGATTGAACGGGTTTTGTGGATAGTTGCCGCCCTTTCCCAGGTCGAACGGTGCAGGTCCGTTATCCAGCCCATGAGCGTAGGTGTACGAGGCCAAAATCCCATAACTATGAGTGAAGTTGCGTTTGAACTTCGCTTGCAGCGAGTCGTAATTGGCCAGCCCGCTCGGTAGCAGGGTCTGCACCTTCCCCAGGTTTGCGGAAAGGTGATTGTTGACGTTGTAATTCCCCACTGAATCGGATAGATTCCGCGTGTTCGCCCCCACAAAGCCGACCTCAACTGAAGTGGCGTTGCCCAGCTGCTTCTCCACGGTCAGGTTGTAGTTCCTGGAGTACGCGGTAGGAAAATTCATGGGCTCGGAATAGACGGTCTGCGTGCTGCCGCCAGAGACCTTGGTGAGGTCGATTGTGGAGACGGTGCTCGCTACCGGGATGGATGTGGAGCGGGCGACACCTGCATCGAGGTTGTAGGGCATGTCGAAGCAATAGCAGCCGTAGTCGAAGTAATTGACAAACTGCTGTTGCGTAAAGAACGGGTAGTTCTTGGTTAGAATGTCTTCGCGGGCATCGTTTTCAGGCGAGTAAAACATCCCAAAGCCACCGCGAATCACCAACGTCGGCGTCAGTTGGAAGGTGACTCCGGCGCGAGGCATAACGTCGGCCTTGTTTGAGTTCACCAGTGACCGCGAATTCCCGCCGCGACCAGCAATATTAATTAACAGAGTTGTTGTACTGAAGTTCGATTCATTGTTGTTGGCCTCGACATATGGCTGCTGATACTCGTAGCGAACTCCATAGGTGATATTCAACCGCGGTATTACCTGCCAATAATCCTGAAGGTAGAAACTATTCTCGTTGGCGGAGGTGCTTGCGTTGGTTAGTTGCAGGCCCTGGTCAACAACATAGGGAAGCCCAAGCAGAAGGTCAGCGATCTCATTGCCGCCGTTATAGTAGTAGGCGTTTCCGTCGTAGAAGGAGTAGGTCGGATCGCTGGTTTGTGCGTCACCAGCTCCGCCGATGTATTCGTACGGCACGGGGAAGAGCGAGAAATTAGGATGCGAGTTTAAATGCCGGTACTCATAGCCGAACTTGGCGTTGTGTCGGCCTTTGGTCCAAGTAAGCCCCTCCAGGAAAGTTAGGTCCTTATCGCGAAAGGTAAGCGGCTTGTAGGTCGAACCTCCCACGGTGGGCCCGCTTTGAAACTGAATTTGAGGAATGTTATTGGTCGAGGGGAAACCCGGAATAACGACGTTCTTGATGCCCCACTTGGTTGCAAGGCTTGATCCCGCGAGCGGGCTGTTCTGAGAAACCGTGGACAGGAAGTAGCTGCCGCCGACTTCGTTGAGTAGTGTCGAAGAAAAAACATGGTCGTACTTGAGGGAGATCACATTGTTCTCAAAACTGGTCAAGTCGCCGCTGTCGCCGCTGCCACCGCCAGGGACGGGAATATGACCGGCGTACGGATCGGCGGTAGAAGTGTCACCCTGCTCGGCGTCGTAGGTTAGGTAGACGCGGTTCTGTTGCGAGAACGTGTAGTCAGTGCGCAGATTCGCGACATTGTTGTTGTCGGTGTAAGCCTGCTGAACAGCAAAATTAGTAAAGAAGCTGTTGTTCTGTGGCGTGGGGAATAGGTTCAGCAGAATTTGCTTGCCCGCCGGGCTGACCCTGGCCGCCGGAATGATGTTTCCAGGGAACTGCTCAGAGTAGTAGTTGTTATTGAAGAAAACCGGGTCGAAAATCGGGTCTTGATTTCCGGTGTAAGGGTCGGTCAACTTCGAGAGGTTGGCATTGCCGGCGCTATCAAAAGTCACCTGATTCACGGGAGGTGTGTTCCCCAAATAGGAGTAGGAGTTCTGCAGACGGTTGCCCTCATAGGCGAGAAACAGGAATGCCTTGTCTTTCTTGATCGGGCCGCCGATGGTAGCGCCGTAGATCTTTTGCACCAGCGTGGGCGTGGTGCCGGGAGCGGCAAACGTGTTGTTTGCGGCCGTGGCTGTGGGGCGGTAGAAGAAATAGGCGCTGCCATGGTAATTGTTTGAGCCGGACTTGGTCTGAATCAGGACTGAGCCGCCCGAGGCTCGCCCGAACTCCGGCGCGTAGGTCGATGTAACCATCTTGAACTCCTGAAGCGCGTCGGGGCTGGGAACGACATTTGTATCATTGTTGCGGTTGCCAGTCACTTCAGTCCCGTTGATCTGCACGGAGTTCGAAAACTCGCGCTGTCCGTTGACTGAGAGGTTCAGGTTGTTGCCCCCGCCACCGTCCCCTACACCGGGCACAAGCTTCATGAGGCTCGTAAAGTTGCGGCCCTCCAGCGGCAGATCCGTGAGCTCGCGGCCGCCAATCACTTCGCCGGTTTCAGCTCCTTGCGTCTGCAAAATGGGGGCGGAACCTGAGACTTCGACATTCGATGTGACAGCGCCGACCTTCATGGGAATGTCGAAGCGCGCCTTCTGATCGATGTTCAGCTCAAATGCCGGAACGGTTGCGGTGGCAAATCCAGCCGCCACCACTGCGATCGTGTAGTGACCTGGCGGTAGCGCAGTCAGGTCAAATTCCCCTGACTGATCGGTCGTAGCGGTGGTGACAATGCCGGTATCCACCTCGTGGGCCGCGATCTGCGCACCTTGTAGAACACTGCCGGCCGGGTCAGTGACATGGCCGGAGATGGAACCTGTTGTTGCCTGCGACCAGGCCAGCACGCCCCCGGCCAATAGCACCACGAACAGCAGCTTCACACTCAGTTTTCTCATCGTCATTGGACTCTCCATAATTGAACACTCCATACCAAATCCAGATCAGGAATTGAATCTCACGAATAAAGTGGCGTTGCGTTCCAGCGCCGTCGAGATTCCCCAGACGGTCTTGCCGGGAAAGATGACATGCTCGCACACAAACAGCCGGGAATCTCCGCAGTGCTGGGTAATCGTTTACCGCGCCAACGGAATAATTCGCCGGACTGCCTTCTCAGCGTCAAGTTCCCTTTAACCATTCAAGTGCTTATAGGACGAAACAGGATGGTGCTTTCTTTACAGGCAGAGGAATAATCCGAAGATTCTCACTCTTAAGTGCAAACTGCCGCTTGGTTTTGCCACAGAAACTCCCGTGGCTTTGAAGCAGGAATTAACCGTGCAGGAAATCCTCCGTCACTTTCCCATTAAGTGGGTACTGGTTCCCCGAGTAAGCGAGATGGCCGCGAGCTGGTAAGCAGGGGCGCTGGCAAATGCCGCGGCAGCTACAAACCAGATGTACCAGCTAAGTGCCGTTATGGACTCTGACAGCAAGTTATGGCTGCTGGCCCAGATGGCGGCATCTCCTGCCGAGGTGACAACAATTGCCAGCACGAACATACCCCAGCACTTCGCCACCAGGCCCTGCCCCATTCGGATCACTGAGCGGCGTACCAGAATCGCCTCAATGAGCAACAGAGATAAGAGCGGATCGCTCAACCATAACAGCATGGTTCCTAGTGATGGATGGCTCCCTAACAGAGGGAGAATGATGAAAAGCTGGCTGACGGAGAAAGCCACGACCAGAACCAGCAGCGCCTTGTCTGCGCGGGTGAGCGACCCCAGGAGGTGGAATTTTCGTTGAATGCCCAGCACGCGCCCCAATCCGATGGCCAGAAAAGCCATCGATAACGGGCCGCCCACCACGAGTCCCATTTGGCTCAAATTCGTAAACAGTCCCCCGGGAAGCTGACTGAACTGATGCCAGTAACCCCAGGGCAAATGACCATCGGAAACAGCGCGCAGCAGCACGCCCCCAAGTCGTGCCAGCGCAGCGCAGGCGATCATTCCCCACGCCAACCGCATCGGCTCGTCAGAATCGAACCACGACCGGCAGATAAGGGCCAGGCAGCACTCAATGGCTGTCATCACCAGAAAGAACAATGTGCCCAGCGTCGAAAAGTACCAGCCAAGCACGACATACCGGCCGGTAACGAGAAAATGCGCGTAGGCAATCATGCCCAGGGCGAGATGCAACGCGAGCAGAATCCAGATCAAACGCACCATTCGAGGCATGAGTTCTCGTCACAGATCCTGCAAAACGCGCCGGGAGAGTTCTCGAGTGGCACGGCGGCCTAGAAATGCGGTGAAGATCGGTGTGGAGGAAGCCAGGGAAATCTGGCTGCTCTTGCCGCGCAGCGAACTTTGCGCATGCTGACCAAAACAATGCTCCATCCACTTGGCGAGACGCTCTGCCACCAGTTTTTGCGCCTCGGAGCGGATTGCGGATTCGTTACCCTTAGTCCAAAGATCACTCCAGTGATTCAAGCGCGCCTGCAGATCATCGAGTCCGGAGGTGGTGGCAGCCTCGAAATTCACCTCACTGCCAGGAGCGGCAACAGGCCTGCGTCTCCATGACCGTGGATGCCATCTGCCAAGCATTTTCATGCCGGTCTCTCTTTCTTTCGCGTCCGGATGCGCAGTTTCTCGGCAGCCCGGTGCAACAAAGTTCCCACCGTGCCCGGACGAATTGCCAGTTCCGTAGCAATCTCAGTATAGTCAAAGCCTTCAGCACGCAATTGCACGCATTGCCATTCGCGTGGAGCAAGCAACTGTCTTGTCGCCTCAATCCAATCAGCCGCCCGGTCGGCGTCGGGCATGCCCCGCTCGTCCCGAAGCTGGTCTTCTCCGGCGTCCTCCAATGGCACAGCCGTTCGGACCGCCGCCGTCTTCAGGAAGTCGCAAACATAGTTATGCGCCACGCGATGCAGCCACGCCCGTGCACTCTGGATTCTTTCCCCCTGCACCAACGCCAGGAAGAACCTGAGGTAGGTCTCTTGCAGTGCATCTTGCGCCAGCGCATCGTCTCGCGTGAGCCGATGCGCATACGCCAGAAGCACGCCGGCATGCAACTGGTAAGCCCGAATCGTCTCTTCGCGCGCGCTCTGGACGTCCATGGAGCAACTCTCCTGCGATGCGCCTGCTGGACAGCAATACTAGTCCATCCCCTCTGCGTCGTCCAGTCAATGACAATTGGCGGTGTCGATCCCGATCCTAGCGCTGCGGATGTAGTCGAGCGTGATGGGTTTCAAGGGCTTGATGGCCGTTCATTGTCTGGACGATCTTCTGCATTTTGTGTATAAGCAATCTCGACCTTAATCCGTAGACGAGTGAAGATCTGAGACTTGGGATAATGGGCCGCTCCAATTGGGTTTCAGGTTTTTGGGGGCGGTGCATTCACAGTTGGAAAGGCGGTGTGAGATGTTGAAGCCAAGATACATGCTCGCGTTTTGCATAGTCGTGCTTACCGCAACTCTGTGTCCTACAGTATCGGCACAGGTTGTTGATCAAAACGATCAAAGTGTGGAGCGGAAGGTCGTAAGTCCAGCCGAAATTCCGCCGTTGCAGAACGTTCTCTATGGCGCCGCTTACTACAACGAGTACATGCCCGGCGATCAGGCGGCACGGCTGGACAAGGATGTTGCGCTGATGAAGGCAGCCGGGCTGAACGTGGTTCGCATGGGCGAGTCGACATGGAGTCTCTGGGAACCCGAAGACGGGCGATACGAGTACGCGTGGATGGACCGCGTTGTAGATGCAATGGGAAAGGCTGGGATCAAGGTCATCTTGGGTACGCCTACGTACTCAATCCCTGCATGGATGGCGCGCAAGCATCCGGAGATTCTCGCCCAGCGGCTGAATGAAAGCATGTATGGCGGATCACCGCTCCAGAACACCTACGGCATGCGCCAGAATATGGACACCGACGCGCCGGCCTATCGTTTTTACGCCGAGCGGCTCATCCGCCATATCGTTACGCATTACAAAGACAATCCCAACGTGATCGGCTGGCAAATCGATAACGAGACCTCCAGCTACGATGCCGATAATCCCGATGTCTTTGCCGGCTTCCGGAAGTACCTCGAAAAGAAGTTCGTTACGCCCGAAGCTCTTAGCAAGGCATGGTTCCTCAATTACTGGGGCGAGAACATCCACTCCTGGGAGGATCTGCCGCGGCGCGAGGGCGCGCAAAGCACAGGCTACAAGCTGGAATGGACGCGCTGGAGCCAAATGCGGGTGACGGATTTTCTCAGTTGGCAAGCACGAATCGTGCGCACCTGCGCTTCAGCGCGGCAATTCGTTACCACTGATTTCGGCGGCATCATGCGTGGCGACGTGGACGAAAACGCCATCGCCTCATTTCTCAATATCCCTGCCGTGAACAATTACCACGGCACACAGGACCACTTCGACGGCGCATCGCAATCTCTGGCAGAAGATTTCACACGGTCACTCAAGCACGGGAACTACCTGGTCACCGAGACCAACGCGCAGACTACTGGATGGAGCTCAGCCTTCCAGTTTCCGCCCTACGATGGTCAAATACGCGAGGACGTTTATACCCATCTCTCCAATGGCGCTGACATGGTTGAGTACTGGCATTGGGCTTCGATAGCCGCCAACCAGGAGACCTATTGGAAGGGCGTTTTATCGCACGACCTCGAACCGAATCGGGTATACGCCGAGGTGAGTCGCACGGCGCATGAATTGGAAAAAATCGGCCCGCATCTCGTGGGCCTGCAGATTCACAACCAGGTGGCGATCCTCTACAGCCGCGACTCGCTCAACGGTATTGGTTTTATGCCCTTTACCTCTGCGGGCCCGGAATGGAGCAATGCCGGACCGACGGCTGACTACGCTTCGTTGGTTCGGCAAATCCACCGCTCGCTCTACGAACTGAACATGGGAACGGATTTCGTCTTCCCCACCACGACTGATTTATCTTCGTACAAGCTGCTCATCGTGCCGGCGCTCTATATTTCGGACGACGCTCTGCTGCAGAGAATATCGGATTACGTCAAGAACGGCGGCCACGTCGTCATGACCTTCAAGAGCGGCTTCGCCAATGAGAACTCGGCTGTCCGCTGGGTCCGTTCGCCGGGTCCGCTTCGCGAGGCTGCGGGCTTTAACTATCAGGAGTTCTCTAACCTGGAACTCCCTCTATCCCTGAAGGGCGATCCGTTCCACGCAGGCGCCGGCAATCAAGTCCGGTATTGGGCTGAGTTCATCTTGCTCGAAAGCGCTAAACCCATCGCGTTCTACGATCATCCCTTTTTCGGAAAGTGGCCGGCCATTACTGAAAATGAATTCGGCGCCGGAAGCCTGCTCTACGAGGGAACGTATCTGTCTGATGAGCTGCAAACTGCAGTGCTGCTCCGGGAGATCCAGAAATACAATTTGACCGGCCCCGACCAGAAGTTACCCGCAGCCGTCCACGTACAACACGGTGTCAATCGCCTGGGCAAGCGACTGCATTACTACTTCAACTATTCAGGTGCTGAAGTCAAAGTGCCCTATTCCTATGCTGCCGGGACCAATCTGTTTGATAGAAAGCGGGTGGCCAATGGGGATGTTCTCCCGCTCGCGCCTTGGGATTTGGCGATCATCGAGGAGTAGCGTTGGAACTGGTCAATGCACCATACGCTCAATTGTTGACAGCAGGCCATGCAGAACTGTAGACCGGAAGGTCGTAGGGTGGATCTAGAAGAACCCAAGGCGAATGCTATTCGTCCAAAATTCCGTGTACTTGTAGCGTACTCAAGAACCGCGTTTCCTGCGTTTTGATAGTTTTGAGCGTCTAGCATTTTCAACAACTTATTTAGAATCAACACCGGCAGGCAATCCGTCCCCTCCCTGCACAAATAAGTCATTTATTATCAACGGTTTACGCGATTTCGACCATCATGTGTGAGGGGCGACGTAAATTGTTTTAAATGAATCAGTTGCGACCCATTTCAGCCGACTGGTGGCGAGCACGACCTTCTGGTCTATATCGAAAGTGTGATTTCCCCATTAATAGCACCTGGCTATCCGCCGGTGCGCGTCGTTCCAATCAACCTTAAGCACAGCTATGGGTGCACCAATTCCGCTTCGCTCAAGAATCTTTAAGAGCGCGGAGGAGGAGATTCGCACAAACAACCAGTCCTTTCGCTGAGCAGGGTCGATCACTTTCCGTTCGCTTGAATCGCCCATTCTCCCGTCTTCACATTTAGAGTCCAGGGCTGGGGCGATGGCAAGTGCATGGAGCCATCGCTCATTTCGAGCGGTATCCAGAGATAGCGCGAGTCCCAAAGGTCGCGCGGGCGCCAGATATCGCCCATGAAGATGACAGTGGATGATTTCGAACCCGCGACTTTCACGAGCATCGTTGATTGCGAGCCGTAGTTATTAGCCTCGGGCGGGGCCAGGTTCTTGAACTCCGTCCACGGACCAACCAGCGCGGGCGCGGTGGCGTAGACATTGGGGTTGGGGCGCCAGCCAGTCATGTGCGACCCCACCAAGTAGTAGAGGTTGCCGTAGTGCACCAGCGCGCCGCCCTCCAACGGAGAAGGAATGAAGCAGGTTTTCTCCAAGCTTGTGAAATCTCCTGTCAGCTTCGCAAGAAAGAAACCCTTGGTCGGACGCGACTCAAAGATCAAATAGGCTGAGCCGTCGTCATCCACAAATTGCCCTATGTCGCGGCTCTCCTCATCCAGCGGCCTGAAGTTTTTCACGTAGGTATATTCGCCGTCAATGCGATTGCTGACCGCAACCATCACGCGAGCGAATTTGTAGTGCGCATCGTCAAGATGCGCGTACATCACGAACTTGCCCGTGCGCGGGTTGACAAACACTTTGGGTCGCTCCAAAACCCAGTGCGGACCCAAATGCTCAGGGTCTGCGAGCGCCAACACCTGGCGCCGAAACTTCCAGTGCGCGAGATCGTGCGAAGAATAGCAGGAAACGTAGCGCTTCTCGGGATCGTTGGCCGGCGTGCGGTCCTCACCGAACCAGTAGTACGTGCCCTTCCAGACCGTGATGCCCCCACCGTGCGCCTGAATGCGCTGGCCACGGGTGTCAAGCCACGGTTCGCCGGGCCGGATAACGCCTTGCGCGGCGCACAACCCAGCGGCCACCAGCGCCAGTGAAGCAAGCGTCGCGAACCAGGCAATCCCTCTTCTCAATTCTTCTCCTTTTGCCGGAATCTACTTGGCGATTTCGATTTTCTTTGGACTCTTTGCTGGCGAAGTGCATCCGGGTTTATCCCATGTGCTCCCATGCATACACGTCGTAGCTTCCATCGCCGTCAACATTTCCGCGGCCGTTGCTCCAACTCAGGGTTTGTGAGTCTTCTCCCTTGATGAGCGTGAAGGGCAGAGAGCCGTCGCCATACACGCGCGCAGTCAACTTCATTGTCTCCGGCGCGCCGGCATAGAGGCCCGCATCCGCCCACGGCACAATGCTCCCGGTCTTCACATAAACGGGAATCTTTTCGGTCGAAGCGGACACGGTCAGCTCTGAACCGCCCTTGAGTGCTTCACCAGTCCAGAAATCGTGCCAATCGCCCTCCGGCAGCACAACCCTTCTCGCCGGTTCCGCAGCAAACAGCGGCGCCACCATCATGCGGTCACCCATCATATATTGATCGTCCACCGCGTAGAGACGTCTTTCCTTTGGCGCATCAAGCACCAGTGCACGGAATGGCGGCGTTCCGTCTTCAGCATAGCGCTGAAAGGCTGCCGTCAGATAGGGCACCAGTTGCATTCTCCAGGCAATAATCTCGCGGCAACGCGATTCGAACTTTTCCCAGCCGTCGAGCAGTTGATCAGCGTTGTTGAGGCGGCGGTTGAGCTGCTTCCACGGCGGGTTCTTGATGTACCACCCATTCACCATCGCAAGCGGAGAGAAGACCACGCTTTGCAGGCGCCGGATCAGATCCTCTTCGCTCACGGCGTCGCGCACCTCCGGGCACCAGAGCAGTCCGCTGAAGCCGGAGTTGACGAGCGCGCGGATAAAGTCTCGATGCACATAGAGGTCGCTATACAGCACAAAGGGATAGGGGCTGGCCAGTGCACCGCTGGATCGCGCCAGGTTGTAGGTCGGCAAGCCGCGCTTTCGGAATTCGTTCCAGATGGCCATCTGATAGCGCAGGCCGAACACATTGTGCATCTGCTCGCCGTCCACACCTGACGGAAACGCGCTGCACTCCGGAAACGACCACCCGCCTGTGTAGTCGGAGTTATCGCACTCGTCCAGCTTGAATCCGCTTATGCCCGTGTCAAGAAATGTCTTGGCGTGATAGGCTCCGAAGGCCGCGCGCGCTGGCTCGGCGGCGAAGTCGGGAACCAATCCGCCCCAGACGCCATAATCCCCTGAATGCGGCTCGATCTCCGCAAAAAGGGGCGACGCCGGATGGGTAAAGGCGTGTTCCCACAGGTTGATCCTCAAGTTCATCTTCTGCGCGGAGCGCACGAACGCTGCGGGATCGGGAAAGCGGTCCCGATTCCAGGCAAAAGTGCACGAGTACGCATGCGTCTGCCAGCCGGGTTCGAGTCCAATCACGTCGCAAGGCATCTTGCGCTCGCGGAACTCCTGCGCCAGCGCCAGCGCGGATTGTTGTGTGCCGCGTGCATCCATCCGGTACCAGAAACCAAGACTCCACTCCGGCGGCACGACACCGCCTCCCGAAAATACGTTGTAGCGCCGAACCGCATCGAGCATCTCCGGCCCGCCAAAAAGATAGACATCGGCGCCACTGGCGCGCGGCACTTCCACAGTGATCTGCCCAATGTCGGCATCCTGAATGTTGTGCGTGTAATTGGGATCGGGGTTGGCGCCAGTGACGATATTTACTGCATGCGTCGGCTTGGGCCGCGCGTCGCCGAAGTAAAACGTCGCGTAGCGCGCCGTATCGATCAGGATGCCGATGCCTTCCGTCGTCACATAGAACGGTACGGGCGCGTGCGAGTCACCGGTATCGTATTTCGGATCTGCATTTACGCGAACGGTCTTCTTCTTTCCCCGCTGAGAGAAGGAGAGCATCTGCAATCCTAGGCCGTAAATCTGCTCATCGGGCCGCAACGGCAACTGGATCATGCATCCACGCGCCGTTCGCATGCCACGGATAGCCGCCAGCGGGGCAGCAGCAACGCGAGGCAGTTGGGAGAAAGCCGATGATTGCGGAGGAACCAGGCGCGAAGATACCGGCGTAAAGCGTTCCGGAGTTCCCAGCGTCGCTCGCCAAACACCGGGGAACACTTCACTCCAATTGAGTGTGCGTGCGCCGTCCGCCTGCTTCTCTTGAATTCTGGTCTGCGACACTGCTTCGACGCGCAGTAGACCGGAAAGTTCGGAAGCCGCACCTATAGCTAATCCCTTCGCCATCGTACGTCGCGTGATTTGCATTGCTATTTCTCCTACTCTGAACTATCTATCGTTGGCGACGCCGGTTTGACGTGTGCAGGTTGGCGTCAGCTGCACGGTGACTAGCGGCAAGTTGAATTCGCAGTCATGCCGCATGGTCATTGCTACCGACAGTGCAGCCGTTACCTCCGAAGGGCACCGCAGATCGTGTCCTAGGCGGCGCCCTTCGGCGAAGTTTGGACGAACTGTCGGCTTGGTGTTTGATGATGAGGTTCCCGGTCTCTGTCCGAATAGTTGTGCACTTGATTTGAAGCTTCCCCAGGTCCCCGAGTCGGGACCTGGGGCAAACATCGTTGGCGCAACAACAAGCGTTCGGAGGCCTAGAAATTGATCCTTCCCTGAATCTGGACCCAGCGTCCAACGGCATACGCATCACTGGTCACCTGCCCAAACTGGGCGGATGTCGGCGTGGTATTCGGCGCGCTGGCCACTAGATGGTTGAAAAGATCCATCGCCTCGAGTCGCATCTCAAAATTCACATGCTCTCGAATGGGAATCGTCTTTTGCAGGTTCGCGCTCCAGTCGTTGACTCCGTTAGATCGAACACCGTCTACGACGTGCGGAAAAACGCGAAGGTTATACGTGGCTGGGACGCTGGACGTGTTGAACCCGGTGGTGTTGAACCAGTCTCCGTAGCTCGGGTGCTTTTCCTTGAGACCGGTTGTGTCGCAGGACTGCCACGAGGTCGTACAACCGGAGTAGAAAGCATTCGGGAAGACGATAAGTGCTCCCTGCTGGACTTCGTACGAGGCATCGAGTTGCCATTTTCCAATGAGAGAGTCTTCCCATGTGTTCTGGTTGGCAAATCTCTGACCTCTCCCAAATGGAAGCTTCCAAACGCCTGTGCCCGCCAACCGAGAAGGCCGACTGTTCCCGACGGTATCTTCCCAGGTAGGTAGTTGGTCGAACGGGTTGGTGAACCAGTCGCGGTCATACTGGAAGGTGCGCTGATAGTTGATGTTGATGTTAAAACTTGAAGTAAAGCGCCGACTGTAGTCGACCTCGATCGCATTGAACCTGGACTCGCCTACCGGGAGCACTCCCGTCAATCCGCTGAGGTGAGGATACGGCTTCAGCAATTGGTTCAATGCGACCGTCTTGGAGTTAAAGAAGGATGCGTTGTTGCCGGTCGTCAGCCAGCTCTGCTGGGCCGCCGACAGGCCGGTCAAGTTGCCAATGTAGAACGGGTTGGCTACCGATGCATTCAGCGCCGTGGTCTGCGCGGTCGCAGGCGTTTGACCAGCCGTATAGTAACTGGCAGGAACTGGATTCAAGTTGACGCCCACCGTTGCCAGATAACTGCCATTTGCTCCGTTGGCGCCGTAGGTTGCAATTTTATTGGTCAGCGCGTAGGTGTACGAGACCGTCAGCACGGAGTTCGCATCGGTTTGCCGCTGAATGCTGACCTGTGCGCGCTGCTGGCGGGCGGGCACTAGATTCTGCGGGGTGTAGGTCTGCGAACCTCCGGCGTAAAGCAAGTTGCCTGGCGCGCTTCCGACGATTTGAGCGAAGCCGTTGGGGAATGGATTGAGAGTGGGAGACGTGCTGGCCGTGCTGACTCCCGAAGCAACCCACGAGGTACCGTTGGTCAAAGACGATGGCTGCGAGGTCGTGACGCTGTATCCGGTCTGGTCGTTACCGAGAGTGAAAGCATACATCCCGTCGTAGAACATTCCGTATCCCGCACGCACTACTGTCTTTGGATTGATCTGATAGGCGGCGGCGAGACGCGGCATATAGCGAAGGCTGTTCTGCCACTGCTGATTGCTCACCCCATTCACCCCGGCAAAGGTCGATCCGCCCTGAATCGTTAGTGTCGAAGGAAGTGCGGACGGCAGGCCAGCCGCTGCCAGGCTGGTGCTGCTTGCGCTGTAGTTGGTTCCCGCGTATGCAGCCTGCGCGCCAGGAGCAATGGACAGGGTCTGCGTCGGGTCGAAGGGACCGAGTTGGTGGTTCAACGCTTCCACCGGGCCCCATTCCTCTTCGAAGCGAAGACCGGCATTGATCGTAAGTCTCGGGGTGACGCGCCATGCATCCTGAACGTAGAACGCCATATAGGGATCGCTGCGCTTGTCCGAAACGGTCCCGGCAAACTGCGTGGCTGAGGTATTGAATCCCATCAGAAACTCGGCATAAGCGGGACCGACCTGGCTGGCACCGGTCGAGATGTAGCTCGTCGCGTCGCTGGCAATGCCGGTGTAGGTATTGTCGTAAACCAACGTGCCGCCGTCGTTGCCATTGGTTGCCGCGCTGGCAATGCTGCTGGCAGGATTGGTGTCCGAGACCACTTGGATGCGATAAGTTCCACCAAACTTCACGACGTGATTCCTGAACACGCCTACGAGATCGACGTTGATGCTGTCCGTCTTGGTGAAGTTGGGGAGCGTGCTGCCGGTGTAAGTCAAGGAGTCGTAACTATTGATCGACGGCGAGATGGGGACGTGAGCAAAATCCGCGGTCCCGGCTTGCGCATCCAGGTACGCTGGAAGCCCCTCTGACGTAGATGTCGAGTATTTCCCCGTGTTGGGGTAGTTGAAGGGACCGTTATAGCGGTTGTAACTCAGGGTTGTGTTCATGGTCAGCCGGGGAGAGAAGGTGTGATCCCATCCGCCCGTCACGACCAAGTTAAAGCGTCCACTATAGTATTGGGCCAGATTGTCCACCGATGCGGTATCCGGGTTCCAAACCTGGTAGTGCCCGATTGCCTGGTGGTAGAAGAAGTGGTCGGATTGGCTCAGGGCAAAGTCGATGCGCGGAGAGATTGAATAATATTGCTGCGGCCGTGGGCGAGCATAGGTAAGGTTGCTGGCGCCATTCGTGGTTGCTGTGTTGGCTGATAGATACTCCTTGGCCATGATTGCGCCCAGAGGATTCATCAGGCGGCCACTCGGAATCACGTTTCCGGAAAATGGCTGGCGGATAAAGCCTCCGTGGCCATCCGCCACCGTTGTCAACGGATCGTAGATCTGATACTGCCCCCATCCCCAGGTCGGAGTGGACGACGGGCACGGATAGACATAGGCGCTGGAGGCCCATACATAGGGACTCCCGTAGGTGCCATTGCCCGATGTTGGCGCGCTATTAGGGCAAGGGAGATCGCTGAAGTTTCCGGTCAATTCCTGCGATGTCGGGACCGTCGTTTGCCCGGTTGTGATGAGAGGAAAGACATCCTTCATGTATGCCACAAAGAAAAACAACTTGTCGCGCTTGATGAGGTGAGGAACCACAACGGGACCGCCGACCGCGCCCTCGTAAGCATAGTTGTGCAGGCCGGGCTGTCCGTATTTGGCCTCGGCCGCGTGGCATGCCGCGGAATTCTCATTCGGCGGTTCACAAGGAACCGCTGTGTTGGCAATATACGTGAGTCTGTTGGTGCGATCCAGCGGTTGCCAGCGTTGATCTTCATACTCGTAGCGAGCGTCGCCGTGGTATTGGTTGGTGCCGTTCCTGCTTACCACGTTCATAACGCCACCCAGGGTGTGTCCCACGGTGGCATCGAAGCCCGAGGCTTCCGTGTTGACTTCTTTCACTTCGTCGGCCGATGAGGCATAGTTCTGCTGGTGCGTATAGATGTCGTTGGGCGCGCCGTCAAGCGTGAATTCATCCATCTTGTACACGCCCACCACGCCAAAGGAGGAGTTGCCGCCGTTGGCGAAAATGGTCCCGTTGGAGGCGGAGGCGATCGGATCGGTCGACTGAATGCTGTTCTGCAGCTTGATCAACAGGCCGGGGTTGTTATCTGGAATCGGCATGGTGACCAGGGTTTCTGTATCGATCAGACTGGGGTTGGCGCCTTCCTGAGTATTGAGCAGATCCTGGCCCGCCGTCACCGTAATGGAAGTGGCTTCGCTGCCGGCCTTCAAAACTACGTCAACCTGTACAGTGCGACCAGCATCAAGATGGATTCCTGACTGCTCGAAAGATTCAAATCCGTTTGCCTTAACCACAACTTTGTAGGCGCCCGGAACAAGTTGCCGAACTGCGTATGTACCCGCGCTGTTCGTTGATGTCGGAATGACCACGCTCGTGTCGGTATTGGTGACCGAAACATTGGCGCCCACTACCAGTGCGCCGGTTGTATCCCTAACCACCCCGGTGACTACGCCTCTGTCCAAGCTCTCTTGTGCGTACAGGGCGCACTGCGGGATAAGCACCGCCAGGAACAGAAGCAAAAAGCTACTCGCGCGGATTTGTCGACTGATTCTCTTAGAGATTCCCGAAAACAGTTTCATAGAGCCTCCTAATTTCGCCTGAATTCTGTCATGCGCTCTCGTCCTTCACGACGTGCGCAACCCGGTTGTATGGAACGCCGCTGAGTCTCCTCCTTGCACAATCGGGCGATCCGGCTTCGGTGTTTCCTCAGTGTCCCGCCACCGAATGCAAAGAGATTTCATTTGCCGAGTAGAGCTAGGGGCTTGATTCAGTGCTTCCCAGATCGGTATTTTGAAATCACCGAAGGATCCTTCCGTAAAGCAGGGACTCGCAAGTTAATTTACAGTCTCGGCAAATGTTGGGTTCGCGTTGGCCGTTAAGCTCCCACAGGGCCGGCGAGAAGAGGTGCCGACAGCAGGTTGCTTCTATTGGACTGGCTGCAAATGCAGGTTTTTGCCCCACGCCGAATGCGGTGTCCATAACATGCTGTGAAGTGGCAGCTTATTGCGACATGGTAAACCGCCACGACTTCTCCTGCGCCCCGTCAGATTCCGGCTGCACGCAACAACTTGCGTCGGCTCATCCGCTTTGAAATCAGTCATTGCTTAACCGTTAAGCGGTCAAAACCACACATGTGGGCTTCTGGAATTGAGCGGATTTAGCGCCTGGTGATAAGGGAAAGGAGTTACGCCAACGCTGTGTTAATCTTTTTGCTGAAGCCTGAGGCAGTCTGTCATGGAAGTTTCGCTTTCTAAGGAATCCGAAACACCAACATCACAGGAATGCTGGGCTCTACTTGAGCGCATCGAAGCCTGCGCCGGATTGCGCCGGGCTCCTCGCCTGCGCGAGTTCCTTGATTACGTTGCCCGCCGTTCGCTGCGCGACGGTTGCATTCAGATCCATGAACAGGAAATTGGGACCGCCGTCTTTGGCCGGCCAGAGACCTATGACACGAGCGTTGACAACATCGTTCGCGCGAACGCCACCGAGTTACGCAAGCGCATCGAGACATATTTTGAGTCGGAAGGCTCGCAAGAGTCGTTGATTGTCGAGATTCCCCGCGGCAGCTACGTCCCGGTTTTCCGCTATCGTCCTGCGCCGGCGACGCCCATTCTGGCCGGGGACACGGAAGCTCCTCTCGCTGAGGTGTCTCGTGCGATTCCCGCGGCGCGTCGCGTTCCGTTGCCGTGGTTGATTGTCGGCCTCGTCATCGTCGCGCTCTCGGCCGGTTGTATTTCCCTGTGGGTGCAAAACCGGGCGATGTACAGTTCGCTTTATCCATGGAAAGACGAACCGGCCGTATCCGCGCTCTGGGGAAGTTTTCTCGGCAACCAGAAAGACACCGATCTCGTTCTGGCTGATGCTTCGTACTCGCTGGTTCAGGATTTGGCGAACAAGTCATTCAACCTCGACGACTATCTTAGCCGCAACTACATGAGCCAACTTCAGGATCCGGACCCCCGGATGGCAGCTGCATTGGCAAGAATCTCGAATTGGGGCCTGGGAAGCCCCAGCGAAGTCGAAGTGGCGCAACGGATCCTGGCGCTGGATCCGGCGCATCAGAGGATTCATCTCTACTTCGCCCGAAAGTACATGCCGGACTTGATTGCTCGCGATAATGTAATCCTGTTTGGCAGCAGATTCGGCAACCCATGGGCTGAACTCTTTGAAAGCCGAATGAACTTCGTGTTTAATCCGCAAAATCCGAACCAAATTATCAATCGCGTGCCAGCCAAGGGCGAGCCTGCCACGTATGAGTACACCTCATCCGGCGCCTTCGGCTACTGTATCGTGGCATACCTGCCCACTCCGGACCATAACAGCAGTGCGCTGCTGGTTCAGGGATCAAGTGGAGAGCCTACGCAGGCCGCGGGGGATTTCCTTCTCACGGAATCTCGGATGGCTGACTTCAGGAAAATGGTCGGTGCCTCAAAATTCCCTTACTTCGAATTACTGCTCAAGACGTCGTGGGTGAAGGGCACGCCGATCAATTCGACGATCGTAGCTTACCGGACTTACGCTGGTTCGAACTGAGAGTTCACCGGGTTTTGCGCGTCTGCGACAGGCTCAAAGAGATGCAATAGCGGGTGGAATTCCAAACAGGCCGAGAACTAACCAACTGGGTGGTACAGATTCTCCGGGCCCTTCACCATCACTTTTGCATCGGTTCCAAAAGCCAAGACATGGGTGGAAGCGGCGCACGTCAAACTTCCTGTCGCCGTCTAGGCTGGTTCTCCAGCCTGACCCGTCTGCCCCACTGAGATGTTGATGCCAAAGCATCAACGCCTGAGTTCCTTGTTCGAAAAATCTCGTGTACTTGTAGCGTACTCAAGAACCGCGTTTCCTGCGTTTTGATCGATTTGAGCGTCTAGCAGTTTCAATAACTTATTTAGAATCAGCACGGGCAGGCAATCCGACCCCCCTCCCGGCACCAGACGTAACTCTATTTAGACTCGATACGTTGTGGAACATTGAAATCCACTGTGCCCAAAAGTGTGCCCGTTTTCCCCTCACCGGCACCAAAACGCCAGCACTTCTAGTGTCCTTTGCGGCCGTTCAGCATTCATTGTTCGGCGCACATCACGCACACCCATCGAGGCTCAACAACGTGGCATTCGCGGTCGCACCGCAGAAGCGCGCTGATGCCGGATCAGTAGTCCTTTGTCGCTGCGCCAAGCTTCCTGTAGCTGAGGTAGGATGGCACCTGACCGGACCCTGGGGCGTTTGTCAGAACCGATCCTGCTCCACTCACGTAAACTGCCCTGGATGAGAGCATTGGGCTGTTCGCGACAGTTTGGAAGTTCACGGCAGGATTGGTCTACAGAAGCCTGCATCCGCCCAGGAAGTTTTTCGACCACAGAAGAGCCAATGCATCCGCAAAGTCGTAGGGACAGCTCACGTCAAAGCGATGTGTTAGATTTCCGTTCTGCCTATCCCCGATAAGAAGTAACAACGCCCTAACCGATATTCGCTCGGGGGCACGCTAGAGTTGGTTCTGTGAGACGGATGATCCGACCCACACAACCAATAAAGCAGGGTGCCATGCACTCAGAACATCGAATCCACATCTTCATCAACAAGAAGCAATTTGAGTTTGAACACCATGTACAGACTGGAGAACACCTCAAGCAAAGTGCTGGAATCCCGCTTGGGGACCTTCTCTTTCTCCAGCGTCCAGGAGAAGATGAGGTAATCGCCAATGACGCCAAGATT
>Ga0182016_10002991_pt1 | contig 19498 bp, 14 predicted proteins | sample 712S2MmetaG_FD_120491 | JGI IMG/M metagenome (GOLD analysis project Ga0182016, IMG submission 120491) | Permafrost microbial communities from Stordalen Mire, Sweden - 712S2M metaG | ecosystem: Environmental > Terrestrial > Soil > Wetlands > Permafrost | place: Sweden: Stordalen | collected... | reverse complement strand
GTTTGTACCGTTGGAGTTGAACGTAGCGTAGACCATCTGATCGGTGCTATCCAACATGACCGGATTCTCAGCCGTGTTGCCGGGGGCCAGAACCGGGCCATAAACCACCGAGGGTGACGCGCCGCTGTCCGTCACAAAGTCGATGCGACCGTTGCTGTCTGTAAAAAAGACCTTGTTCGACACCGAATCGTACACAGGAGTGGACGGTACGGCATTGATGGCGACGCTCCAGAGAATCTCCGGTGCCGCACCGCAGCCGAACACGTTGCCAATCTTGTAAAGGTAGCCGGAACCGTTCCCGGTCCGGCTATAGGTCGCGGTGTAAGCGATATTGCGGCTGTAATCAACGTAAACGCTGTTTGTGGATTCCTGGTTTGTCGTGCCGCCGTCCGGAGAAAGCAACACTCTCTCATCAACGGCGTTGCTCCCTCCAGTGCCTGGCGCCACTGCCGCCGTCGCGCTTGCCCCTTCATTCTCGGTGGTGCCGATGGTCAGCACGTGGAAGTACGAACTGCCCGTAAGCAGATTCTCAACATAGGCGATCTGCGTCCCGGTCAGAGAGATGGTTACCGATGCCGGTACCTGTCCACTGCCTGAGGCGTAGGCGAACTTCACCGTAGGACCGTTCGTTGGGCAGAAACCGGTTGAGCCGGGCGAACTATAGAGATTGTTCACTCCCACAATGTTGGCCTGACCGCCCGCCGCCGGGTTCGCGGGGATCCCGATCACCACAAAGTCGTTGCTGCAGCTCGGAGCCGCGGTCACGTCAAACGCATATTTGGCAGGAAAGGTTTGGCCGCCGCCCGGTGCGGAGTTCAAGCTGAAGGTTCCTGCTTCTGTCAACTGCACGCCATAGTTGCCGGAGCTGTAGTCGTAGTACGAATAATTCCCGGGACTGTTGCCCCAGATGTTGATCTCCATGCCGGCGGCGTTGAAGAGAAGCCCGTCGACATCAATCTGCGGGTTGGCTGTGGCAGGGTAGAGCAGATTGTCGTAATAGAAGGCGCCCATGGGGCTGGTTAAGATGCCCGGTCCCCCCGGATCCACGGGGTACGTGCCAAGGTCATACCCTCCGTTCATGGTGAGGGTTCCCCCGGTGGCAAGAAAATATCCATTGCCTGCGTCAGTTGTATTCAGGCTGCCATACCCAGTCTCCGGAAGGATGGAGAAGGAATAGTCGAACAAAGGCTCAAAGGCTGAAGTCGAAGGAGAGCCCGACAGGGGCAAGCTCCAGTCTCTCGGGATGCCTGGGACTGCCTCCCTGTGCCTGGGATTCGATTCCGGCCACCAGGCCTCCCGATGGTGCAGGTACCAACTCTGCAGCCAGCGGGGGTCTTTCTGGATGCGGGCCATCGCCGCACTGTCTTTCGAATCCCGGTAGTGAACGTGATGAAGCGTCCAATCCGAAACGATTCCAAGCGGAGCTTGCTGCGCAGGCCCTGCCACGAGCGGCGCTGCACACAGCGCCACAAAGGCACTTACTATAATTAGTTTCATTTTCCTACCTGGGTTTGATAGCGGGATTGTAAGCAAGCCGTGGCTTTGCGCGCTGTGATAGCAGGAAGTTTGGGAACCAAAAGGATTAACCTGCGTAAACTCGCTTCAAGGCGCGGGCTTGCTTCAAGCGGCGAATTGCGCTTCCGTCAACATGCATTTTGCTCAGGAGTTTCCCTTGCGCAAAAAAGCCCAGCCAATCGGCTGGGCTCTTCATTTCGTTTGCTGGGCGCTTAAGGCGTAACCGACTGCAGCGAGTGGTTGCCGTGAGGAACAATAACCAGCGCCGTCGGCTCCGATCCTGAAGGATATGGAGTCGCCTGTGTGGGCGTCACCACGCCCGTATTGGTGTCCATGCGGAAACCCGATACCGAGTTGCCCAGGTAGTTCGTCGTGTAGACAAAACGTCCCAGTGCCGGATCGATCGCAATCGCAACCGGCTGCGTGTCGGTGGCATACACCTGGCTGCCGTTGCTGTTCACAACTGCTGACGGAGTGCCTGTTGGCAACGCAATTGTGTAGCCGGTGACCGACGAATCCAGCGCATTCGAAACGTAAATATAAATGCCGCGCGGATCAATCGCCACGCTGGAGGGTTCGTTGCCCGTTTTGAACGGACCGTTCACCATGAACGCCAGTGGGCCACCGGTCTGAATCGAGTACCCGATCAGTTCGTTTGAGGCAAAGTCGGTCACGTACACAAACCGGTTCACCGGATCGCTCGTAATCCCACTCGGCCTTACGCCCGCCTTGTACGGACTCCCCGCGGTGGCCGTCAACGCGCCGCCCGTGCCCACCGAGTAGCCGAATACCCATCCCGGATTCGCTGAGCTGGTTGGCGTCCCGCCAGGGTTGTACGCCGAAAGGTCGTAGGTCGCCGCGTACACGTTATTGTTGTTCGCCAGCACGTTCACTGCCACCGGAACCATCTCGTCCCCGCCGTAGCCCGGAACCGTCAGCGTCTGCTGCGCCGCCAGGCCGCCGATCACGCCCATCGTCGAAAGCGGATACTCCGACAATGTTGCTGTCGTCGTCCCCGAAACCACGTAAAGGTAGGTGTTCGCCTGGTTCACGGCCAGCCCCACCGGTGCCGAAGCCAGCGTGATTGTATCCGCAGCCGTCAGCGTGCCGTTGGTTGAAATGCTGAAGTGAACCACCGTCTTGCTGGTCGCGTTGGCTACGTACAGGTGGTAATAGTTGCTCGTCACGGCCATCGTCAGCGGTCCCACTCCGCCTGAGGAGACCGTAGGCTCTCCCTGGCGAAGCGCGCCGGACTCCGAGTCCACCGCGAACGTCTGAATCTGCCCGGCGCTCCCGCCTCCGGATCCGGACGAACTGCCCACAAAAACATAGTCGATGGTCACAAGCTGGCAGCCAGCCAGGAACACGGCCACCAGGAGGCCGACCGTCGAAACCAGGAACAGCTGGCTCATTTTGTTGAACTTCATGCGCTTCCTTCGTCGTGGACCATCACATTCTGGTCCCAGAAAAACTTGTTTAGGTTGCCCCGTAGTCATTGTAAAAGCACCTTGCGGGGTGTTGCTACCAGGTTCCGTCGCCGGATCCCGGGCAATCGCTCATCGTCCCTATGGCACGCCCGCGCCCGTACCCGCGTGCGGTATCGCTGCCACCGCCGTCGGCAGGTCGTTGGACGGGAATGGAGAATTCTGCGTGTCAAGAAGCGTGCCATCTGTTGCGCTCAACTCAAAGCCTGACACGGTGTTGCCAAGATAATTCACACTGTAAAGAAAGTGGCTCGTCGAGGGGTCGATGCCCAGCGCCACCGGCTCCAGCCCCGTCGCATACGTTCCCAGGCTGGTCAGCTTGCCGCTGCTCATCGAGTAGGCTGTGATGTTGGAGTCGGTCGCGTTCGCCACGTAGGCAAAACTGTACTTCTGGTCCACCACGATCGCCGATGGGTTCGTCCCCGCCTTGAACGGGCTGCCCGCCAGCGGCGTCAATACACCCGATGCAATCGTGTACGCCAGTACGTCGTTGCCCGCGTAATCGGTCGCGTACAGGTAGGTCCCACTCTTGTCGCTCGCCAACGCTGAAGGCCGAATCCCGGCAGCGAACGGCGATCCTGCCAGCGCCGTCAGAACGCCGCCAGAGCCTACTGAAAATCCAAAAATGTAGCCCACCGTCGGGCTCACCGACGTGTCGTATGCCGTAACGTACACATCGGTTCCTGAAGCAAGCACCGCAATCGCCGTTGGCGCAATCACATCGTTCGGCCTGCCGGCCACCGTCAGCGGCCAGTAGTTAGAGCTGATGCTCCCATTCACCGCCGGCGATCCAATCGCCACCGGCGTTGAGCCGGTGGCCGCTGTCAGCGGAAACACCCCGACCGAACCTGAGCACGGCGCCGCCGTTGAGCAGGTCGGCAGAGGCTGATAGGTGTCCACCACAAACAGGTTCGCTGCGCTCGACGCCAGACCTAGTGGGAATACGCCCGGCGTATTTACCGTGTTGTACGGATAAAGCTTGCCGTCGCTTCCAATCACGAACTGGACTATGTTGTTGTCGTCCTGGTTGGCCACAAACAGGCTGGCTGCGTCTGACGAAACCGCTTCAGCCACCGGCAACCGGCCTTGGGAAGGTACCGGCGACGCTGGAATCTGGCGCATGTGCCCCGACTCCGAGTTCACCTCGAAGATGTCGAGCTCTCCGTAGTTGTTCGTGCCGGCTGCCTTTGAGCTGGCGACAAAAACAAAATCCACGGTGAGCGTGGCGCAGGCGGTCATAAATCCAGCTACCAGGATGCTGGCCAGGGCGACCAGCAGCAGCTGGCTCGGTTTGTTCAACTTCATGCGCATCTTTCGTCACGGGGCCCTACCGCGGGTCCCTTGTCAATCAGGTTTGGAATCGAACCCCCAAGCGCCCTTCTTGAAAAGCCGCGCCCGGCATTCGGCTGCGTTCTGTTTTGCTGCCTGTTCTTGCCTGCCGGGAGCCCGGCCTACCGCTGGCGCACACGCCAGCTGTCATCCCCTCCCGGCCCGGTTCCTTAGTCTGTGCGCCCGTCCACAAGGCACCATGTGGCCTGACCCTGCAGCGTGTAGCTGTTGGCCACCCGCAGTGGATTGAGCACGCCGTCGTTCACGTCGATGGAACGCCCGGTGATCGTCGAATCGTTGAAGTTCGCCGTGTAAATGAACTGGCCCGACGGATCCTCAACCAGGCATTGGGGGCCAGCTCCCGATCCGAACGTCGGCGGCGTTAGTGGCGTGGCTTGGTACGACGGCGACGTGGTGATGGTGTATCCGGCGATTCCGCTCTCCGCGTTCACGCCCAGAACGTTGCTTCCCTGGTTCGCCACGTAGAGGAAGTTATTGCTCGTCTTGGAAACCACGATCAGGTAAATCGGATTCACCACCGTGGTGGCATCCGGGATTACGCCTCCCGTCTGCGCCTGGAGCGCCCCGTTGTTGCCCACCGTGAATGGAACAATCTGGCTCGGCGAAGTGACCGGGGAGCTGGAGCCGCTCGGCGTGTACGTCACCGGCTCGTTGTCCAGCACGTAAATCACGCCCGATGCGCTCACAATCGCTGTCGCCTGCGTCGCCGACTGGTTGTTCCCGCCGATAGTGATGGGCTGCGGGCTGTTCTGGCCCAGCGACAACTGCCCGCTTCCGGACGAGTACACATACGGGAACACCGAGTCGCCGGTCCCCGCCGGCGGCGGCAGGCCGCTCAACGTCATTACGTAGCCAGATGCCAGCACAAAGTCGATCGGGTTGGCCGGCACCGGGAAGTACGTCAGACCCGTTCCGGTCGATCCCGTCACCTGCGCATTGACCACCAGCGTCAGCCGCCCCGTCGTCTGGTTGATCTGGAACACCGTAATGTCGCCGCAGGTTGTTGCCAACGGGCCCAGCGCCAGCTTGCAGGTGGCGTTGTTGGGCGAGTCGTGGTCAAGAACCAGAAGGTAGTTGCCTGAGGTGTCCGCCATCATTCGGAAAGGGTTGATCCCCTGCGTGTAAAACGTCTCTTGCGGCGTCATGATGCCGTTGCCGCCCACCGCGAACTCCGTAATGTTCGAGTTCTGGCAGGGATTCGCCGTCGTACAGGTCGCTCCACCCTGGGCGTTCACACCCGCGTTCAACACGTAAAAAAACTTGCTCCCCACAATCAAGACCGCGCGCTCCGGGTTGGCGCCTCCTGACGATATCGGCATTCCGTTGATGGGGGTCAGAAATCCCGTATTGTGGTCGATCTTGTAGCCGCTGATGATTCCGCTGCCATTGGACTCGGCCGTCACCGTACCTGTGACATACAAATAGCCAACCGTATAACTACGAACGCAAGACGTAACGCAGAGAATGACGCCAGCTGAGAGGGCGCTCATCAGAAGTGCCTTGCCGAATTTCGTGAACTTCATGCGATTCCTTCATCCTGGTCGGGCGTGCGCCGCCAAGTTTGCTAGTTCCACAGCAGAGCTGGGTTGGGACGGGTCCCTGATGCATTGTAAAAGCCGAGGGCCGCTTGTGCCTAGTTTCACCCAAACTATGGGCAAATATGCCTGTTTTCCACGGTCTGGCTTTCCTAACAGACGCTACCCAGCTCCTTCGCGAGCTTCGTTCCGTCTAGTTTGCAAAGCGGTTGGAGTTTTGACGCCCACCCGGGCTGAAATGTCACCCAAAAAGACGCTCGCAAGCGTAGCGCCGGGCTCCAGCCCGGCTGTCCGGGCGGCCTCCAAGCCGCCCGAATGCTTCCCACCCCAACAGACCCCGGCTCTTGCCTACCAAACCCGGCAGGAGTTTACCGGATACATCGGCTGGCCCTTCGTGCAGCCAAAAGCCTTTCCGAACCCGTCGAAGTTCTGCACGCTCCCATTCACTCGCCACTTGCCCGGAGAGTGCGGATCGGTCAGCGCCCACTGCCGCGATAACTGGTCCGTCTGGTTCACGCACCAAACCTGCGCAAACCCCAGGAAGTACCGCTGCGCTTCCGTATAGCCATCCACCTTGTCCTCAATCGACTTGCCTTCCCCCGCCAGCGTGTCCAGCAGCGCCATGTAGGCGATCCGCAACCCGCCGTTGTCGGCCGTGTTTTCGCCCAGCGTCAGGTGGCCATTCAGGTGCACCGCCGCCGCATCGCCCACCGCGGGAGCCGCCTCAAACCCGCTGTACTCATTGGCCACGCATTCGGTGCGCTCCGTAAAGTTTTTCCGGTCCTCCGCCGTCTGCCACTCCCGCAGGTTGCCCTGCCCGTCGAATTTCGATCCCTGGTCGTCGAATCCGTGCGTCATCTCGTGGCCGATCACCACCCCTATTCCCCCAAAGTTTACCGCCGGGTCAATCTTGAAGTCGAAGAACGGCGGCTGCAGAATCCCTGCCGGAAAATTGATGTCGTTGAACGACTCGTCGTAGTAGGCATTCACCGTCGGCGGGGTCATGCCCCACTCCTTCTCGTCCACCGGCTTGCCCAGCTTGGCATAGTTGTAGTTGCGCTCGAACACGTTGGCATGATGAACGTTGCCGATCAGCTCGTCGCGGTCCACCTTCACGCTCGAGTAGTCGCGCCACTTCTCCGGGTATCCGATCTTGTTGCGGATCATCGCCAGCTTTTCTTCCGCAGCCTTCTTGGTGTCGTCGCTCATCCACGGCAAAGTCTTGATGTCGTCGCCCAGCGACTTCTCCAGCGCCGCCACCAGCTTGTCCATGCTCGCCTTGGCCTCGGGCGGAAAGTTCTCCTTCACCCAGTCCTGGCCCACTGCCTCGCCAAGTTCCCGGTCGGTCAGGGTCGAACACTGCTTCCAGCGCGCTTGAGGCTCTTCCTGTCCATTCAGAGTCCGTGCAAAGAAGGCGAAATCTTCGTCGAAAAACGCCTTCGCCAAGCGCGGTGCCTGTCCGTGCAGAACGTGCCAGCGAAGATAGCTCTTCCACGACTCCAGCGGCTCGCTCTTCAGCAACCCGTCCAGCGCCTTGAAGTAATCCGGAGTCGCCACGTTCAAACTATCGAAGTGGCCAATCCCGATGCCCGAGAAGTACACGTTCCAATCGAAGTCCGGAGCCAGCTTCTCAAAGTCGCCAACCGTGTAAATGTGATACCGGTTCGCTGGGTTGCGCAGATCCGTGCGGCTGGTCGAGGACTTCGCCATCGCCGTCTCAATCTCCATCACTGCCGCGGCCTCTTTCGCTGCCTGCTCCGGCGTATCGCCGGACAGCGTGAACATCTTGGTCACGTGCGCTATGTACTGCGCGCGGATGCCTTTGAAACGCGCCGAATCCACAATGTAGTAGTCGCGGTCGGGCAGCGAAATTCCGCCCTGGAAGATCTCCGCGATCTGTTTCGATGAATCCTTCTGGTCCTGGTCCACGTCGAAATTGAAAAATCCGTCCGGTGTCCCGTGGTTTTCAAGCTCGCTCAGCAGCGCCGGCAGCTTACTCGCATCAGAAAGTCCAGCAATTGCCGTCCATGCCGGTTCAATCGGCGTGATGCCCTTTTTATCCACAAGGTCAGTATTCATGCACGACGCATAAAAATCGCCGTACTGCTTCTGCAGCGGACTTTTCGGATCCTTCGCCGCCGCGTCCAGTTCCTGCCAAAGCAGGTAGCGGTTCCGCTCCCGCAGCAATGAGAACGACCGCGCCCAGATCACTTGGTCGCTTGGAATCGGATTGCTCTTCACCCAGTTGCCGCATGCATATTGATAAAAGTTCGTGCACGGGTCGGCGGTCTTGTCGATCGCCGAGAGATCAAGGCTCTTGCTCTCGGGCGGTGCCGCGGGTTTCTGGTCCTCGGCCTTTGCCGTCTGCGCCAGCGCCATGCCGGCAGCAACAAGTACGATCGAAAGAAAACGGAATTGCGTCATCGGTTGTCCTCTTTGGAAATAGGTCCTCCGGCAGGATTCACCGCGGCGGCATTCTGCCTGCGGACGAAGGCCGGGGACCGGGATTTCGAACAGCTCTCTTCATCAAGCTGTGTTGCATAGCAGCCTATCACGCGGGGAATACGCCTTGCTTGCCCAGCACGCTCGGGTTCAACAGGTTGCGGAAAAATCCTGAGAGCGCGATGTTTTGAAAGGGCGCGGATTTAGAGCCTGCCCTGAGCGAAGTCGAAGGGTGCCGCAAGTTCCGCAAGATCGATGGAGCTTTAGTGTCTGCGTGAGAACTGAGGATTTTAGACCGCGCAGCGGCAAAACCTCCCGTAGGGAGCGAAGGATAATAGCCCAGGATCGAAGCGCGCAGCGGCAAGACCTTCCGTAGGGAGCGAAGGATAATAGCCCAGGCCGGGGTCCCCAAGGACAGGACTTAGTCCTTGGGGTGGAGGATGAAGTCTGAGCCCGTCGCGGCGGGCGAGGACGCAATCCTGGGAGAAGCCAGAAAACAAACCTTAAGCCCGTAAGGGGCGACCGAATACGAGCAATCGACGGGCGAGCCGTTCTTCCGCCCCACAAACGATGAGTTCTCACGCAGACACTTCAGGTCCCTGGAAGAGGAAGGCGATAGCGCGGCCTTCAGGCCCGGGCCTTTTCTCTGCTCCTTAGTTTTGTCGAAGCGGCACCTCAATTTCCTATCAGTCGTTCACCAGCGTTTCCGACCCGCAAAGGAATGAAACCTAATGCGCAATAGTCACCGCGAACTCGCCAACTCGCCATCTCCGCGTAGCGGAGGCTAACTTGCTGAGATTGTCTAATCCCCTCCACCTGAATCACCCGACTGGAACACAATTTCCTATCAGTCGTTCACCGGCGTTTCAGACCCGCAAAGGAATGAAACCTCATGCGCAATCGCCACCGCTGACTTGCCAACTCGCCAGCTCCGCGAAGCGGAGGCTAACTTGCTAAAAATGTCTAATCCTCTCCACCTGAATTGCCCAATTCACCACCCGATTAGGGTTTAGTTTCTTTTCAGGTTGACAGTACCCACCGGGGGTATGGTACAAAGGACGAGTCGCAGGGCTCCTACCTGCGCAGGAGCACCAAAACACCTATATGAGCAAAGAATCCGCACTAGAACCTCCGAGTACCTGGAGTTCTTTCCTGTGCCGCGATGAGCGCTCCGGCAACCGCCTGTAGCCTGGCTTCCGACGATTGCCACACCGCTCTTCACGACATGTGACCCGTGAATTGAGCGTGTGAGCCGCTGGTACCAGAAGCCTGACTCACCCTCCCGAACCTGCAGCCCAGCGTTTCAAGGCCAACCGAACTGCGCACCCGCGCGTTTGGAACCGGCAGCTACGTCTGGACTGAGCGAGGAGGAACCATGCAGAACAAGCTAATTTTGATCCGGAATACTGTTCGCCTCACCTGTGTCTGGGTGCCTACAGGCGATTCGAATCGGCCGCTCGCCTGCGTTTGGGTGAGAACAAAGGCTCCGCAACCTGTTAACCATGCACCCTATAAGGATGAGGCCGGCCCCGAATCCGGTATGGTGCATCTGTGCGCCTAGCGGAACCGTGCCCGCGGTACGGATCTCACTCACCGTGTTCCGGGGCTACCTGATCTTGATGACGCTGATGCTGAGCTATCACGTGCTCGATTTGGCCGAAATCCTGCACCAGCTACGGTAGCGGCTTTGAAATCAACCGTACGTTCACAACGCACGCGGCTCCCTCCAACTACGATGGTAGATAGCCAGAGCATGGAGCATCGGTTGGAAGAATCACTTCAGATACGCGTGCACCAGGTCGATCAGGTCCTCGGCCAGCTCGGGCGCAATCTGCTCCTTGGCCCCATCCACAAGGTGAAAGCGAATATGCGTCTCAAGCACCTCGCCCATCAGCGAATTCACTCCGCCCCGCACCGCCGCCAACTGCATCAGTTGGCCCCCGCAATCCTCGTCGGCGGCCAGGGAACGCTCCACCGCATCCAATTGTCCGCGCAGTTTCCTCAGCCTTTGCAGCAACTTCAACTTTTCCCGCTCGTTATGCGACATGGGCCGCCTCCTTCACTTGACAATACCCACCCCCGGTATAGTCTTAACCCAGTGGGGGTATAGATCCCCTTCCATTCTATGCCCGCCCCACCTCCCATTTCGACCCTCGCCGCCTTTGCGCTCGTCGCCGCCCTATCGGCGCTCGCCTCGGCCCAGTATCCCTCCCAATTCCCTCCCGCAGGCCTTCCCTCCGCTCCACAGCCCGCGGTCGCAGCCCTCCTCGCGCAGGTCAATCCCGCCAGGCCCACGCCCGGCGGACAGCAAGACGGCAAGGAATCCGCTCCTGAAGCCCAAGCCGGCCCACTCCTCACCATGGCTCCCCACCCTGACGGCGCCCGCTACTGGGTCTCAGGACAGGCCAACAGCATCTTCCAGATGCACGGCCACTTTCACTCCCCCTATCAGGGCACAAACAGCCTGCAGGACACCTTTGAGACCAAGGCCTCTGAGGTGGCGACTCTCTATTTCGGTTACCAGTTACGCCCCAACTCGCGCTACAACACTGACCTCCTGGTTGACATCGAAAACGCCGGCGGCCGTGGTCTCTCCCAGGCACTCGGCCTGGCCGGCGAAACCAACCTCGACGTGGTGCGCAACCCCACGCTCAGCACACTGCCTTATCTCTCGCGCGGCGAGATTCACCAGACCATCGGACTCACCGGCGAGATGGCCGACCAGGTTCGTGGCCCGTTCGCGCTGGCCACAAAAGTGCCTGTGCGTCGCTTCGAACTGCGAGCCGGCAAGATGAGCCTTCCTGATTCGCTCGACATCAACTCCGTCGGCACCGACAGTCATCTCCAGTTCACCAACTGGACCATCGACAACAATGGCGCGTGGGATTACGCGGCCGACACCCGCGGTTACACCGTCGCAGGAATCCTCGAATACGACGACAAAATCTGGTCGGCTCGCTACGCTATCGCAGCCATGCCCACCGTAGCCAACGGCATCGATCTCGACTGGGACTTCCGCCGCGCCAACGGCCAGAACTGGGAATTCGAACTGCGCAAAGGTCTCTTCGCGCCGTTGCTTGATCCAAAGCGCCAGGGAGCCATCCGCGTGCTCAGCTTTGTGAACCATGCCCACATGGGCGACTACCGGCAGTCCGTGCAGCAATATCTCTCCGGCAAAATCGCCGCGCCCGATATTACTCAAAGCGAGCGCTTCGGCGCCGTCAAATATGGCTTCGGCCTGAACACTGAGCAGGAAGTCACGGGCAGCCTCAGGCTCTTCGGCCGCTTCGGCTGGAACGAGGATCAGCACGAGTCCTTCGCCTACACTGAAGTCGGCCAGACCGTGTTGGTCGGTGGCGACTACAACGGCCAAAGCTGGAAGCGGCCCAATGATAAGGTGGGCGTTGCCTTCGTTTCTAACGCCATCAAACGCGACCACCAGAACTATCTTCACTACGGTGGGCTCGGCTTTTTGCTTGGCGACGGCAACCTGAACTATGGCCGCGAGAACATCCTGGAGTGGTACTACAACGCCCATCTCTGGCGCGGACTCTATGCCATGGGTGGCGGATCCTGGGTGGACAACCCCGGCTACAACCGCGACCGCGGCCCAGTTTACGTCCCTACGGTCCGCGCCCACATCGATTTCTAAGGTGAATTGACAGTTAAAACTGACAACTGAAGGCTAGAGTATTTTGGCACTTGTTGTAGACCGGCTTTGAAAGGGCACGGCTTCAGCCGTGCCGCACAATGGCAATGAAACCAGTGGGCTTTAGCCCCGGAGGGAAAGCCCTGAAGTCTACACCATTTCCGAATCTGCTCTAAATGTCGGTGAACGCCAAAAGCGGGAAGGGAAGAAGCCAGCCCTTGCAAGCAAGAGCCAAGAGCTAGAAGCTAGAAGCTAGAAGCTAAACACCAAGAGCGCCTTACTCTACTTCCCGCCCGCCGGCTGCGTCTGCGCCGGTTCCGGCAGCGTATAAATCACTTCACCTGGCTTCGCATAGTGCAGCTTTTCCCGCGCCTCGTGCTCAATCGCGTCCGGATCGCTCTTCAGACGGTCGATCGATTGCTTCAACTGCGCATTCTCGAGTTCGACGTCCTTGATTTCTCTCTGCAGCTCGCGGTCTTCGGCGCGCTTCTGGTGCCACACTGACAGCCCGTGCTTGCCGTTGATCACGTGCCACATTAGCAGCGCTGCCAGGCTCACAGCCAGCAAGGTTCCCGCCGGACGCCAGCCTCGCCGCATCCACTCCAGCGCCTGCTCGCGCATCGAAACGGCTGCCGGCTCCTTGCTTCTCTTCTGGCTTTCCAGCTTCTCGTCCGCCACGCCAACCTCAATCTGCATTTACGACAGGACAAATTTCTTCGCCGCCGCGCTCAGGGCTTCCATATCCTTCTCGTCGCGCGCTTCCGTATAAGCCCTTACCACCGGTTCCGTACCTGAAAGCCGATAGCAAACCCACGACCCGTCGTCCAGAATCAGCTTCAGCCCGTCGGTCCGCACCACTTGCGTAACCTTGCGTCCGCTCAGCTCCGTCGGATCGGTCTCCAACTTCTTAGTGAAATTTGCTCTCACCTCCGGGGTCAAGCGGAAGTTCTCTCTTACCGGGTAGAAGGAACCTACCTTGCCAAATAATTCCTTCAACTGCACGCCCAGGCTCTTGCCGCGCGTGGCCACCATCTCGGCCACCAGCAACCCGGCAATCACGCCGTCTTTCTCAGGAACGTGCCCACGAATTGTCAGTCCGGCCGATTCCTCGCCGCCAATCGCGATCTTGTCCGCAATAATCAGCTCGCCAATGTACTTGAACCCCACCGGCGTCTCATACAACGGAACCTCGTGGTGCTCCGCGACTGCATTGATCAGGTTTGTTGTCGCTACGCTCTTCGCCACGCCGTTTCTCCAGCCGCGTGTCTCCACCAGGTAGTCCAGCAGCAGCGCAATAATGTAGTTCGGCTGAATGAAGGTCCCATCGCCGTCCACAATGCCAAAGCGGTCTGCATCGCCGTCGGTGGCGATGCAGATGGCCGCGCCTATGTCCTTCATCTTCTTTCTTGCATCGCCCAGCAGGTGGTCGTCCGGCTCCGGGGCATGGCCTCCGAACAGCACATCGCGATAATCGTGCACCGTCTCCACCGTCACGCCGGCCTCGCGAAGCAGGTGGCATGGATATCCGCGCCCCGCGCACCAGAACGGATCGTAACCAACCTTGATGCCCGACTTGGCAATCGCCTTCAGGTTCACAAGCTCGGCCAGCCGCTTCAAGAACGCCGGCTTTACATCCGCAGTTTCAAATCCTCCAGCAGGAGGATCCTTTTTGGCGATACTTCCACCGTCGCCCAGTCCTGCAATTGCCGCCTCAATCTGCTTTGTCACCTCGGGCAGTGCCGGAGCGCCATCGTGCGTTGAGAACTTGATGCCGTTGTACTCCGGCGGATTGTGCGACGCCGTAAAGTTGATCGCCCCTGAGGTCTTGAGCGTGCGCACGGCGTAGGCAATCGCCGGGGTCGGCGCGGCCTCGGGAATCACGATCGGTGTTACGCCCGCTCCGGCCAGCACGCGCGCCGCTTCGGCCACAAACGACTCCCCCAGAAACCGCGGATCGCGCCCCACCAGCACCCGGTGCGGCTCCGGCTGCGTCTTTACGTAGGCCGCAATGCCCGCCACTGCCAGCCGGATATTCGCCACCGTAAACTCGTCGGCGACAATCGCCCGCCATCCTGAAGTCCCAAACTTGATAGCTGTACTCATCCGTTCCTCCGCGTTCGCTTTAAATCGTGGTCCAACGTCCATACTGCCCCACCAGCCTACGCTCGGCAAGCCGCGTTCCGCCGCTCGTATAATTCTCGCCTAAGCGTCGGCCGAGTCCGTGCTCGCCCGCACAAAAATAAATCACAGGTTCTAGTGTCTGCGTGAGAACTGAGGATTCCAAACCGCGCAGCGGCAAAACCTCCCGTAATCTGCGCAGGAACTTCCGGATTTCAAACCGCGCAGCGGCAAGACCTCCCGTAGGGAGCGAAGGATACTAGCCCAGGCCGGGGTCCCCAAGGACAGGACTTAGTCCTTGGGGTGGAGGATGAAGTCCCCGCCCGCCGCGCCGGGCGAGAACGCAATCCTGGGAAAGCAAGGAAAAATTAACCTAAAGCCCCGTAGGGGCGACCGAATACGAGCAATCCAGCGGTGAGCCGTTCTCACGCCCCACAAACGATGAGTTCTCACGCAGACACTTTAGCCTCTGAGGGATGTTCTGGACTGGCATTGATGCAACCAGCTCTAGGCTGCATCTTCAACGCCGAAGGCGCGGTGAATTAATGACGAATAACTGTCGGGCTGCCGGTGATACATCCGGAATCCCTGAACGTGCCCCCAACGACGCTCGATTCGCGCCTCGGCGATTAGCCGCCGGTGCAGGCCTTGAAGCAGACTACTCGGCCCTGAGTGCCTGCATTGGATCTAATCGTGAGGCTCGCCATGCAGGAATCATGCAGGCCAAAGTCGCGACCATCAGCAGCGTAAGAGTCACTACTGCGTAGACAGCGGGGTCAAGCGGTCTGGTGTCATACAGCATGGAGCGGATCAGCTGCGTGATTCCTGCACTGGCTGCCGATCCGAGCGCCAACCCAATGATTGCCGGCCGCAATCCATCAAACAGGATCAGCCGCAGCACATGATCCCTCTGCGCGCCCAAAGCCATGCGAACGCCAAGTTCCGTTGTGCGCTGCGTCATCAGGTAGGAGAGCACGCCATACAAACCCACCGAGGCCAGAAGCAGCGACAGCACCGCGAAGGTCAGCACCAGGCTGGCGCTGAAGCGGGCATTGCCCAGCGAATCGCCAATGGCCTGCTGCATCGTCTGCACATCGGAAACGGGCAGTTCGGGATCGAGCGAGGCAATCTGCTTTTGCACTGGAATTGAGGTTGCCAACGGATCAGCGTCAGTGCGAATCGCGAGCGACTTACCGTTGTCAATATCTCCAACAAGCATCGGAAAATACATGGTTGCCATCACTGGTACACCCACTTGGAAGAGCGTGTCGCCGACCACGCCAACAATTTCGTAGTCGCTGTCTTTGTACGCCGGCACGTGAATCGTCTTGCCCATCGGATCTTCGCCGGGGAAATATTGCCGGGCAAGCTGCCGGCTTATGATCACCTTCTTTGATTGGTCCAAACGATCGTCGCTCGTGAAAAAACGCCCCTTCAGCAAGGGAATCTGCAACACGCTGAAATAACCGGGATCGGCCCAACGTGTGAGAGCGTCGGGCAACCACGCGCCGGGTTTTGGCGCAGGATGTTCCTTGATCGTGAAAACATCGTCGCCGCCATATCCTTCTCCAGGCAGAGTTGAACCCAGGGCAACGCCACGCACGCCGGGCAGCGCGCGGAGTTTTTCCAGAAGGCTCTCGTTAAAGGCGTTCGCCTTTTCTGGACTGCCGTATTTCTGCGCCGTAAGACTGTAATTCATAGTCAATACATTTTCGGTCACGCATCCCACGTCGGCACTACGCAGGCGAACAAAGCTCCTGAGCAACAGCCCCGCGCCAATCAACAACACCACGGTGGCGGCAATCTCCACAGTCAGCAGTGTCTTGCGTATTGCCGAGCGGGAGAGGTTCCCGCTGACGGTCCGCGATGATGCCTGGAGCGAGGCAAAGGCCGCCTTGCCTGTCGATGAAATGGCCGGAAGCAGACCGGCTAGCAGCGCCGCGGAAAAGGCCACCGCGCAGGCGAATCCCAGCACAACGCCGTCGACGTGGATGTCCGCGGCGCTGGGCAAATTCTTCCACGTGCTTGTTAACCATCGAGTGGCCGACAGCGACAACAAGACCCCGCCAGCGCCACCGGCGAAACAAATCAACAAGCTTTCCATCATCTGCGCTCGGATGAGCGTCAGCCGCTGTGCGCCCAGCGCACCTCGGATCGCCATCTCCTTTTGCCGTGCTGCTCCGCGGGCTACCAGCAGATTGGCAACGTTCAGGCAGCCAATCAACAGCATGCAGGCAACCGCGCACATCAGGATCAGCAGAGGCTTCTTCACATTTCGTGCCAGGTCGTCGTTGATGGTCCGTGCCGCCACATCTTCAGCCACCGGCGCATTCAGATATTGCGAATGGAGCCGGTATTGCACCGCCTCCACCTGGGCCAGGGCGCTGGCCAGGCTCACATCCGGCCTTAAGCGCGCCACAACGCGGCTGAAGTGAAAATCGTGATGCTGCACCACAGCCGCCGGCAGGCCCGAAAGATACGGGACCCAAACCTGCACCTTGGCATCGGGATAAGTGAACCATTGTGGAAGTACGCCGACCACCGTGTATGGTTTCCCATCGAGGTGGATTTGGCTGCCGACAATCGAAGCATTCCCACCGAACCGCCTCTCGAAAAGATTCCACGTGAGCATGACGGCCGTTCCGTCAAGACGATCTTCGCTCTCATTAAACGTGCGCCCGATGGCTGCATGAACTCCGAGCAGCGGAAAAAGATTCCAGCTCCCGCCGCGCGCGCTCACATCTTCCGGCAACTCTCCCCGTTCTCCGGTCAGGTTGAAATGCCAATAGCGCCACACGGCCATGTCTTCAAAGCCGTGAGTCTGCGCGCGCCAATCGAAAAAGTCGGCCGGCGCTACGGGGTTGTAGTTGAACCCCTCCTGGTTGCTGGAGGCGTCACGGAAATGCTCATAGACCATCACCAGCCGGCCAGGGTCGCGAAATGGAAGAGGCCTTAGCTGTACCGAGCGCACCACGGTGAAGAGTGAAGTCGTGGCCCCGATGCACAAGGCCATCACGGAGATCGCGATCAGTGAAAAACCCGGCGTCCGAGTCAGTGTTCTGGTCGCGTATCTCAGGTCGCGCCCGATGGTGTCCACCATCGAGATCGTGTTTTGCCGCCACAGGGTCTCGCGAACGCTTCGCGGATTTCCAAGCTTGATGCGTGCGTGGCGGAGCGCCTCTTCCGGTCTCATTCCACGCGCAATGTTGTCGGAGGTTTCCTCAGCCAGAAAGCCCTCGATTTCCTCTTGAAGTTCAGCATCCGCCCGGCCGCGCCGAAAGAACCTGAGCCAGCTCATTCAGTGCCTCCATCTGCCATGGCTTCTTCGCCCATCACCAGGCCGATCGCGCGGATCATCTGCCGCCATCTGCTTGTTTCACGCACCAGCTGCTTTCGGCCCGCGGCAGCAAGGCGATAGAACTTCGCCTTGCGGTTGTTCTCACTCGCTCCCCAGTAGGAAGTTACCCAACCGCGATCCTCGAGTCGATGCAGGGCCGGATAGAGCGAGCCTTGTTCCACTTCCAGAACATTCTCTGACATACGCTCGATCACCTTCGCAATCGTGTGACCGTGCGCGTCTCCAGTCACGAGGGTACGCAGAATCATCATGTCCAGCGTGCCCTTCAGCATCTCTCCGTCCGACTGATGTTTCTTGCTCATCGGCAAGCCCTCCACTCGAACATCTATGGAAGGGAGCATACACCACTCGGTGTTCTATGGGAAGAGCATTTTTGCGGTTTACATCTTTTTTCATCCGGTGTCCCGGTGTGTCATCCCCGGTATGTCATCCTTTGATAAGCTGAAGCGTTCGCGCCGCGGCGCTTCTGCTTGATGAGGTCATTCACATCGATGCGTAGTCATGCTGGACGGGGAAACACGTTCCTTGGCGCGGCTCTGTTGGTCGCCGGATTCATGACGCTCGGCGCTCTTGAGCCCGCTCAGGGACAGCTGCTCCACCCCGGCGGCAGTACGCTGCCTTCATTTGAAGTGGCAACCATCAAGCCGGACATTGACCTCCAGTCGAGACCCGCCTTTCAAATCTCGTCGGGCCGCTTTGTCGCACGGCATTTTTCCCTCAGGGATCTCATCGAATTCGCGTATCACACCAGGACGGCCGATCAGCTGGTTGGCGCGTCGAGCTGGATGAGCTCAGACTTCTTCAACGTTGACGCGACGGTGGGAGACACTGAGACCGCGGCCCTTGGAGGCGCAAGCGCCGAAGAATTGATGGACCAATACAGGCTGATGGTTCAGTCGCTCCTCGCAGATCGATTCCAATTGAAGGTCAGCTTCAAAACGGATGCCCTTCCCGTTTACGCGTTGGTGGTTTCAGCCGGCGGCCACAAGATGAAGGAGGCCGCCCAGAGTCCGGCGGGTTCGAAACAGCCTTTCCCGCTCGTGAGGTTAACAGGACCTGATCAGTTCACTGGGAGCGACTGCACAATGACCAGGATGGTCGATTGGCTGTCCCACTTCGACGAGGTCGGCAATCGCCTGGTGATCGACGAGACTGGGCTTAAAGGACGCTACAATTTCGCCTTGAGTGGGGTCGCCATGGGCCCCAATGGCCTGAATGCATCTGCGCCGGAAGACAGCACAACGTCAATCTTTACGGCCCTTCGGGAACAGCTTGGGCTCAAGCTGGAACCGCGCAAGGCTCCAGTCGAGATCCTGGTGATTGGCCATGCAGAACGCCCGTCGCAGAATTAGCAGTTGCTGAGCGGCCGCATGTGCGGTCGAGCGAAATCTGCAGGGGCTTTGGCCCTGTCTGCGTTCGTCACTCAATTTAGATGAGGCTGAGACTTTCATCGCCGTTCAGCACAAGCTGATCAAGATGACGGCGGCTGACCTGCTGGACAAAATTAGGTAGAACGCTCGGGAGTTTTCCACTGATGATCAGGGTGTGAATCGTATCCCGACTCACACCCTTTAGCCGGGCCGCTTGTTCGACGGTGACATAGTCATGGGGTTCAAGTTCTCTTGTCATGGTGGAAGTTCCAGCCTCGATGGTAGGGCATCTTCCATTTTGTGTATGGTCAATTGTAGACATTCCGGATGGGGATCACCTCAGAGGCTACCCAAGGCCTGCCAATCTGCGGATTGCGCTCTTCCCAGCGGCGGAGAGCCAGATGAACTTTGCGGATCGGTGCAGTCTCGGCGAACCCAGGGGTGGTCGCTTGAGTGACCATCCCCGCGAGCATCAGGATCCAGGATTCTGCCCTGCAAACCTCTCGAGTTGCAGCCACGACTGGTTTTGTTTGCCCGCCCCTCCGGGAGATCCGCGTCCCGGGCCGGTTCACATTGCTGGAACCCCGGCCATGCCCCTTTTGGCTTCAAGCCTGGTTTCATGCAGCGGCTCTATTACCGGCCGTTCTGGCATCTGCAGGAAGTGATCGAAGATGTCG
>Ga0182016_10002989_pt1 | contig 19512 bp, 9 predicted proteins | sample 712S2MmetaG_FD_120491 | JGI IMG/M metagenome (GOLD analysis project Ga0182016, IMG submission 120491) | Permafrost microbial communities from Stordalen Mire, Sweden - 712S2M metaG | ecosystem: Environmental > Terrestrial > Soil > Wetlands > Permafrost | place: Sweden: Stordalen | collected... | reverse complement strand
AGTCGATGGAAATGCGCGCGGTTGCGGGTTCTGAACTCTGAGGTTGGAGGGCATCGTGGCGGGCAGCACGAGCGGGCGCGCTGCTGTTGGGGAAAAGCCAGACGGAGCCTAGAAGAGCGACCAGGAGCGCGAGGCCGGCGAGGATCGTGCGGCGAAACTGCGGAGACATCAGATGGATTTCGTCGGACATCCGTGACCTCTGGGGAAATAGAGCGGCATTTTGGCGTCAGGCGATTTCGGGTGGGGCTGGGGTTATCTCCAGTTCGACTTGTTGTGTTCCAAGGTTGGGATGGTGAGCGGTGAGGCGCACCCTGCCGGGTTGTTCCGTAGAGCGAATCCAGACAGCGCCGGTGCCGCCGATCAGCGAAAACGGATTGTCGCCGATGAGTATGGCCGGGCCGGAGAGTTCGAAGCGAATGGCGTCGTTGGCGAAGGGGCGGATAGCGTCGAATTCGTCGGTGACGCGGAGGACGACGCGGGTGGTATCGGCGCCGTCAGCGAGAAGCGTGGTGTCATCGGGCAAGAGGGTGAATTTCTGATCGATGCCTTTACCGGAGAGAGTGCGGGAGATGACCTGCTTGCCCTGGATGTAGCCGTCGATGCGCAAATCGCCCCAGCCGATATCCCGCGTCTTGCCGGGCACAGCGGTGAACAGGGGGTATTTGAGATGTGGGAATTGGGCGCGGTCGGGGTCGGCCTCTGCGATCAGTTCGCTGTTGACGTAGAACTTGAGGTGATCGCAGTTCGAGGAGACCAGGGCATGGGTGAACCCGATATTTTCATCGCCGCGTGCCCAGTGGAAGGCGGGCACCAGGACGATCTCCTCATCGGGATCGCACTGGGATCGGTAGAATCCAGCGGCCGGCTTGGGCTCGCGGAAGATGTCGGTGACGCCGTGGTAGCAGATGCGGTCGCCGGAGCCGAAGTTGGCGTGAGTGTTGTAGTCGAAAGCGCACCAGCCGATGCCGCCCGCATATTGCGGATTCGATGCCAACTGGTCGTGCACGCGCGCATGGCGCACGGTGTGTTCGCGTAACCGCTCGATGTTGTCGATGGTCTTGGTGGGGTAGGTGTGGCCCACAAACTCGGTATTGAGATAGAGGGGATGATTTGGCTGTTTGAGCGGCCAGCCAAAATCGTTCATCGTGAACACGTCCTCCAGGAACTCCGACTCCTGGAAGTAGCGGATGCCGCCAGTCTGCCGTGTGGAATCCAGTTGGTGAGCCGTGGCGTTGGTGCGGGTGTAGAAGTCGTGATTGTCGCGCGACTCGTTGATGCGCACGCCCCATAGGATGATGGAGGGGTGGTTCCAATCGCGGCCGATCATGCGGCGAACGTTGTCCACGGAGATGTCCTGCCAGGCCAGATCGCCGATGTGCTGCCAACCGGGAATCTCCTCGAGGACCAGGAGACCGATCTCGTCACAGGCGTCGAGAAAGTGGCGCGATTGGGGGTAATGGGAGGTGCGCACGATGTTGCAGTGGAGGTTCCTACGCAGGATGACAGCGTCGCGGCGCTGCACGCGTCCGGGCATGGCCTGTCCGACCCAGGGGAACGTCTGATGCCGGTCGAGTCCGCGCAGTTTGATGACGGTACCGTTGAGCGAGAAGCCCTGCGGGGTGAAGCGCGCCTCGCGGAACCCGATACGGCGCGAGTCGTGATCGAGCAGATCCGAACCGCGCAACAGGCGCACCTCGACGCGATACAGTTTCGGCGAGCGAAGGTTCCAAAGGGCGATGTCGCCGAGATTCTCGAGATGCAGAGTCAGCGGTTTCAGGCCTTCATCGTTCCAGGCCGGCACCGCCTGCGAGGTTTTGGCCAATTGTTTGTCGCCGTCGTAGAGTGCGGCTTCGAGCGTGAAGGCGGCGGCTGAGGACTTGAGATCGCTTGCGAGAAAACATTGAACATCGAGCGTCGGCTTTTTCGACAGCACGTCCTTCGGTTGCGCAAAGATATTCTCGATGTACGTGGGTGAGACGATACGCAGGGAGACTTCGCGGTAGATTCCGCCGAAGGTAAGGTAATCGACTTCGTTGCCGAACGGTGGAATATCGGGGCGCTCGCTGGAGTCGACCTCTACGGCAAGAACGTTCTCTCGGTCGAAGTCAACGTGTGGCGTAAGTTCAAACGAGAAAGGTGTGAACCCTCCCTTGTATTCGCCGAGGAGGACGCCATTGAGCCAGACAGTAGAGGCGGTCATGACTCCTTCGAAGTCGACGAAGACGCGCCGTCCGCGCGCTTCGGCGGGCAAGCGGAAGCGGCGGCGATAGACGGATACGAATTCGTAGGACTTCTCGTCGAAGCTGTGCCAGGGCACGCGGAGATTGGTGTGGGGCACGGTAACGTTTGCAAACTGGCTGTCGTCGAAGTCCCGTTCGCGGGCAGCGGCGGAGGCGGTGGACCGGAAACGCCACTTGCGGTTGATGGGCAACACGATGCGTCCCGCGGCAGTTTGAGCCGGGGCTGGTAGTCCGGAGGCTACGGTCGCTCCGGCAAGGATGCTTCCAGTGGTTTTGAGAAAATCGCGACGATCCATGGGTCTCCATGCTAAGTGAACGAACTGAACTCCGGCGCTGGAGCGCACTCAATGCGCGACGGATGGGCCGGACTTGGACGAATATACGAATTGCTCAACTTCGGCTTTTTCCTTGTCGACTTCAGCCAAATGCTGGGCGCGGAGTTTTTTGTACATCTCGAATTCCTCTTGCGCCTTGTCCTTTTTTCCGAGGTGCACATAGTCGGTTCCCAGGCGGAAATGCGCGTCAGCAAGATTGGGATTCAATTCCAGCGCGCGTACATACTCGGGAACGGAACCGGCGTAGTCGTGGCGGTCGGCGTAGAGATTGCCCAACTGCAGATGCGGTTCGGGGAGTTTCTCATCGAGCGCGATAGACCTTTTGAGCAAAGACTCGACGGCTTGCAGGTCCGGGTTTGCGTCTCCCGCTCGCGAGCCCTTCCACAAACTCAACGCGTAATAATACTGGGCCAGCGCATTGGCGGGTTGCAACCCAGCATAGCGATGGAACCGCTCCTTCACTTCCTGGGCCTGCGAAGGCGAACTGTCGAAGGCCTGGGAGAGAAAAAGGTAGCAGCGGGCATCGGTGGGAGCCAGGTCGACGGCGGCAATCAGAGCCGTGACCGCCTCGTCAAATTTGCCGCCGAGGTCCAGGGCCATTCCCAGGCCAATCATCAGGCGCGGGGAGGTGGGAAAGCGCCGGGTGGCTTCGCGGAAGACTTGAATCGCCGGCTCGTAAGTTCTGTGCAGCAGAAGTTCGCTTCCCCAGTCAAAGAGGTCTTCCTCGCTTGGATCCAGGTGTGAAGCAGTTTCAAACTCGTTTTCCGCGGCTACAAATTTCCCATCCTTCTCATCGATTTGTCCGAGAAGGTCGTGGAGTTCTCCAGTGTTTTTCTTCTCCAACAGGACTTGCACCATCTGCTTCGCAGCAGATAGCTGTCCCGTGAGAAAATCGGCCAGTGCCAGATCGTAGCCGTTGTCGTAAGAAGAAGGGTTAATCTGCTGTGCCTGTTGGAGAAACGGCAACGCATCGGTGAGCTTGCCCATCTTCACGTAGAACTCGCCCAGGTTATGGTTGGCGTCGAAATTGTTGGGTTCCAGTTCAAGCGCTTTGCGGAACTGTTCGCCCGCTCGATCGGTATTTCCCGCGTGGGTCAGGGTCGCCGCAAGGTTGGTCCGGGCCACGGCTGAATCCGGCTTTAGTTGCACTGCGGCATCGAGGTGCTCAATAGCTTTCGCATCCTGCTGAAGCGAAAAGTAGACCATGCCGAGGAGTTCCTGCACTTCAAAGCGGTCGGAGGCTCGGGGCAGCAACCGTTCCAATTTCTCTTCTGCCTCGGCGTAGCGTCCGGCATCGTATGCGGCTGATGCGGATTGAAACTCGCTGTTGAGATCTTCGGTCTGGCTTTCGTGCGCCTGCGCAGGAGACGCGCAGAGGGCAACCGAGAATACCATGGCCAGCCCCCACTCAAACCGTTTGCTCAAAGCACCCTTCCAAAAACGACGCGAAGGAAATCCGCACAGAAGAAAGCCCCAGAAAGGCACCAGTTGGCGTGCCTCCCTGGGGCGTTTTCATTCTAGCTCAGTAGTACAGTTTCAAAGCAAACTGGACCTGCCGCGGGTCGTATGGAGCGTCGCGTGTAGATCCGACTTCGCCGAAGTGCGGATCGTTGAAGTTAGTCGAGCCGCCGATGGACACGACGCCGTTGCCGCCGAATCCAGGAGCGTTGAAGTTGGGGTGGTTGAGAATGTTGAACATCTCAGCCCGGAACTGCACCGAGAAACGCTCACTGACCTTGAAGTTCTTGAACATCGAGTAGTCAAAGCGATGGAAGCCCGGTCCAAATGACTGGCCACCACCGGAGGATCCCAAAGCCTGCTCACCCTGCAAGGGCACGCATCCAGGAGGTGTGTCGAGAAGCGGACCTTCAGGACCCAACTGGCAGGGCTGATTGAAGGCCGAGGGGTTGTTGAACCAGAAGGGCCTCAGAGCGCCGTTGTTTGCGGCGATTCCCTTGTTTTCAATCTTGAGGTTCTGGCTCTGACCTGGAACCTTGATAATGTTGCAACCGGTTCCTGAGGTTGTGCCCGATGGGCAACCCATGTTGATGGGCTGGCCCCCCTGCATTGTAACGATCCAGTTCAGCGCCCACCCACCGAGCACGGCATTGGTTACGCCGCCCTGGTTAAGGAAGCGTTTGTCTTTGCCGAACGGCAGTTCGTACCCGCCGCTGAAGTGAAGGACCTGTCGAATGTTGAAGTCAGCCAGACCCCAATCGAACTTGGGACCGAGACCAGGAACTTGGGGGGCACGGTAACCGCCATTGCTGCCGCCGTTGAGCAAATCGCCGGCATCCGACAGTGCCTTGGAGAAGGTGTATGCGAACAGGAAAGTCATCCCGTTTGCGAACTGCTCCTCAACCTTGGTCTGGAGCCCGTGGTATTGGCTCTCACCGACGGTGGTCTGGTTGCTGCCGCCGCCGAAATCGATGAATGGCACGTGGCCTGTGACGGTCGGGTCATAGGTGTTTACCCCCGTCGGCAGAATCGCGCTGACGCAGTTTGCGCAAACGCCTGTCTGCAGGTTGTGGCCATCGGTAAACACATAGGAGGCCTGGGCAGACAGGGTATGTGTGATCGCGTACTGCAATGTGAGGTTAGCGCTGTACGTGCGCGGGGTTTGATAGTTGAATTCAAGTCCCTGCAGGCCCAGGTTGTCGGCGTTGACCAGGGCGGGAGAGAACGGAATGCAGGAAGCGCCGGCTTCGAGGCTCGCCGTTCCACCCGGACCTGCCGTGGCGCAGCCAGCGAACGGAGTGCCGTAGCTGACCGGAGCCACTTCAGATGCTTGAGAGGGGGCGCTCGGAGAAGCCTTTGTGCCTTCACCAAACGAGTACTGGAAGGGATAGTTTTCGCCGATATTCGGGCCGTATCCCTGGTTCTCAAACGCGTTGAAGAAAAGTCCAAAGCCGCCGCGCAACACGAACTTGGGATCGACCTGATAGGCGAAGCCGACGCGTGGCGCAAAGTTGGTCTTTTGCGTCTTGAGCAGGCCCTTGCCGTATTGATCGGTTTCGGAAAGAGTGATGCCGTCTTTGGCCAGCAGATCGACAAAGCCCCAGCAACCGGGACCCGAGCAAGTGCCGCTGCTGCCGGGGACAGCCGCGTTGGCAACTCCGTTTCCGGTGGATAGGGTTCTGTTGTCTTTACCGGAGAGAGGAATGAGGAATGTGGGCGCGCCCAGGTCGCTCGGAACGAAGTTAGCCTGGCCTCCGTTGGTTTCGTTGATGGGGCTGAAGAAGTCCCAGCGAATGCCGAGATTGATGGTCAACTTGGGATTGACCTTCCAGTCGTCCTGAAGGTAGAGCGCGTTGTATTTCCTTTCGTCGTAGGTTTTGCCGATGTTGGAGATCCACACGTTGTCGGCCCCGCCGGAATAGCTGAACCCATTGGGGTTTGGATTTCCGCCAATCGTAGCCGGCGCTGCCTGTGCGGGGAGGAGAAGTTGCGCGATACCCCCGGTGGTGGTGCTCAGGTTGGGAATGTCGGTGAAAGTTCCGTCCCAGTCGAATTGGCCGCGGGAGGCTGCCGGCTGCAAGGTGTTGAAGTGGACATTCTGAATTTCTACGCCACCCTTGAAGCTGTGCTTGCCGAGGATCTTGGTAAAGTCGTCCGTGACCTGGAGGGTCTGGCTGACTTCGTCGGAAGGCAGGTAGTCATTGCTTCCGAGATTTGCCAGATTTCCGATTTGGAGTTGTGGAAGGCCGCCGTTCTCAGCACCGGCGGGAATTCCAGTGATCCCATACTGGGTCGGAATTCCTGGGGTATTGCCTTCGGGGCCAAACCGCGTGGTATGCAAGTGAGCGAATCCAGCGCGCACCTGGTTGATGGTGTTGGGATTGAACACGTGGGTGAAGCCCGCCACACTCTGAATGGACTTTGCCGTCTGGATGCCCTGGTCAAAGGAGCCGCCGTCGGCGATGCCACCGAAGATGCCCGGAATGTATTGCGGATCATCGGCGTAGCTGAAGCGCAGGAAGATTTGATCCTTCTCGCTGGGGTTGAGGTCGCCACGCACATCAAATGCGTTCTTGTGTTCGAACAGATGGGGGCTGCTGGTATAGGTAGCCAACCCGGAGTTCGGAAGCGGATAAAGACCGAGCAGTTTGATGCCGTTCGGATCGACCCTCCCGCTGGGGATCTGATTCAGGCCGCACGACGTTGAAAAGGTCGTCGTCCCGGGTCCGCAGGTGCCGAACGGGTCGCGCACATAGCCCGCGTTGGTGGTATTGTTCGTCAAGCCGGAAACTGGATCAACCGCTCCCGCTGCGACATACCGGGTTGTTGCCGGATCCAGAATGGTGCCTGGAGGAATGCTGCGCCCGAGCACGTCTTGCCTGGCTGTACCGGCCGATTGGGTCAGGATGTCGGAGAGGTTGGTGAAGCCGCTGGATTGTTCAAGCGAGGTGGGAACGTTTCCGCTGCTCGCAGTGCCCTGTACGCGGCGCAGACCTTCATAGTCGCCGAAGTAGAAGAGCTTGTTCTTGATGATGGGTCCACCGCCGGAGACGCCGAACTGGTTCTGGCGTAGTTCGCCCTTGGGGATGCCACCATTGTCTTCGAACCAATCCGCGGCATCGAGCTTGTCGTTGCGGAAGAACTCCCAAGCCGCGCCATGGAGACTGTTGGTCCCTGACTTGATCGAGGCGTTCATAACCGCGCCAGCGGAACGGCCGAGCTCGGCGCTGAAGTCTGCCGTCTGGACCTTAAACTCCTGGATCGCGTCCAGGGGAGGCAGGATTACGAAGTTCGTCCCATTCAGGAAGTCGACGGCGTTGGAGTTGTTGTCAATACCATCGAGCAGGTAGTTGTTTTGCGCGGGGCGAAGCCCGTTGGCTGAAAATGCACCCGAGGCGGCATTGCCGCGTGTGTCGGCTTGCGGCGTCTGCATGCCCGCGCCAAGCTGCGCGAGGAACGTGAAGTTGCGCCCGTTTAGAGGCAGGTCGTTGACTTCCTCGGTGCCGATGACCTGGCCCACCGAAGCGTCCTCGGTCTGCATCTGGGGCGGAGCGGTGGATACCTCGACGTTCTCAGTGGCCGCGCCTATTTTGAGCTGCACGTTGACCAGGAGGTTTTGAGCAATTGTGACCGTCAGGTTTTCCTGAGTTGTCTTGGAAAATCCCTTGGCCGTAACGGTCAAGACATAGCGCCCGATCCTGACCGGCGAGAAAGTGTAGCCGCCGGTGCTGTTCGAAACGGTCTGGAGACTGTTTCCCTGATCCTTGTTCAAGAGTGTCACTTGGGCGCCCGGTACGACCGCGCCAGTGGTGTCCAGAACTGTTCCTGTGATGGATCCTTCGTCGACCTGGCCGTACGCGGTTCGGCCCGAAACCAGAAGGAAACAAAGAACTCCGAAGGCTAGGCATCCAAATGCTCTAACCCGACTAGCAACTTTGCGGTCAAGGCCCATCCGAATATCCTCCAAATTCCTACGTGGTCTTCCGGGATCTCGGGCGTTTTGAATTGCCCGATGCGGTAACCGTTCGCCCGAAAGTTTGCGTAAACAATTACTAATTCGTGTAAACGCTTACAATGAGGCGCATGAATAACGTCGGCAACACTAGAACATTCGTATTCTCTTGTCAACCTAAAGTTTGATTACCTGATTTTGATGCTTGGCCGAAACTCTTCTCAAATGCCCCATCGGACCTCGCAGGTGCTCGCGATTTCCGCCGCTTCAACAACTGGAATCATCTTGCTCCTGGTCAACAAATAGCGGTCCGGGCGCCCCTGTTGATAAGCGCCTGTGGCGCGAATATAATGCGGCCAGCCTTGGTCCAAACGGGCTGAAGAAAAAGCTTGATGCTCCCTTCCGAGGTTTGCCCATGGATGACGAACTTTGCCCCGGCGCTGAGGTTGGCTCAAAATTCGTCGTGGACCCTGGGTCCTTTGTAGACATCTCCAAACGCAGGTTCATGCACGCATCAGGGATGCTGATGGCCGGACTGATTCTTCCCAGGGCGCGCGCCCACGACGGTCCGGGAGTTCCATTGGGTTCAGGCCACAAGGTTGTCGTAGTCATCGTCGGCGGAGTGCGCCGGGACGAGACTTTCTCGCCCGAGGGGCTCGTGAACATTCCTCATCTCGCGGCAGATCTTCTTCCCCAATCGCTCTTCTACCGTCACGCACGGAACGAAGGGGTGACCGCGCACTTCAATGCCATTTCGAGCATCCTGACCGGCAACTGGCAACGCGTCGATGACTGGGGCAAGGTTGCCCCGACGACGCCCACACTGTTTGAGCAGTTCCGCAAGGGACTGGGCGCCGATCGGAGCGACACCTGGGTGGTGGCCAGCAACAAAGCGTTGACCAGCCTGATCGGCGCCAGTTCGGATACGCACTACGGTCCGGCGTATGGGGCCAACGTGGTGTTTCCCAAGCAATTGATGCTGACGGCAGTAGTTGAGGCACTGCGCAATGGGCGAACGGCCAACATGGCAGACCGGAACAAGGTACAGGCTGAATTGGAAAGCGCCATGGAAGGAAGCAACTACGAAGGGCTGGGTTGGAATGTGTTCGACGGTTCCGACCGGCTCGATCCTCGCGTGCGCGGCAGCATCGAGACTGCCATCGCAAGTTTCGTGCGCGACGGAGGACCGACATCCGGAGATGAGCTAACCTTTTTCATGAGCCGGGAGGTGATGCGGAAGTTTGCGCCGCAGCTCCTGGTAGTAGCATTTTCCGACGTGGAAGCGGCGCACTTCGGTTCGTATGCGCTTCACTTGTCGGGCGTGAAAACTGCTGACCGCCTTGCCTACCAGTTGTGGCGCGAGGTGGAAACGAACCCCGATTACCGGGGCAAGACAACAATGGTGATTCTGCCGGAATTTGGAAGAGATCCCGATGGATCGTCAACCAACGGATTCTTCAATCACCGGGCGAACGTGGAATCAACCAGGGACACTTGGATGATGGCGCTGGGTGCGGGAATCGACAAGCCGCAGATCATTGAGCGTCCCATTCGCCACATCGATCTTTGTCCCACACTGGCTGGGCTGCTGGGCTGCCCGCTATTGGATGCGCAAGGCCGCTCGATCGCGGAGATTCGCGGTTAGCGGGAAAATTAGAGAGCCGCGTAGGAAGCACACGCATCGCGTCGCAACGGAAATCAAGCCGGGCGCGTCGGAGTTGTCAGCCAGGAAGGAATTATGCCCGTCCACGACGCGCTGCCGGGAAATCTTCAAGAGGCCTTGAACCACGGGCTCCTGGAACGAATCCCTCTCACTTTTCTTCCCTTTGTCAATCAGCAGCTCAACCAATGGGCAAATCTTTTCCCGAACGAACGGCAGGCGGTGGAGCGGCTTCTTCTTTACGTTGCCAACTTGAACCAGCAGCAGTCCAACGCCCTGTTTAGCGAAGTGGTGCAACTGGAACAGAAAATGGGAGTGCGCAGCTGGCAGTTCTCCGCCGCCGAACAGACCATCCAGAACTCTTCGCAGCTGGCGAGTTCGCCGTATTTCCAGGAATGGCGGCGGGCTGTTCAGGCGGTCTTCGACGCCGCGGACGCCCATGCGCAAGCCACGAATCAAGCCGCCGCAAGGCAGAGCAATCGGCTGGTTCTGCTGGATATGCCGGAAGTTCTTCCCGTGGAAGCGGCCGGCGTTTGGCAACGGTGGCAGGGAATGGGCCGGCCGTTGCAACTGGATCTGGGGCAAAGGGGCGCCCGGCCGAACGCATTGGAACTGCTTCTGGGCGGTATGCCCAACACTGCAGGCGGACTGACGGCAGGCCTGCTGGAGGTGGTCTGGAAGCGTCCGCAGTCTGCCCCGGCCGAGGTTTGGGTTGTGGATGCGGGCAGGAGCCTGGTGGACTCGGTGCTGGGGCTTGAGCCCGCCGGCGGCGCCGGGTCAAACGCAATTTTGCTGAGCAACGGAAGGCTGGATCTCTGTCGGCAGAATTTTTCGCATGAGATGAACACCATGCGCAAGGACCTTGCCGATGCCGACGCGGTCTTCGACCGGCTGCGCAAAGTCGACCTCACACCATGGTGTCCCGCGGAGGTGGCCTCTGAAACAGCGGTGCGCGAGTTTTTGCGGTCGCTTTATCTGACCGGGAATGGCGCGGTAATCTTTGGCAATTCGTTCGTGGAATGGGCGGCCTCGGAAGCGTTTCGCCGCGCCCGGCCTTCGTTTCTGGCTGCGCAGTTTGGAGTGCGCAGCAAACCCAAGCCTTTTACCGGGGTGGCCGTGTTCGATAACCCGGACCAGGTCAATCCTCTTCCTGCCGTGGACGATTTGGCTGGCAGTGCGGTGGACGCGCGCATGCTCGCGCTCTACGTGTGGCTTGCCGCCTATCGCTACCCCGAATACCAGAGCTCGACGGTGTGCGTCTGCCTGGCAGAGAACCTTTCCCAGGCCTACGTGGTCGCTCCACCGGAATTTGACCTGTGGAAAGAAACCCAGCCGGTTCCACTGGCGCGCCTGGGCAGCGTGCTGCGCAGCTGGATGGCGTAAGGAGCCAAACAGGCTAAGCCGCATTGCAAGGTCCCTATGCCTCTTCCCTGCTCACCATTCGTTATTTGGGCAGCGTCTGGGCATGGTGCTATTCTGCGGGCACCTTGGCTGATACGCGGAACCCTTCAGGATGACGCATCCCCCCAGAGACAATCGAGGGCTATCCCGGCGGAAACTGCTCAAGAGCCTGAGTTTTGCGCCCCTGCTCCTGCGTTCGGCTCCATTGCATGGAGCCTCGTTGCTTTTCAACCCTTCCGCTGCCCGGTCGGGCCCGCCCTCCGAACTCCCATTCGCGGATGTCCGGCTGACCCCGCACTATCCGGCCAAATCTCCCTTGGCGGATGTATTGCGCCTTGTGGCTCCGGGTTCAGACGACTACATTACGGAAAAATACGCCGTTGAAATTGAAACTCTTCTTGAACAATGGAGCCGGGCTCTCAAGGAGTCAGTCCGCGGTCTTTCGTCGCTCGCGAATTCCTTGCATCCTTTGATCGAAGCTTCCCCGCTCCGTCCATTGAAGGAGACGCCGCTACGCACAGGATTCGGCGTGGATGTTGTGAAAAGGCAGTATGCCGCAGAGACCGTTGCCGGACGGGAGCGATTTCTCCAGGAGTTACAGGGGTGGCTGGGACAGGCTTCGCGGGTGCAGACGGCGGAATTCGAAATCTACAGCATTGAACAAATTGCCGTCTCCCCCCTGGCAGTTCGACTGCAAATCCGTTACGACATCGTGACCGTCGGCAAGGATGGTCGGCGCGAGGAGCGGGTTGGTTCGTGGCGCACCGAGTGGCAACGGGCCGAAACAGAGGCCTGGAGAGCGCGGCGATGGGAGACCGGCGAAGAAACGTTGAGCACCACGCATGGGCCCGCGTTTCTCGATGTCACCCACCAGGCTCTCGGCGGAACCGAGTCGTATTCGAAGCAGATGCTCCGCGGGGCCGACTACTGGCGCACGATCCTGGACGGCGCGGTAGGGGTGGACGTCTATTCCAACAATGGCGTGGCGGTGGGCGACTTCGACAACGATGGCTTCGACGATTTCTATGTTTGCCAGCCCTCTGGGCTTCCCAATCGACTTTATCGCAACCGGGGCGACGGAACGTTTGAGGACAGAACGGAAAAGGCGGGAGTCGGCGTGCTCGACAACACGGCGAGCGCGCTGTTCGCCGACTTTCGCAACATAGGCCTGCAGGACCTTCTCGTAGTTTGCGGCACCGGTCCGATGCTCTTTCTCAATCAAGGCGATGGAACGTTTGCGCGCAAGCGCGATGCTTTCAAATTTGCACAACCAGCGCAGGGAACCTTCACGCATGCCGCGGTCGCCGACTACGATCGAGACGGCCGGCTCGACATTTATTTCTGCACCTACATGTACTACCTGGGGCTCGACCAATATCACTATCCAATTCCCTATTACGATGCGCGCAATGGTCCGCCCAATTGTTTGTTTCACAACGAAGGGAACGGAGTTTTTGTGGAGCGGACCCAAGAGACAGGATTGAATGCGGATAATGACCGCTACAGCTTTTCCTGCGCATGGGGCGACTCCAACTCGAATGGATTTGCGGATCTGTTTGTGGTGAATGATTTCGGAAGCTCACAGCTTTATCGCAACAACGGCGATGGAACATTCAAGGTTGTCTCGCACGAGGCCAATGTTGAGGGCGTGGGAGCGGGGATGAGCTGCGCCTGGTGCGATTACGATAACGACGGCCACCAGGATGTTTACGTGCCGAGCATGTGGGAGGCAGCGGGGCAGAGAGTCTCGGAACAAGAGCAATTTCACCGCGGAGCTCCGCAGAATATTCGCGAATTGTACCAGCGCCATGCGCGCGGCAATGCGCTCTATCGCAATCAGGGCAACGGGAGATTTGAGAACATTGGCCGCGAGGCTGGAGTTGAGATGGGCCGCTGGTCGTGGTCGTCGGATTTCTGGGACTTCGATCATGACGGCTACTCCGATCTCTATGTCGCCAACGGGTATCTTTCGGGACTCGACCGAGCCGACCTGGCAAGCTTTTTCTGGCGGCAGGTGGTGGCGAAATCGCCGGAAGATGCAACCGGAGCACCGGCTTACGAGGTGGGATGGAATGCCATCAACGAATTGGTTCGATCGGACTCGACGTGGCACGGCTATGCGAGAAATGTAATGTTCGCGAACAACCGCGACGGTACTTTCTCAGAGGTTTCTGGACCGGTGGGACTGGACTTTCTCGAGGACAGCCGCACATTCGTTCTGGCGGATCTCGATCACGACGGACGGCTGGAGGTGATCCTCAAGAATCGCAACGCCCCGCAACTGCGCATATTGCACAATGCGCTGACGGATATCGGTGGCTGCGTCGCATTCCGCCTGCGCGGTCACATGAGCAATCGCGACGCCATCGGCACCGCGGTCACGGTGGAGACGGGGACTCTTCGCCAAACTAAGTATCTGCAGGCAGGATCGGGATTTCTGGCCCAGCACTCCAAGGAGTTGTTCTTCGGAACCGGAGAAGCGGCGGGGCCGCTACGCGCCACGATCCGTTGGCCCAACGGCCTCACGCAACAATTTGAAGGCCTGCCCGTGAATCACCGCATCGAGATCGATGAAGGAGCAGCAGCCTTTGCGGCTCAGCCCTTCTCCGCTGCAGTCGCGGCTTACGCGCAGGCAGGACCGGAGCCGGCGCTGGAACCCGTGCCCGTGAATGTCGAGACATGGATCATTGACCCACTGAAGGCGCCCGCGTTTTCATTGCCCGATCTCGCGGGGAACGCGCAAAGTTTGCAGTCGCTGCGTGGAAGTTTTGTGCTGCTCAACTTCTGGGCGGCCAATGCGCCGCTCGCTCTCGACCTGTTGAAACTTCTTCATCGCCACCAAGCGGCGCTGGCCGCAAGCCATTTGCAGATCCTGGCGGTCAACGTGAGCGAGGCCTCCGGCCTGCAAGCGGCGCGGTCCTTTGCTGCGCAGGAAGCGCTGTCGTTCCCCGTCGTTTTTGCTACTGAGGAAACGGCCGGGATTTACAACATCATCTATCGTCATCTTTTCGACCGCCGCAGGGATCTCGGGATTCCCACCTCCTTCCTGCTTGACCGCGAGGGCATCCTAGTCAAGGTGTACCAGGGGCCGATTGATCCTCAACGGCTGATCGAGGATGTGCGGTTAATTCCGGCGAATGCAGCCGATCGAATGAGAATAGCGATTCCCTTCGGCGGGGAGTTATACCAGGGCACATTTGCCCGCAACCAATTTACCTATGGCGTGGCCCTGTTCCAGCACGGCTATCTGCAGCAGGCCGAAGAATCCTTTCTTGAAGTTGTCACCGCCAAGCCTGACGATCCCGACGCCTATTACAATCTGGGCACGCTCAGCCTGCGCGCGAACGATTTTCCCGCGGCGCGTAATTATCTCGAGCGGGCTTTGAAGCTGCGCCCCAACTATCCTGAAGCGTGGAACAATCTGGGCATGATGGCCGCCCAGGAAGGACGCCCGGACGATGCCATCCGGAACTTCCAGCAGTCGCTCGAACTGCGGCCGCGCTACGCCATCGCGCTGCTGAATCTGGGCAACGTTTACCGGCGGCAGGGGAATTTTTCGCGCGCCGAGGAATGCCTGCGTCAGGCGCTTGAGATTAAGCCCGACGATCCTGAAATCAACTACAGCTTCGGAATGCTCTATGCACAGCAGAATGAGTTGCAACCGGCATCGGATTATTTGCGCAAGGCAATCGATCTGCAGCCGGACTATCCCGAAGCCTTGAACAATCTGGGCGTTCTGTTTGTAAGAGAGCAGAATTACTCCAAGGCAGAGGAACAATTCAGGTCAGGTATCCGCGTGGCCCCTGACTACGACCAGTTCTATCTCAATCTTGCGCGTGTTTATGCGGTACAAAACGAATTGGAGAAAGCCAGGGAAGTGTTGCAGGAGTTGCTGCGTCTGCAGCCGAAGAATGCGGCCGCAGCGCAGGCCCTTGAGATTCTACGATGAATACCGGCAAGTGCACCGGAATCCTCAGGCTGTGCCGGCTTGCCCTCATTCTCTCCATGGCGGATTCCTGCCGCTATAATCGTTGCCAGCCATGATCTTTCCGCGACGCCGCTTCCTCGGATCATCTCTTCTGGTGTTCGGCAGCACGCTCATCGACGCACTTGCGACGCCACTCTGGAAATGGAAGAATCCCGTTGTTCTGGAAGCCGCTGTACAGCAGCCTGCTAACTCTCCAGTCCAGTTTATCGATGTAGCGCAACAGGCCGGGCTGACCATCCCCAATGTATGGGGCGGCATCGATCACAAACGGCTCATCATTGAAACCAAGGGAAGCGGGCTGGCTTTCTTCGACTACGACAATGACGGATGGTTGGATATCTATCTGACTAACGGGAATCGCCTCGATGCGCATTGGCCGGCGGGCAAGGAACCGATCTCGCACTTATACAAGAATAACCGCGACGGCACCTTTACCGATGTGACGGAAAAGTCAGGGCTAGGACGCACGGGCTGGCAAACGGGCGTTTGCGTGGGCGACTACGACAACGACGGCTGGGACGACCTTTTCTGCTGCTTCTGGGGCAATAACATTCTGTTCCATAACAACGGCAATGGAACCTTCACGGATGTTACACGCAAAGCCGGCCTTTCTCAGCAGAAAGGCCGTTGGGGCACAGGCTGCACTTTCCTCGATTATGACCGGGACGGGCACCTCGATCTTTTCGTTTGCAATTTCATCAAGCTTGATCCGGACAAGGTTCCTACCGCGGAAGAAACGAATTTCTGCCAGTGGAAAGGCGTCCCCACCATGTGCGGCCCGCGCGGGCTTCCAGGGGATACGAACCTGCTTTACCACAACAATGGAGACGGGACGTTTACCGACGTTTCAGAGAAGGCTGGGATCCTGAAACCAGGGCCGCGCTACTCCATCACCGCGACCTCTTACGATTTCGACAACGACGGGTGGCCCGACATTTATGTCGCGGTCGACTCCGAGCCCAGCATCCTGTTCAAGAACAACCACGACGGCACATTTACAGATGTGGCCGTTATGGCCGGCTGCGCCTACAACGACGACGGCCACGAACAGGCCGGAATGGGTCTGGCCGTGGCCGACTATGACTGCGACGGCTGGTTCGATATCTTCAAGACCAACTTCGCCGACGATACATGCAATCTCTACCACAATAACGGAGACGGAACCTTCACCGACCGGTCTTTCAACTCCGGTGTGGGTATCAACAATAAGTACGTGGCATGGGGCTGCGGCTTTATCGATTACGACAACGATGGATGGCCGGACATTGTTCAGATAAATGGGCACGTCTACCCGGAGATCGATAACTATAACTTCGGGGAAACGTTCAAGAATCCGCGACTGGTGTATCGCAATCTCGGGAATGGCCGCTTCAAGGATGTCTCGTCGGAGATGGGCCCAGGTATCAGTGCGCGCTTTTCAAGCCGCGGAGCCGCATTTGGCGACTACAACAACGATGGCTGCATGGATGTGCTCGTCCTGAATATGAACGATCTGCCCTCTTTGCTGCACAACGTCGGGGGCAACAAGCAGAATTGGATCAAGGTCAAGCTGGTGGGGAAAAAGTGCAACCGATCCGCGATTGGCGCTCGCGTCAGCGTGACCACCGGTGCACACACGCAGATAGATGAAGTTCACAGCGGCACCAGCGTCATGTCGCAGAGCGATCTGCGTCTTCACTTCGGTCTGGGGAAGGCCGAGGTGGTGGATGCGATCACAGTGAAGTGGCCGACCACGCAGAAGTTAGAACGATTCACGCAGGTCAAGGCGAATCAGATACTCACCATACGCGAAGGGGACGGCATCGTGGCCACTTTCAAACCTCGATCGGCGTAGCGCATGCGAGCTACGACCGGAAGGCCGCTGCAATAGGCCGCATCAGTGTGCGACCGGATAAGTCGGCTGCCCATCCACCAGGAACTGCTTAACCTCCCGCCGCTGGTGATCTATCTCGGCTGCCTGTTGCTTCATCAAATCTTCATGCAACTGGAATTCGTGTCTGGCCTTTTCCGGATCGCCGGTGCGATCATAGGCCACGCCCAGGCGATAATGGGCCTCGACGAGTTCGGGCCTGGCTTCAATTGCCTTTAAGTAATAGCCAATGGCTTGCCCAAAGTTGTGCTGGGTAGAAGAGAGGATACCAAGTTGCAAGTACGCTTCGCCGCATTTGGGGTCGATGGCGACAGCTTTTGCCAGGAGCGTCTCCACATGTTGGAAAACCTGCCGGTCCGGAGTCTCCGCCTGCCCTTTCCACATGGCCATTGCATAGAAGTAATTGGCAAGCGAGTTATCCGGTTGCTCCTGGACAAACCGCGCCAGCTTCTGCCTGACACAAGCCAATGGATTCGGCGCCACCATATCAATTCTGCCCATAAAGATGTAGGGACTGGGGTCTGTCGGATTCAGATCGGAGGCATCGCAGAGACGGAGTGCCGCCTCCTCGTAGTGAGCGCTCGCAAACAAAGCAGTCCCCAATGCGGTGAGAATTCGCGCCGATCGCGGATAGACCTTTGCTGCGTCTTGAAAGACCTGCTGCGCCTGCAGGATTGCGCGATGAAGCAATAGCTCAGAGCCCCAGGCAAAGTAATTCTCTTCACTCGGGTCCCGATGGATTGCCTGCTCAAACTCGTGAACGGCGGCCAACGGATCGTCCAGCTTTTCATCGAGCTCGCCCGCCAGGCGATGCAGGTCCGCGGTGTCCGCAGTTGCCAGCAACTTCTGCACATGATCGCGGGCATGCGAGAAATCGCCGGCTCCTTTCATCGCCTGAGCCAGTTGGTATTCGTTGTCACGATTGGCGGGATCGATCCCGTATGCGGTCTGAAGCTGAGAAACGGACTCCTTGTATCTGCCGGCACGAAGATAGAACTCGCCCAACTCACGGTTCGCTTCGAAGCTGCCAGGCGCTCCGTCAACAGCGGCGCGCAACGTGCCTTCGGCTTCGCTTGTTGGATGCGCATCGCAGGTCAGGCATGCCGCATTGTGCCCTTCAGAATTCGCTTCGAGAGCGAGGGTCTCGCGCGTGAGATCTTCGCTCGTGCGCAGACTGGTATCGGATCCATGCCCCCCCGCCGCAGTCCAATCCGTGACCCCCGCAACCGTGAAACTCGGCTTGTCGGCAAACTCCATTACCTGCTTCGAAGGCGTTGCTGCGGTACTTGAATCCGCATGGGCAGGCAGGGAATCTTCCAGGACCACGTCGATCTGCTTCTGTTCTCCGGGGGATGAAACAACGACGGCAGAGGCACGGCTGCGCAGTCCTGCTTTCTCTGCGGTCAGCAAGTAACTTCCCTTCTCCAGGGCGGAAAAAACAAACACACCTTCTGCGTTTGTCTTCGTTTGCAAAGCGGCTGGAGCATGCTCAGGCTGAAGACGCACAAACGCATCGCCAACCGGGTGCCCGGCGGAGTTGAGAACTCTGCCCTCAAGCGCAACGTTTCGTTGCGGAGAGGATTCCTGCGCAACCGCTGCAGGGATGGTGAGGTTCATCAACCCCACGACAACTGCAAGCGCGCAAAAAAAATGCAACCAGTGTCCGGTTGCCGATGAAGGCGGCGGATTGCGTAAACCATCCGCGATAGATCTCGACCCTCCAACTCCCGGAATCCTTCTCAATACTTCCTTCATGTGCGCACCTGCAGCCGTCTTTGTACAATCGATCTCGTCTGCTTCCCTGGGATGACAGTCCCATTTTATCGTCGCCGTTGACTGTTCCATGGTCCGTCGGAAAAGCATAAGAGCGAATCGCCGCAGTGAGTTCATTTGTCGATGGGCTTGTAGGAATTTGCCTGCGCGTCCTTGTTCTTCATGGCGTCTCAAAGGATGGGTTCCGTCCTTGGCGCCAAGGCCTTCAGACCCCGCTTGATCTGTCTCGGTTCTCGGTGTTCATTTCCCCGGAATGCTTGGCATGTTTCTTCCTGGAGGTACTCGGGGAGGCATCCGATCGCTCAGGCGCTCGGCTGCGATTCCCTTTAGAACAGCCTCCAGAAATCCAGGGAACACCGCTTTCACTTCCCGCAGTCGCAGGGACATCAAATGTTCGTCCCCTGCTTTCTCGTGGCTATCAACCCTGTTTTGCGCAATTGAGCGTAGTGATAGCTGAATCGCGATTTTGAACCAAGTTCCCGAAAACTCGTGCCCGTCGCTGGTTCGATCGAGAGCCTCGAGACAATTTGCTGCCGAGTCCTGTCACCGAGCGCACCCAAAAGCGCACCCATCGATAGATCGCCGCCTTCTTCAATGCCAGAGGGATCGACCATCTTTTTACGGTATACTTTCGGTCCGCATTGCTCAACTTTTTTTGAACTTTGCGGCTTACGACCAAGGGTGCTTCCCTTTGGAATCACGGGCAAGTTTAATTCGACGCATCCAGGGAATGCTCGAGGGTAAGTTGCTCTGTTTGCGAAATACGCCGCTTCAAATAAGGTGTATAAATTCAATGAACTGATTTCAGGGTCAATGGAGTTGCGAGTCAGATTCT
>Ga0182016_10002988_pt1 | contig 19518 bp, 21 predicted proteins | sample 712S2MmetaG_FD_120491 | JGI IMG/M metagenome (GOLD analysis project Ga0182016, IMG submission 120491) | Permafrost microbial communities from Stordalen Mire, Sweden - 712S2M metaG | ecosystem: Environmental > Terrestrial > Soil > Wetlands > Permafrost | place: Sweden: Stordalen | collected... | reverse complement strand
CGGACAGGGCGGCGGATTTATGCTACAACTGCCGAAACCCTAGTTCTCCGACTCGCACCCGAACGAAATAACGCCGAGCGATAGATGCGCGGCGTTTTCTTTTTCTCCGAACCTACAGGTGAGTTCTATGCGGCTTTCTTGTAAGAGTCACGCAACGTGCGCACCTCGTCATGTACCGCAAGCACACGGCGCGCCTGCGTATCCACAACCTCATGGACATCAATGGGAAGGTCTGCATGAAGTGCTTCCTGGTAGTGTTTCTTTGCGTTGTCCTCCCCGGCTTCTACCGACTCCAGAACACTCAGGTCGCCGCCGCCCAACTTCTGTTTCAACTCAAACCACGCGCGGTGAAGTTTGCTGCTGATACTGGGACTGCGATCGGGATCGGCCTCACCTAAACGCTGAGCTATGCTCTCCAGCTCTCCCGCGAATTTTGCCCGTTCCAGGGATTGCCGGTTGCAGAAATCCCGCAATTCGCGGCTCTTCGCGTGTTCTGCAGCTTCGCGATATCCCTGCTGTCCGTCGCGGCAGGTTTCAATCAGTCTGTCAATAATATCAATCGTGTCGTCAGCCATTTCAATGCTCATCCTTTTCTCTAACATCAATCTTCAAATACGTAAGATGGCACGCCCATCGCAGAGTTTGCGCGTCCAGCGCTCGAATCTTTGTGATTGAATATCGTCATGAGCAAGACAAATGCCTGCCGTATTCTGGATTCCCTTGGCATCCACTATGAATTGCGTGAGTACAAGGTTGACTCTGACGACCTTTCGGCGGAAAACGTTGCCGCCAAGGTCGGCTTTCCGCCTGAGCAGGTTTTCAAAACGCTGGCCGTAAAAGGCGATTCCAACGGAATCTCCATCGCCGTGATTCCCGGCAGTTACGCGCTCGATTTCAAAGCTCTCGCCCACCTCACCGGAGATCGCAAGGTTGAGATGCTTCCCCTCAAGGACGTACAGAGCACCACCGGATACATTCGCGGTGGCGTCACCGCCCTCGGAATGAAAAAGGATTATCCCGTCTTCGCCGATGAGACCATTGAACTCTGGGATACGGTCTGTGTCTCCGCTGGCCAGCGCGGGTTGCAGATCGTCATCACACCGACTGATTACCTGCGCGCCACCTCAGCCACCCTCGGCGAAATCTCGCGCGAGAAGCCGTAAGCACAGAGGCACAGGACTACTCATTGCTCCGAATTAACCAGCAACTCCGGACTAAAATGCATCGCGGGCAGCACCGCGCGAATCAACACAAGCGCGGAGGTTGTACCCATGCTTGGCGTAAAGCTTGTGCGGCTCATTGAGAAACATTCCTCGGAAATTGCTGATGACCTCATGACCAAGCTGCGCACATCGGAGCGCACGCCTGCATACCGCACCATTCGCGAAGACGAGCTTCGCAGCGCGCTGGTATCGCTCTATACCAACTTGGGAGAGTGGCTTCTCACCAAGGCTGAGAGTGATGTCGAAATGCGATTCAGAGAAGTCGGTGCTCGAAGAGCGGCGGAAGGCGTTCCGTACAGTCAGGTGGCATGGGCGATCCACATGTCCAAGTCTCAGCTCTGGGCGTTTGTCCACCGGGAGAACGGAGCCGAAAAAGCTCTTGAGCTTTATGGCGAGCTCGAATTCATGGAGGCACTCGACCGCTTCTTTGACCACGCCGTCTGCTATGCGCTGATGGGTTATGAGCAGCGCGCGAAGTCGCAGAAGGCCGCGTAAACGGCCATCGCGAAGAGATCATTTCGAAACAATTATGCCCCGCCCTGTGTTCAAGGACGGGGCATAATTCCGCCTCGTCCTTACTTCTCTCTGCTCCACTTTCTGATCTCGTCGACTTCACTCTTGGCAATGTGCAGGTACTCCAGAAATTCCTGATGTTCTTCCGGATCCTGCTGTTCGAATTGTTTATGCCAGCGCCGCATATCTTCCTCTTTGAATCCGGCAGCGTGCATGATCGAAACCCATTTTTCTTTAGTCATCTCTGAAGTTCTCCATAAGCCATCGTCAGCCTGCAACAGCCGCAGAATAGCGTTTTGGTGCTCGCGAAGCGTTTCGATCTCGCCGTCGAGTTCAAGCAGCCGTCGTTTCAACACTGCGGTTGCAGCGTTCGATCTCTCGTCCAGCACCTGCTGAATATCGCTGAGTCGCAGCCCCGCATCCCTGTACGCACAAATCGTCCGCAGCCGCTCCAGCTCTGCCTTCGAGTAGCGCCGGTAATTGGATTCAGAGCGGCAAGCCGGCAACAACAATCCAATCGATTCGTAGTAGAGCAGCGTGGTGCGGCTCAGTCCGCAAAGCTTCGCGAGTTGAGAGACCGTTAGCATCTGAGCACATCTCCACTTTCAACCCTTCAGCTTTAGACAGGTCAACAGGTTTTTCCGCAGTTTCCTTTGCGAGTCCTCACGCCATTACTCCAGCAGCTTACGCAACGCCGGTTCCAGCTCTTCATCCTCAAACTGGAATCCCGCCTCCATCAGCCGTTGTGGAACCACGCGCTGGCTGGAAAGCAACATCTCCTCGGCCATCTCTCCGGCCACCGCGCGCAAGACGAAGGCCGGAACGTTCAGCAGCGTGGGCCTGTGCAGCACGCGCCCCAGCGTTTTTGTGAACTCCCGGTTTGTCACCGCGTCCGGCGCTGCCAAGTTCATTGCCCCATGTGCAAGCTCATTTTCCACCGCAAATACGAAGGCGCGGGCTGTGTCGCGCAGGCTCACCCAGCTCCACCATTGCCGTCCACTGCCGAGTTTCCCTCCAACTCCCAGGCGAAACGCCGGAAGCATCTTCGTCAGCGCACCGCCTTCGGTGCTCAGCACCAGGGCGGTGCGCATACGCGCCGCGCGAACGCCCGCCATCGCCGCCGGGCTTGCGGCGTACTCCCATTCCCGGCAGACCTCAGCCAGAAAACCCAGTCCCGCTTCACTCTCCTCCACCAGTTCTTCGTCTCCCCGGCTGCCGTAGTAGCCAATTGCGGAGCCGCAAATCAGTGTCCGCGGCTTGCCGTCAGCCTGGAATGCCTCGGCTGCTGCCAGTGCCAGATTGGCTGTTCCCTGCACCCGGCTGCCGCGAATCTCAGCCTTGGCTTTTGCGGTCCAAAGCGTGGCTACGGGACTGCCCGCCAGATGAACAATGGCGTCGAATCCCGCAATTTGCTTGGCATCAATGCCGGCTGAGGGCCGCCACACCACGTCGTAGGGAGATGCCTTGGCCGCATCGCGCACCAGGCTATGAACCTCGTACCGCTTTTCGCGCAGCAGAGCGCAAATCGCGCGTCCGATCAATCCGCTGGCCCCGCTGACGAGCACTCTCATGGCTTCTTTCCCGCCTTCTGGAATCATTCTCAAACTCTACGGCATCGGATGCAACAGGGCAGCGTGCAAATCCCATCCTTGGCGTTACCGGATGATTACAAGCTAAAATCAGATATGGCGAGCTTTCGCGAACAAGTTGCGACCAATGTGCTGACCGCAACGCGGTTCCGTGACTTGCTGAAGATCGCCGGAGCCAACCGCCCCAGCGACGATCTCGATATCGTCAAGAAAGCCTACGAACTCTCCCTCCAGCATCACAGCGGACAGCTCCGCGCCTCGGGCGAACCCTATCTCGTACACCCACTCGAAGTGGCCATTCTCTTGGCGGAGATGCAGCTTGACACTACGGCCATCGCCGCCGGCCTGCTCCATGATTCCGTGGAAGACACTTCGGTGACCACCGAAGAAATCAAGGAACAGTTCGGCGAACAGGTCGCGCATATCGTCGAGGGTGTTACCAAGATCAGCAAGATCGACTTCGCCTCGCGCGAAGAAGCACAGGCGGAAAACGTCCGCAAGATGATGCTTGCCATGGTGGATGACATTCGCGTCGTCCTCATCAAACTTGCCGACCGCCTCCATAACATGCGCACCCTGCAACACCTATCCCCCGAGCGCCAGCAAAAAATCGCCAAAGAGACGCTGGAAATCTACGCGCCATTGGCACACCGCCTCGGCATGGGAAAAATCCGTGGCGAGCTCGAAGATCTCTCTTTCCCCTACGTCGATCCCGTCGGTTACAAGATGGTCATGGAGCAGGTCGAGGCGCTCCGCAAAGACGGTGAGCGCGCCCTCGCCAAAATGGTTGAAACCATCCGCCTCAAGCTTAAAGAAGCCAACGTCAGCGTGGTCCGCGTCGATTCGCGAATCAAGCGCATGTACTCCATCTACCAGAAAGTGGTGAAGCAGAAGATCACGCCAGACCAGATGTATGATCTGCTCGCCCTGCGCGTCATCACCTACTCGGTGAATGACTGTTACGCCGTACTCGGAATCATTCACAACGCATGGCGTCCGGTACCGGGCCGCATCAAGGATTTCATCGCCATGCCGCGCCCCAATCTGTACCAGTCGCTGCACACTACGGTCATTGCTGAAGACGGCCATCCCTTCGAGGTGCAGATCCGCACCGAAGAGATGCACAAACTGGCCGAGGCAGGCATTGCCGCCCACTGGAAGTACAAAGACGGTCCCATCTCGGCGCGTGACGAGCAGCGCCTTGCCTGGCTCCGTCAGGTGGTGGAGTGGCAGCGCGAAATGGCCGATCCCGGCGAGTTTCTTTCCACTCTGAAAATCGATCTCTATCCCGAAGAGGTCTATACCTTCACTCCCAAGGGCAAAGTTGTCATTCTCCCGCGTGACGCCACGCCCATCGATTTCGCCTACACCGTGCATACCGAGGTGGGGCACTCCTGCGTGGGAGCCAAGGTCAACGGCCGCATCGTTCCGCTCCGCTCCAAGCTGCGCTCCGGAGACATCGTCGAGATCATGACGCAGACCGGACACAATCCCAGCCGCGACTGGCTTGGCATTGTGAAAAGCTCGCGCGCGCGCCAGAAAATCAAACACTGGTTAAACATCCATCAGCGTGAGCGCGCCATTGAAATCGGCCGCAAGCTCATCGAAAAAGAAGCGCGCAAGTACCGCATCGCGCTCAAGGACGTGAAGGATCCGGAGTTGCTGAAAGCCGCTCTCGAATACGGCGTCAACAAAGTAGACGACCTGATGGCCGGCATCGGCTACGGCAAGTATTCCGCGCGCTCCGTGCTGGCCAAACTGTCTCCCGGCAGCAATCTGCAGCCTGGCGAAGAGCAGCAGGGAGCCGCCTCGGCGCTCAAGCGCACCTTCGGCTCAGACAGTTCCGCTCTTACCGTGCGCGGTACCGACGATCTGCTCGTCTATCGTGCCCGATGCTGCAATCCGATCCGCGGTGAAGAGATTGTCGGCTACGTCACCCGGGGCAAAGGTGTGGCCGTCCACAGCAAGACCTGTTCCAACGTGCAGAACCTGATGTATGAACCCGAGCGCAAACTGGCCGTCGAGTGGTCGCACAAAGAACCACGCATCGCCGGAGCGCCGCCCGCCTATCCCGTCAAACTCGTAGTTTCCAGCGATGACCGTCCCGGCATCATCACCCATGTCTCGGCCGTCATCAGTGGAGAAGACGCCAACATCCGCCACATCGAAGCCAAGACCGGGAACTCGCAGGCCACCATCGACATCGTCCTTGAGACCCGCGACGTCAATCATCTCAACCGCATCATCACCGGCATTCGTCGCGTGGCCGGAGTGCATGCCGTGGAACGCGTCCAGAGAATGACCAGCTAACATGTCCCGCTTTTCCCAGAAAGCCCAGTCGGAGCCGCGCACCATACCCGCCTCCGTCCAGTCCGTTGAAATCGCCTATCTTTCGTTGCAACGAACCCAGCGAGGGCTCGTTGGAATGTTGATCGCCTGCGTCGTGCTCGGCATGACGATCTTCCGCGTGCCTCCTGGAACCCTCGGCAGCCGCACCTACCTGCCCATCATCTTCTCCACCACTCTGCTCACCTTTGCATACACAATACGCAACTCCATGGTGTTGCCCTCGCTTGCCGAATTACGCCGCAACCCGCGCGATCCCGCAATCCTCAAGCGCTGGAGCCGCAACAATCTCATCGTGCTGTGCCTGTGCGCGGCCGTCGGACTCCTCGGTTTTGCCATGCAACTGCTCGGAGCGGCCACCACGATTGCGCTCACCCTCTACGCCATCGCCATCGCTTACCTGTTCCTGTTGCGCCCGGTCAAACCCTAGGGCGAGCCCTTCCGGACGCACATCCGCAAGCACCGTGCCGCGTTGGCGTTTAGAATGTTCTTTCTTATAGATTTTCCATTCAGGAGAATTCTCATGCGCGAAGTTATCTCCACTCAGAACGCTCCCCGTGCCATCGGTCCTTATTCGCAGGCAATCAAGGCAAACGGGTTCATCTTTGTCAGCGGGCAGATTCCGGTTGACCCCGAAACCCAGAAAATCGTCGACGGCGGAGTGGCCGAGCAGACCGAGCGCGTGATCACGAATCTGGAGGCAATTCTCAAAGAGGCAGGCAGCAGCCTCGAAAAGGTCGTGCGCACCGGAGTCTTCCTCAAGGACATGGGAGATTTCGTCGCCATGAATGATGTCTATGAGCGCTTCTTCCCGCAATCAGCTCCCGCGCGCTCCACCGTCGAAGTCGCCCGCCTTCCCAAGGACGTCCGTGTCGAAATCGATGCCATCGCCCTTGCCGAGTAGGAATCCAGGAATGCTCTGGAACAAATCGTCGAGCGTCTTCGTATCACCCTGACAGTAGTGGGGTGGAAGTATGACGCGCGCAAGAGTGATTTTCCTGGCGCTGCTGGCGACTGCCGTGGGTATCACCGGGTGCAGCGTGCAGCAGCACGGCTCCCAAGACAACAAGGATGTGAAAATCGAGACCCCCGTCGGCGACATGAAGGTGAAGACCAACACTGCCGTCGCAGCATCCGATATCGGCCTCCCTGTCTATCCTGGTTCAACCATCGTCAAGAATGAAAAAGACGTCGGCGCCGTTGACCTTGACCTGAGCTTCCGCGATTTTCATATCCGTGCAAAGGGAGCCACCTACCGCACTTCCGACTCACCCGAAAAAGTGAAGGCCTACTACCGCAAGGAACTCGCCCAATATGGCGATGTCATCGAGTGCAGGGGCAAGCAAACCGTGGGCACACCAACCAAAACCAGCGAAGGCCTTGCCTGTGACGAAAACGGATTCTCTGTCAGCGAAACCCAGAAGCATCCTGATGTCGAGTTGAAGACGGGAAGCAAAATGCACCAGCACGTCGTCGCCATTGAGAAGAATTCGGAAGGAACAAAGTTCGGACTCGCCGCCCTCGACCTCCCTAACATGGAGAAAGAGAGCAACTGAGCCACACGTCCGGTGAACTTCTTGAATTATGGATGAGCTTCGATTTATGAGATCTGCGCCGCACTTCCCGCACCCATCTCCCGGCGTAGCCATTGCACTCTGCGCCGCCACGCCACGGCCAGCACGCAACCAATGCTGATCAACCCCGCGCTCAGGCCGAACCACAGTCCGCGCACTCCCCAGCCGCGCCCAAAGCACAGCCACGCGCCCAGCGGAAGCCCAATCAGCCACCAGCCCACCAGGTCCGTGATCATGGCAATGCGGGTGTTGCCTGAACCGCGCAGCGCGCCGATGGCCGTCACCTGCACACCGTCAAAGAACTGAAACACAGCCGCAATCGCCAGCAATGAGACGCCAACCTTCACAACCTCAGGATCATAGGTGAAGATATGCACAATGGGCAGCGGCATCGTCCACAGCATCACCGCTGAACAGCTCATGAAACTCGCGCTCAACAGCACTCCGCTCCAGCCGCTCACGTTCGCCGCCTCGGCATCGCGGCGTCCAATCGCGTTGCCCACTCGCACCGATGTTGCCTGTGCTACTCCCAGCGGAACCATGAATGTCAGCGAGGCCATGACCAGCGCAATCTGGTGTCCTGAGACGGCGACCGCTCCCAATCGTCCCGCCACCAGCGTGCTGGCCGAAAAAATTCCCACCTCCAGCGCAATCTGCATCGCCGCCGGAGCTCCCCGCCGCACAATCTCCATAATTCGCCGGGAATAGAATTCGCCCGCATAGCCCAGCAAGTGCCACTGCTCCCGATGACTGCACCACACCATGTAGCCAAGCAGCACGCAAACCATGTAGCAGCGCGAAAGCGAGGTTGAAATTCCAGAGCCAGTCGCGCCCAGCGCAGGCAATCCAAAGTGTCCGTAGATCAGCGCGTAGTTGCCGGCAAAGTTGATAACGTTTGCGGAGACCATGGCGAAAGCCACCGCCTTCACCCGATGCGTCCCTTGCAGAAACACCCGCATCGCCACAAATCCCATCAGCGCCGGCAGCCCTGCAGCCATCGCATACAAAAAAGGAATCGCCTGCCGCACAATCTCCGGAGCAATGCCCATGTCGGAGAGCAGCCACCCGCTGGCGGCCACCATCACCGCTCCCGCCACGCCTAGCGGCAGCGCCAGTTGCACGCCCGCCCACAGCGTCCGGAAACACTCTGCGATTCGTCCTGCGCCAAAGTCCTGCGACACCAGCGCATCGGTGCCCAGCATCAGCCCTTCGCATACGATGGCGAATACCAGGAACACCGCCGAGCCCACGCTGACCGCTGCCAGCGCCGTCGGCCCCACCCGGCCAATCATCGCAATATCCACAAAGTTCATGGACATCCACCCCACCTCGCCCAGCACAATCGGCACGGCCAGGCGTAGCAGGGGAGGCATCTCGCGGCGGATCTCTTCCAGCGCAATCATCGTTGCTTCCGTTCTGTGAACACAGCAAAAGGCCTCCGCCACGGCGGAGGCCTACACTTTTCCCGGCGTCGCCCTCAGGCGCCCGTAGCCGGGACTAACCCTTGGTGACTTTACCGCTGCGCAAACAGCCTGAGCAGACGCGAACTTTTTTCGTGTTGGTGGTGCCCGCAACCTTCGCCTTCACCGGATGCAGGTTCACGTTCCAGCGGCGGCGGGTCTTGTTGTTGGCGTGCGAAACGTTATTTCCGAACTGCGGACCTTTGCCGCAGACTGAACAAACCTGTGCCATGACTAACTCCAAAATGGTGGAACCGCTTGGCTTTTGAACGCCGCAGGAGGTCCGGACTGAACCATCGCAGCATGGGCGCAATCCGCAAGGAGCAACCCGGAAAAGAAACGCGCGGAACCTGAAATGAACAAAAGAGGCTGATCGCCAAAGTCTGATTCTACAAGAGGCTGTGGATTTCAGCAACCCGCCCCCTGCAATCCGACTCCGCCAATCTCGCTTCCATAGAATAAACTATTCTTCATGAGCGCATCACAGCCCGCCTCCATCAAGGTCCACAAATCCACCGGCACCACCATGGATATCGTCTGGAAAGACGGCCACCAGGCCACTTATACCTTCACCTACCTGCGTGACGCCTGCCCCTGTGCCCTCTGCAACGAGGAGCGCGAAAAGCACCACCGCAAGCCTGATGAACCCTCCTCGCCGGCCGCCACCCCTTTGCCCATGTTCAAACCGCAGCTCCGCCCCACCGAAGTCGCTCCGGTCGGCAACTACGCCATTCGCTTCACCTGGAATGATGGCCACGAGCACGGCATCTTCTCATGGGATTACCTTCGCGATTGGTGTCCCTGCCCCGAATGCTACGCCGCCCGCCACTCCAGCGACGGCCTCAAGTACGACATCGAGAATCACCCCCCGCGCAAGCCCCGCATCCAGTAGGGGCGGCATTCTGCTCGCCTCCGCAAACCTGTTACTCTTTTTCCTAGACCTCCGGTCGCATTTTTTCCATGGATTTTCTCTCAAAGCTCAATCCGCAACAGCGTGAGGCGGTGGAAACCGTGCGCGGTCCCGTGCTCATTCTGGCCGGAGCGGGCTCCGGCAAAACTCGCGTCATCACCTATCGCATTGCCTACCTTGTCGAGCATGAAAACGTGCAGCCAGACCGCATCTTGGCCGTGACGTTTACCAATAAGGCCGCGGCTGAAATGGCCGAGCGCGTCAGCCAACTCATCGGCCAGCATTCCCTTGCCAAGCCCGCCATCAGCACCTTCCACTCGTTCTGCGTGCGCATGTTGCGGCGAGATATTAATGCCCTTCAGGTCAACGGAAAAGGCTACACTCGCGACTTCGTCATCTACGACGAAGGTGACCAGCAGCAGGTCGTCAAGACGGCCATCAAGCGTCTCGGCATAGACGATAAAAAGCTCACGCCGCGCAGCGTCCTCGGCCTCATCTCTTCGGCCAAGAACCACATGCAAGACCCGCAGGAGATGTATCTCAACTCCTCTGAGCCCAAGATGGAGCGCATCGCTCACATCTACAAAATCTACAAAGACGAGCTGCTCAAAGCCAACGCGCTCGACTTCGACGATCTTCTTCTCGAAAGCGTCCGCCTGCTCAAGGCTGACGCCACCACGCGAGAGAAATATCAGCGCCGCTATCAGTACATGCTCGTCGATGAGTATCAGGACACCAACCGTCCCCAGTATGAGATCATGTGTGCCCTCGCCGGAACCCATCACAACCTCTGCGCCGTTGGCGATGAGGACCAGTCCATCTACTCCTGGCGCGGTGCTGACATCAACAACATCCTCGACTTCGAGAAGACTTTTCCCGAGGCTAAAATCATCCGCCTCGAGCAGAATTACCGCTCCACTCAGCCCATCCTTCAGGCTGCCTCCGCCGTAGTCGCCAACAACCTCCAGCGCAAGGGAAAAACCCTTTGGACGGCGCGCGAAGGTGGCAGCAAAATCGGCTTTTACGACGCTCCCGACGGCGAGAACGAGGCGCTTTTTGCCGCCGACTTCATCTCCAAATGGGCTCAGGCCCGCGCCCGTGAGGGAGCCGAGAACAAGTCGGCGATTCTCTATCGAACCAACTCGCAGTCGCGCCTCATGGAAGAGGCTCTGCGTCGCTATAACCTCAATTACAACGTCGTCGGCGGATTCAGTTTCTACGAGCGCGCGGAGATCAAGGACATGATCTCCTACCTCAAGCTCATCCTCAATCCAGATGATTCCGTGGCCCTCATGCGCGTGGTCAACACTCCGGTGCGCGGCATCGGCAAAACCACCATGGAGACCGTCGAACGCGTCGCCCTTGAAACCAATCTCTCGCTCTGGGGAGCCATGCAGCAGGTCATCGACCGCCGCCTGCTTCCCGCCCGCGCCTGCGCCGCCTTGGCCAGCTTCCGTGATCTCATCCATGACGCCCGCGCCCTTGTCACCGGCGAATTTGCCGAGCGCATGGAAGCCACCGCCGCAACCGTCGAAGCCGCCGCGCCTCCAGCCCGTATATCTCCTTTCGGAACCCCGCTCGCCTCGGCTGCCGGGACTCGTCTTATTTCTCCGTTTGGTGACACCCTTGTTCCCCCCAGGCAGGAATCGCAAGTCTCGGACCAGCATGGTTTTGATTTCGGCGATGCCGACGACAGCTTTGACGTCAGCGATTTCGGAGACCGCGCGCCAGCAGCCGGCAGCGAAGCGTTTTCCTCCGACGACACCTTCGACAGCGCAGAATTCTCTCCCGACTCGCTCGAAGCCGATCCTGCTGAGTTCTCCGCCGATGTCGACGAACTTCCTGCCGAGCCAGTGCAGAAGGTTTCCACCGCCGAGGTCCTCAAGTTCCTCATCGACCGCACCCGTTACATCCAGCTTCTTGAGGCCGAAGATTCGCCAGACGCACAGTCGCGCATTGAAAACCTCAAGGAACTCACCAACGCCGCCATGGACTCACGCGACCGCGGCGAGAGCATCAGCGATTTCCTCGATCACGCTGCTCTTGTTAGTGACGTGGATCAATTCGATGACTCGCAGCAGATCACGCTCATGACCCTGCACGCCGCCAAGGGCTTGGAGTTTCCACTTGTCTTCCTCGTCGGCATGGAAGAAGGTCTCTTTCCGCACTCGCGCACCCTGCTCTCGCCAACCGAGATCGAAGAGGAGCGCCGCCTCTGCTACGTCGGCATGACCCGCGCCATGGACACCCTGATCCTCAGCCGCGCCCATTACCGCCGCCGCTACGGCACAGACACGCCCGAACCCTCCACGCCTTCCCGCTTCCTCGAAGAGGTTCCCATCGAGTTGCTCGAAGACGTTGGCTCGCCCGGCAAAATCAAAGGCTCCACTCCACGCTTCCAGGAGTACGGCTCAGCCCACTACGATTACGAGAACGAGGATCAGTCCGCAACCTCGAGTTGGGGCGGTCGTTCGCGCCAGAAGAGCCCGCCGAAAACCACCTACACCGGCCAGGCCTACAACTCCATTGACAACATTGCAGACTTTTTCGCCTCACGCGGCAAAAAGTTTTCCCGCCCTGAGATGGACCTCGATAAGCCCTCCGGTGGCCGTGGATTGCGCAAAGGAGACCGCGTCCGCCACCCGAAATATGGTGAAGGAGTGGTCTATCATCGTGAAGGCGATGGGGAAGATGCCAAGATTACGGTACAATTTCATAGTTACGGTCTGAAAAAGCTTGTTGAGAAATACGCCCAGCTCGTAAAGGCGTGACCATGCGCCAGCGGCCGGTAGCGACCACGGTGCCCCATATCTGCCGCAGTTAGCAGATGTGGGTCTTAAACAGCCTCAGCCCATTTTGGCGCCAACGCGCAGACTTCATCCCAAAGGAAAACGAGAACATGCCCAACACCTCCGCTCTACCCAAGGAAGAACGCAAGGCCGCAAAGCGCGCAGCGCGCAAAAAGGCCGCTCCCAAGGCTGCCCGCACCCACGAACGCGGCGCGGCAAAACAGAAAGTCAAGAAAGCGGCTCGCGGAACCTCCAAGCGCTAAGTTTTCTCTCCCAATTTCCGGCCACGCCCCACGCATGCAGATTTCGCGTAGGTCGTGGCCGTTTTGCTTGCTATCATGTTCCCTCGAAAGATTCCACTTACAATTCCACGGTTTGATGGCGAGGCCGGGGAGCAGGAGCAATCCGCTGGCGAGTCAACTGTTTGCCCGTAAGTCGATCGACAAGCTCATCTCGGAGGCTGCGGAACCTGGCCACCAGCTCAAGAAAACGCTCGGCCCGTGGTCGCTTACCGCCCTCGGAATCGGTGCCATCATCGGTTCGGGAATTTTCGTTCTCACCGGAACCGCCGCCGCCGGCGAGCACTTCGAAGCTCCCTCCGTCTTCCACGCCCAGGTCATGGATATCCTGTGGAATCTGTTGAGCCACGGCAGCGTGCATGGTGCGCTCATGCATGGCCGTCCCGCCGCCGGACCCGCCATCGCGGTCTCTTTCATCCTCGTCGCCATCGCCTGCTCTTTTGCCGGACTCTGTTACGCCGAACTGGCCTCCATGATCCCCATCGCGGGCTCGGCCTACACCTACAGCTACGCCACCCTCGGTGAAATCTTTGCCTGGATCATCGGTTGGGATCTCATCCTCGAATACGCCGTCTCAAACGTCGCCGTCTGCGTCGCCTTCGCCGGATACCTGAAAGCCCCACTCTCGCAAATCGGCGTCACCTTGCCCGACAAGTGGTCGTCCCCCGTCTGGGCTGACGGCAAATGGACAGGCGCGTACTTCAACGTTCCCTCATTCCTCGTTGTCATGGTCCTGAGCTGGTTGCTTGTCCGCGGCGTGCGTGAATCCGCCAAAGTCAACAATGCCATGGTTGCCATCAAGATCGCTGCCATCGCGCTCTTCCTCGTCGTCGGAGGAATGCTGGTAAACAAATCCAACTGGGTGCCTTTTGCTCCCTCGGGATTCAGCGGCGTACTCACCGGAGGCGCAATCGTCTTCTTCACCTACATCGGATTCGACTCAGTCTCCACCGCCGCCGAAGAATCCAGGAATCCGCAAAAAGACATTCCTTTCGGAATCATCGCCTCGCTCATCGTCTGCACGGTTCTATACGTCGGCGTGGCTCTCGTCCTGCTTGGCATGATGAAGTATTCGGTCTTCGGCTCAGGTGCCGCCGCCGAAGCTCCCGTCGCCTACGCCCTGCAACAGCTCGGAGCCCGTCCCATCTGGCGCGCCGTCATCGTGATCGGCGCTCTCATGGGAATGTTGAGCTCGCTGCTCGTCTTCCAGTACGGCCAGACGCGCATCTGGTTCGCCATGTCGCGTGACCGTCTTCTGCCGGATTTCTTCTCCAAACTGCATCCCCGCTTCAAAACTCCCCACTGGTCCACCTGGATTGCCGGACTCGCCGTCGGCCTGCCCTCCGGCTTGGTTGACATCGGCGATGCCGCCGACCTCTCCAACATCGGAACCCTCTTCGCCTTCGTCCTCGTCTCCTTCGGCGTCATCTTTCTCCGCCGCATGCAGCCTGACCGTCCCCGCGGATTCCGTGTCCCCTGGGTGCCGCTCTTCCCCATCATCTCCATTCTTCTCTGCGGAGGCCTGATGACCGGACTCACCGTCATCACCTGGCTCCGCTTCTTCATCTGGCTTGCCCTCGGCCTCGTCATCTACATCGGCTACAGCCGCCGCCGCAGCGAGTTCGCGCCCGGCAACGCGATAAAGTAGCGGGATAATGAATGTTCCAGTGACCTCTGATTTCATCACCCGCCTGCCCAAGGCCGAACTTCACCTTCATCTCGAAGGCTCCGTCGATCCGCAGACCCTCTGCCAGCTCAGCGAGAAGCACCACACGCCTTTTCCGTGGGCCAGCAATCGTTACAAGCCTTTGCCCAACTCGCACCGCCCGCTCACCGTTGCAGAAGCCGCCGCGCTCTACAACTACACGGATTTCACCGGCTTCCTCATCGCCTTCAAGTCGGTCACCGAGCGTCTCCGCGACCCCGAAGACTTCGAACTCATCACCTACCGCCTCGTCGAAAAGCTCGCCGCCCAGGGATGCCTTCACGCCGAGGTCTTCGTCAGTGTCGGCGTCATCTTCTGGCGTGGCCAGGAGTTCGATCCGCTCTTCGAGGGCATGGAGCGTGGACGCCTGCGCGCCGAAAAAGATTTCGGCACCACTCTCTTATGGATCTTCGACGCCGTCCGCCACTTCGGTCCCGACGAAGGCGCGAAGGTGCTCGCGAAGGCCATTCAGCTTCGCCAGCGCCAGGGGCCGGAGGGCCATCCGCTGGCCCGTACCCGTCACCAGTCCAGCAGCATCATCGGCATCGGAATCGGTGGCGACGAGCGCATCGCCGCCCCTGAGCTCTTCGAAAAGGTCTACGCCTCCGCCGCACAGGCCGGACTACGTCTCAGCGTCCACGCCGGAGAAACCGTGGGCGCATCGTCCATCGTCGCCGCCTTGGACGCGCTCAAGGCCGAGCGTCTCGGCCACGCCCTCCATGCCGACGACGATCCCGAACTCCTTGCCCGCATTGTCCGCCAGCAGGTGCCGCTTGAGCTCTGCGTCTCCTCCAACCTCCGCACAAGCTGCTGTCTTTCACTTGCCGACCACCCCTTGCGCCGATACTTCAATGCCGGAGCACTCGTCACCCTCAACACCGACGATCCCGAGATGTTCCAGACAACCCTTGTGCGCGAGTACCAAATAGCGCAAGATGCTTTTGAATTCACCAACTCTGAGCTGAGCCAGCTTGCCGCCAACTCCTTTCGCGCCTCATGGCTTCCGGAAGAGCGTAAGCGCGAGCTGCTGAATCTTCTGTGAGGAACTCACGTCCGCGATGACCCAGCCTCTGCACATTGGAATCGTTGCATGCTCCGCCGAAGGCGCAGCCCTCTGCTATCGCACCATCTGTTCGGAAGCGCCTGCCCTGCTCGGCCGACACACGCATCCCGAAATTTCGATGCACACCCATTCGCTCGCCGAGTACATGAAGGCCATCGAGCGCGATGACTGGACGGCGGTCGCCGAGCTCATGCTTAACTCCGCCCGCAAACTCCAGCTCTGTGGCGCAGAATTCCTGATCGCGCCTGACAACACCATCCATCGCGCCTATCCGGAAGTCGCCGAAAGCTCGCCGCTCCCCTGGCTGCACATCGCCGAGGAGGTCGCCTGCAGTGCCCAGCAGCACGGCTATCGCCGCCTCGCCATTACCGGGACAAAGTACACCATGGAGGGCCCCGTCTACCCAGAGGCGCTCACCCGCCACGGCATTGACTACCAGCTTCCTTCGCCCCTTGACCGCGCCCGTATCGACCAGATCATCTTCGACGAACTGGTCAACGGAATCTTCCGTTCCGATTCTCTCGGCGTCGTCAGCGGAGCCATCAGCCGCATGAAGGCCGAAGGCTGCGACGCCGTCGTCCTCGGATGCACGGAGCTTCCCCTGCTCATCGGCAATGAAACCTCGCCTCTGCCGGTGCTTGACTCCACCCGCTTGCTCGCCCGTGCCGCCTTACGCAAGGCGTGCGCCCAATCCAGGTGATTACGACGAGTGGTCATGGACGATTCTCCAACCCTCGTTAAACTTCCTCAGCACGATGGTGAACAGTCCGCTGCGCTGTTTGCCATCCTTTGTCGTCAACTGCCACCCTCCCCGCACAAACGCCGCCTCGCCGCTCAATAACTCCACCCGAACGTTGGAGAAGTTCAGCCTTCCCATCTCCTTGTCTTTCCCCTGGTACGTTGTGCGATATCGCTGATAGGCTGCCTCCCACCCTGCGGATTCTTTGTCTCCGGCAAAAAACGTCAGTTCCTGGGAGTGCCAATAGCCCTGCATATATCCCTTGAGATCGCCCCGGTTCCAGGCAGCCACCTGCGCATCCAGCTCTGCCCGTATCGCCGCTTCGTCGCCTCTATCGCCTTTCGGGCCAATCGTTTGCGCTCCCAGCAGCACCGTCAGCAGCAGCACACCTGCTATTCCACTCGCTTTTCGCATCCAGCTTTCCACGCCTTTCCGGATTCCATTCTGGCCTTGCACTCACAACAAATCACCCTAAAAAGTTGATCGTGAGTAGATCACAGCGTAGGCTCCACAACAAGATCGCTTCTGGGGCAAAGTACTTATTTTTTCTATTTGGGGAAGGCATGAATCTTAAGGCATTTCAGAACGCGCTTGATCCGCGCGTTTCCCGTTACGAACTTCTCAATCATCCCTTCTACAAAGCTTGGACCGCTGGCAAGCTCCGGCAGGAGTCTCTTCAAGCCTATGCCGCCGAATATTTCCATCACGTCGCCGCGTTCCCTACGTTCCTCAGCGCTCTGCACTCGCGGCTCGCTGACGGAGCCCTGCGCCGCGCCGTGTTGCGCAATCTTGCCGAGGAGGAGATCGAAGGACGTGCCCACAGTGACATGTGGCTGGATTTCGCGGAAGGTGTCGGCCTCCATCCGGAGCAGGTGCGTCGCACCGAGCCCACGGCCTCCATTCGTGATCTCATCGAACGCTTCTATCACAGTTCTTGTGTGGACTCGCCCGCCGAGGTAATAGCCGCCTTCTATGCCTATGAGTCCCAGATCCCGCGCATCAGTGGAGAAAAGGCCTGCGGCCTGCTGCGCCATTACGGAGCTGACGCCCGCACCTGCGGATATTTCGCTCTGCACACCTATGCCGACGTCCGCCACTCCGAAATTTGGCGTGACCAACTCATGCACCTTGTCTCTCAGAACTGTGCTCTTGCCGCCCCTGTCCTCAATGCTGCAGAACGGGCCGCAAGCTGGCTCTGGCAGGCTCTCGACGGCAGTGAGGCACATCGCCTCTGCCGTAGCTCCATGGCTGTCGCTTGAAGCTCAGCGCTCGCCGTACTCTACTCATGGCCGCAGTGCCACTCCCGGACTGCCTTGTTGGCCCTTGCAATTCTTTCGCTTGCTGTTCAGCCCACACTCCGATACAGTTTTCGCCCTATGGTTAAACAGGTTCCCATCGGCGCCAAGGGTGCGGCAGAGGAGCGGGTTCAGTACGAGCACACGCTCACCGCGCACAACCACCAGCTTCCGCCCGTCTACTCCACGCCTGACATGATTCGTCTCATGGAGACGGCCGGCTTTTATGCTCTACAGCCATTCTGCGAACCCGGCGAGATCTCCGTCGGCACGTCGATCAACGTCGAGCACCGTCTTCCCGTCGGCATTAACACCGTGGTTCGCGCCACCGCCGAGGTCGAAGCCGTCGAGGGCCGCTTCTATAAAATCCATGTCGCCGCCTTCGAAGGAAAGCGCGAAATCGGCTCGGGAGTCATCACCCGTGCCATCATTCGTGTCGATGACTTCCTCAAGAAGCACGACATCCCAAAGCCCTGATTTTTTCTTGAATCTCTGGATTTGGCCGCTGCATCCAAAATGGTAGAAGAAGTGTGGCCACCAGTTGTAATGGTCCCGGAGCGTCTCATTCAAGACACTCCGGGATTTATTTTTGCCTACCGTCCGCCCAACAGCCGCGCCCGCAGCTCCTGCACGCTGATTTCCATCTCGCCCGTTCTCATCACCTCGTCTGCTGCGGAATGGAATACATAGCTCTGCATTCCTGCCCGCTTCGCGCCCTCCGTATTCACCTTCTTGTCGTCCAGAAAGAGCGCTTCTTCCGGTTGGCAGCCTAGCTGCTTGCAGCAGTGGTGGTAAATCTCCGGCTCTGGCTTCACCATGCCAACCTCGCAGGAGTAAATCTGCGTGTCGAACTCATCCAGCCACCTCAGCTTCTGGCGCATCGCCTTCAGCATCCGGCGCTCCATGTTGCTCAGAATCGCCGTCTTGTAGCCCGACCTGTGTAGGTCGCGCGCCAGTTCCAGAACCTCCGCGCACTCATTCGTCCACTGCGTATTGTCCTGGTCGATCAGTTCCTCAGCCTCGGAATCGCCGATCTCAAAGCCGCAGTCCCTACCCACCGTCTTCCAGTAGGCCGCGTTATCCAGCGTTCCCCGGTCCAACTCCTCGCGATGGCCCCAGTAGATCTGCTGAAACTCCTGTAGCGGCTTCGCAAAGCGCTCACTTACCCTCTGCCACTGCTCTTGCGTCGGAGGCAGTGAGAGAACCTTCCCATAATCGAAGACAACAGCTTTCAGCCTTGACATAACAAAATCCTACACCAGGCTTCTTGACCAGACCTCCACGCCGCCACTTCACTCTGGCTTTACAATCATCTCTCTATGTCTTTTTCATTTCAGGTCGAAGCCACCTGCGGTGCCGCCCGCGCCGGACGCTTCATCACCTCTCACGGAGAGGTCCGCACCCCGGTCTTCATGCCCGTTGGCACCGTTGCCTCCGTCAAGGGAGTTCCCCAAGACGTTCTCGACGAGCTCGACGTTCAGATTCTGCTCAACAACACCTACCACCTCTACCTCCGCCCCGGCGTTGAAACCGTCCGCCAACTCGGCGGAGTGCAGAAGTTCATGGGTTGGCACAAGCCCATCCTCACCGATTCCGGTGGCTTCCAGGTCTTCAGCCTCAGCGATCTCCGCAAGCTCACCGAAGATGGCGTGCAGTTCCGCTCGCACATCGACGGCTCGCTGCACTTCTTCTCCCCTGAAACTTCGCTTGCTGCCGAAATCGGTCTCGGCGCAAATATCGTCATGGCCTTTGACGAATGCACCGAATTCCCCGCCACCTACGAGCGCGCCCAGAAGTCCATGGAGATGACCGCCCGCTGGGCTCTCCGCAGCAAAGCTTATTTCGAAGCGCACAAGCACGAGGTTCCCTGGTTTGAGGAGAAAACCCGACAGCTCAGCTCCGAGCAGACCCAGGCCCTCTTCGGAATCGTCCAGGGAGGCATGTATCCCGATCTGCGCCGCGAATCCGCCGTCCGCACCGTGGGGATCGATTTTCCCGGCTACGCCATCGGCG
>Ga0182016_10002982_pt1 | contig 19542 bp, 14 predicted proteins | sample 712S2MmetaG_FD_120491 | JGI IMG/M metagenome (GOLD analysis project Ga0182016, IMG submission 120491) | Permafrost microbial communities from Stordalen Mire, Sweden - 712S2M metaG | ecosystem: Environmental > Terrestrial > Soil > Wetlands > Permafrost | place: Sweden: Stordalen | collected... | reverse complement strand
TCTCTCCGTTCGCGTGACCGGACGGGCGACGACGATACGAATCGTCCCATTGTGTCGTGTATGCGCTACGACCAGTAGGCGTCCGGTAGCCGATGCGCCAATCGTCAGGAAGCGCTCTTCGAATACCGCTATCCCAGCAAACCTAGTCGGCGGAGATCGGCCTCGGACCAGCCAATATCCTCAATCATGGCTTTCAGTGTCCCAATCGGAAACGTATCGCCAAGACGGTGATAAGCAACGACCACCCGGCGCCCGTCGGCGTGCCGATAGATGCGGTGGCTGCCCCGCGTGCGCGTGAGACGAAAGCCATCGGCGTGAAGCGCCCTAATAAACTCTCGCGCGCTGAGACCGCGAGGGAACTCAGCCATAGTTGACCGCTACCGCTGCGGTGGGCCACTCCAGCGCACCCTGCGCGGGATCGACCGGCACGGCTTGTCCGGATTCGCGGAGGTCTTCGAGGTAAAGCTCGATCGCCTCCCGAGCGTTCGCCAGGGCTTCGTCGAAGGTGCGCCCCCAGGTGTGGCATCCTTTGAGAGCCGGACAAAAGGCATGATAAGCCTTCTCGCGATCTTCCGTCTCATCCTCCTCCACAACTACTTTGAAAACGTACGACTTCATATCGCCTATCTCCCTGAAAGCGTCCGTACTCAAGATCAAGAATTCAAAGCTCCCCGATAAACCGGCGTCGGAGCTCAGCGCCGCGAGTCTTCAGTTGCAAAATATAGCTTCTAGTCTTCGCCCACCCTCAGCACCGCCAGAAACGCCTCTTGCGGAATGTCGACGCGCCCGACGCGTTTCATGCGCCGCTTGCCTTCTTTCTGCTTCTCCAGTAGCTTGCGCTTGCGGCTAATGTCTCCGCCGTAGCACTTGGCGATGACGTTCTTGCGCATCGCCGCCACCGTTTCGCGAGCGATGACCTTCGCGCCAATCGCCGCCTGGATGGCCACTTCGAACATCTGCCGCGGAATCAACTCCCGCATCTTCGACACCAGCGCCCGCCCGCGATCGTAGGCGAAATCGCGATGCACAATGATGGAGAGCGCATCCACCGGCTCGCCAGAAATCAGGATATCCAGCTTTACCATGGGCGACTGCCACGCTCCGGCGAGGTGATAATCCAGCGAAGCATAGCCGCGCGAAACGGTTTTCAGCCGGTCATAGAAGTCGAGTACGATTTCGTTCAGCGGCAATTCATAGCTCAACATCACGCGCGTCGAGCTGACATACTCGAAGCCCTTCTGTTTGCCGCGCTTGTCTTCCACCAGCTTCAGGATGCCGCCGACGTATTCCTCGTTGGTCAGGATCGTCGCTAGAATCACCGGCTCTTCGATCTTCGCGATCTCGCTGGGATCGGGCCAGCGCGACGGATTGTCAACCTCGGCCACCGCCCCGTCGGTCAGCGTGATCTTGTAACGCACGCCGGGCGCGGTCGTAATCAAGTCGAGATCGTATTCGCGTTCCAGCCGCTCCTGGATGATCTCCATGTGCAGCAGGCCGAGGAAGCCGCAGCGAAATCCGAAGCCCAACGCCACCGAACTCTCAGGCTCGAAAAAGAATGACGAATCGTTGAGCCTCAACTTCTCCAGCGCTTCGCGTAACAGCGTGTGCTCATGCGCGTCCACGGTGTAGAGACCGGCGAACACCATCGGCTTCAGCTCTTCGAAGCCGGGCAACGGCTCGATTGCGGGATGATGGTCGTCGGTGATGGTGTCGCCAATCTTGGTGTCGGCAACGTTCTTGATATTGGCGATCAGGAAGCCGACTTCGCCGGCCGAGAGCTGGTCCACTTCCACCGGCTTGGGCGTCAGCACACCGAGCGTCTCTACGTCGAAGCTGCGGCCATTCGACATCAGGCGAATGCGCTGGCCCTTGCTGAGTATGCCTTGGATCACCCGCGCCAGCACCACCACGCCGCGATAGGAATCGAACCACGAATCGAAGATCAGCGCCTGCAGTTGATTGGCGGCGCGGCCCTTCGGCGGAGGCACGAGTTTGACGATCGCTTCCAGCACCTCGGGCACGCCCTGCCCAGTCTTGGCGCTGATGGCCAGCGCGTGCGACGCGTCAAGCCCAACGGCGCTCTCGATCATCTCTTTGGTGCGCTCGATGTCGGCGTTAGGCAGATCAATCTTGTTGATGACGGGAATAATTTCCAGACCATTGTTGATGGCAATGTAGGCGTTGGCGAGCGTCTGCGCTTCCACGCCTTGCGATGCGTCCACCACCAGCAGCGCGCCTTCGCACGAGGCCAGGGAGCGCGACACTTCGTAGCTGAAGTCGACGTGGCCGGGCGTGTCGATCAGGTTGAGCTGGTAGATTGTGCCATCGGCCGCCGGATACATCATCCGGACCGAGTGCGCCTTGATGGTGATGCCGCGCTCGCGCTCCAGGTCCATCGTGTCCAACACCTGGGCCTCCATCTCGCGCGCCGTCAACGAGCCGGTTAGCTCCAGTAGACGGTCGGCAAGCGTGCTCTTCCCATGATCGATGTGGGCGATGATCGCGAAGTTTCGTATGAGTGATGGATCCATGCGAGGTAGCTTGCTGAATGCTGCTTTGATTCTACAGGCAAAGCGGTCTTCCCCGTTTTATGCGGACACAAGGCGCGCGCATGTTCATGATCTGTTTGGCAACCGGATTGAATTGATGGAACAGGGCAACTTGTGACAAGGGATGAAGACAGACCGTTAGTCATAAGTTGTCATTACGAGCGCCTGATGTTGGCGCGAGGAATCTGCTTTACAAAAGAGTCGCAAAAACAGATCCCTCGCTGCGCTCGTGATGACAAATCACAATAATCTGCGAGCTTGACGGACGTAAACCGTGATCCCGCAGCCGTCTTCCTCTGACTGTAACGTCTCGTGCCAGCCTTCCGTGACTGGCGGCAACTTCGCTCCCGGCCGCAGTACCGCTTGCACCCATAGCTTCGGATCACGAGCCGGTACCTGCATCGTCAACACACCTTCTTCGTACGTCGCATTCGCCGTGCCTTCTTCTGCTGTCACGTATTGCTGGCGCAATTGCAGCAGCCGCCGATACCACTCCAGCATCTCGCGGTTCTCTGGCCCGTTGGCCCACGTAAGTTTCGATCGCTCGAAGGTTGCGGGATCTTCCGGATCGGGCACTTCGCTGAAGTTGAAATCTTTGAACTCACTGCGCCGTCCTTCGCTCACCGCTTTCTTCAGCGCCGGATCCTGAAAATCCGCGAAGAACTGGAACGGCGCTGTCTCGTCGTACTCCTGTCCCATGAACAAAAGGGGCGTGTGCGGCGCCAGCAACAACAACGCGGCTGCCACTTTGCGCGCGCCTCGCGGAATCAGCGCAGTGAGCCGTTCTCCCTGGGCGCGATTGCCCACCTGATCATGGTTCTGCAGACAAATCACGTTGGCCGGCAGCGGAACATCCTTCGCACTCGTCCCTCGCGGAGCATCCCAGAAAGTAAAATGTTCGCCCTGAAAAACGTAACCTTCGCGCAACGCACGGGCGATCTGTTCGGGATCGCCGAAGTCCTGGTAATAGCCCTGACACTCGCCGGTGAAAAATGCGTGTACGGCGTGGTGAAAATCGTCGCTCCACACCGCGTTCAATCCGTAGCCGCCGTCTGCCTGGGCCCTCGCGTAACGCGAATCGTTTTCATCAGTCTCGGCGATCACGCACACTGTCCGATCCAGCTCCCGCGCCAATCCCTGCACGCGTTCCCGGATCTCCGCCATGATGTGCTTGGACGAATCGTCCTTAATGGTCTGCACCGCGTCGAGCCGCAATCCGTCGAGGTGATATTCGCGAATCCAGTACAGCGCGTTCTCGAGCACGTAGCGGCGTACATGCTCGCATCCCACGCTGTCGTAGTTAACGGCTTCGCCCCACGGCGTCTTATGATGCGCGGTAAAGTACGGCCCAAACTTCGGCAGGTAATTTCCTTCCGGGCCGAGATGGTTGTAAACCACATCGAGCATTACCGCCAGCCCAACGCGATGAGCGGCATCAACCAATCGCTTCAGCCCTTCCGGACCGCCGTAATTGGCCTGCACTGCGTAAGGAGACGCGCCGTCGTATCCCCAGTTACGAGTGCCCGGGCAGGCCGCGACCGGCATGATCTCAACCACAGTGACGCCGAGTTCCTTTAAACATTCGAGCCTCCCGATCGCGCCATCGAACGTGCCTTCCGGCGTGAACGTTCCGATGTGCAACTCATAGATGACGTAATCGCGGAGCTCGAGGCCGCGCCAGTCCGCATCGCTCCAGCGAAACGCGAAGGGATCGACAATCTCGGTTGGTCCATGCACACCCTCCGGCAGAAAGCGCGACACGGGATCGGGCACCGGCGTGCCGCCGTCGACAACGTAGGCGTATCGGTCGTCCGCCGAGGCTGCCGCAGTCGCGACCAAGTCTTCGCCATCGCGGCGCATCGCGATGTCCTGCGGTTCTTTGCCGACGCGCATCAGCCGCAGCCTGATCTCGCGCGGAATCGGCGCCCACACGCGAAACTCGGCTTCATTGCCGTTTAGAGTTGCGCCATAGGACAAAGTCTTGGTTGCTACCTTCACCTTGGATCAGACGAAAGCGCTTCGATTAAGGATGCTTTACTATTTATTGGTCTGCGTTGATCAGCCGCGGTCGACACCACAGCACGGCCTGAAGACGTACGTCTGTGATGATTGTCATTACGAGCGGAGCGCGGAACCTGCTTTCGTCGGCGGGGTCACGCGCGTGAGCATCAGGTGCCTCAAGGCCCGAAGGCCGTTCGTGATGACAATTCAGAAAGCATAGTCAGACATTCTGAAACGCAGCCTGGCTCCTCAGAAGGTGATCTTCGCCGCAAACTGCACCCCGCGCGGACCGCCGCTTCCGAGGAATGGGTTTCCGATGCCAACATCGGCCGTCGCGGTCAGCGCGTAATAGCCTACTCCGCGTCCGTTGCTTCCAATGCCGTTTACCCCAGGATCGGCGATGAAATTCGGCAGCTCCGGATTGGCGAAATTCGGGTGGTTGAAGAGGTTGAATATCTCGGCGCGCAGTTGCAAGTTCACGTGCTCGGTGATCGGCGTGTCTTTGTACACGGAGAAATTGAATTCTTTGGACGGCGGGCCAATCAGAACGTTTCGTCCCAGATCGCCAAAGTGGCGTGTGCCCGCAAGGCAGTTGCTGTCTCCGGACGACGTGGTTGCCGTGGTGTTGCCGAACGTGCAGGGCACTTGAAAATTTGCCAGATTCAGGAAGTTGGCGGGAGCACTTCCGTATTGTATAGGTCCAACAACGTCAGGCCGGTCAAAGCCCTCGCCCGATCCCGAGTAGTCGCCCTCAAAATTGTAGTTGAGCGTGAAGGGCTGTCCATCCTGCAGGCTGGCCGTGCCATCGATGCCCCAGCCGCTCTTTACCTTTGCGTACGAGCCCTTGGAGCCGGGGAACTGATAGGTGAAGTACCAACTGAAACGGCGGCGAATATCGAAGTTCGAGTTGCCGCGCTCGGCGAGAGGGTCAAGACTATTGTTGGGCTGCGACGCATTGGGGATGAAGTCTTCCAGGTCGCTGGCGTTATCGATGGAATGCGACCACACGAAGTTAGCTTGCGTCGAGAGTCCGTGCCAGCCGTTCACATGAAAGCTGGCCTGCAACGCATTGTAGGTCGAGAAGGCGCTGGACTCTTCCTGGTTGAAATAGAAGAAATTTGGATACGTGGTTCTCGGTACGTTGCCGCCGCTATCGAAGCCGGCAATCGGACAGTTCGGAAATACAAAAGGCGCAACGCAAGCCGCCGTGTCAGCAGCCGTGATCTGTGCCTGGCTGGGCTGATTGATGTCGCGGAAGCGGAACAGCCTCGTCCCCTTCGATCCAACGTAACCAAGTTCCGCGGTCATCTTATTGCCCAAGGCCTGCTGAAGGTTTACGTTCCAATTCTGAATATACGGCGTGCGGATGTTGGGATCGATTCCAAAAAAACTACTCAACGGGGATCCGTTGACGTACACCGGCGATCCCGCAGTAATAGGGCCTGGAGTCGCGCTGAAGAAGGTAATGGGCGCTATGCCGACGCCGGTAAACGCCGGTCCGGGACAGAACGTGCAGTTGTACGGAAGGTGTCCCAGGAACATGTCCTGGGAGAACGCATCGTAGAAAACTCCGTATCCGGCGCGAAACACCGTTGTGCCCTTGCCGGTCACGTCGTAGGCGAAGGCCACGCGAGGAGCGAAGTTTTTGTAGTCGGGATTGTAGAGGCGCGACGGACCGCCGGGTGCGCCGACTTGCACCAACGTTCCGCCATTAGCCTGCTGCAGTTGGTAGAACAGATCGTTCTTCTCGCCGGCTACGCCGAAGTAGTCCCAGCGCAAGCCCAAATTCACCGTCAATCGCGGCGTCCAGCGGAAGCTATCCTGGATGTAGAGCCCGTTGCTGTTCTGATATTCGTGCCGGTTCGTGTATCCCGCAGCCTGACTGCCGCCCGATGGCAAGCCCTCGACGAACGCCGTGAGGTCGTCGAAGCTGAGCTTGCCGCGAAAGTTCGAGTCCTGAATGATCTGAATGGAAGTCCGGCGGAATTCATAGCCGAACTTGAGATCGTGGCGGCCAATCTTCCATGAGTAGTTGTCGAGGGCCTGCCAGTTGGTGTCCACGCGTTGCCGGGGCACGCCGTCGCTGGCCCCGAGCTTCGAAAAGCTGCCCACCGAAATCAGCGGCAAACCGTAGTTGTAGGAGCTGGCGCCGGTGTCCAGGCCAATGGTTGCCGGGTTGAAATCGCCGTCCTGCGGGAAGAAGCCTTCCGCGAAACGGTTCCAACCGAAGCGGGCCTCATTTACCTGCGTAGGACTGATGATCTTCACCCAGGACAGCGACACCAGCTGCACCCGGGTTGGCGTCACCGTATTGAATCCCGGCAGCAGCCCTCCCGCCAGCTGCGCGAAGGGAAAGCTCTGGGTGCTGTTTCCATAGTAGTAGCGACCGGTAATGTTGTTGTTGGTGTTGGGATTGTAATCCAGCTTCGCAATCATGCTGTCCACGTCGTTGCTGAAGTTGGTTGAGGTGGCCAGGTTGTCGGCCGCGGCGCCGGGCGCAGGCGGATTGCACGTTCCATCCACATTGGCCGTGGCTCCGGGAATGTCCGGCGCGGGCCAGGGATTGCGCGCCAGCAGATTAAGCATCGGCTGGCTTAGCGGCACTCCGTTTTGCGCGGCGATCGCCTTCGCTTGGACAATCGCATTCTGATCAGGCACACAACTCAATCCGGCTTGCGCGCCGCTCTCCCGCTGGCCTTCGTAGTCCACGAAGAAAAACGCCTTGCCCTTCACGATAGGGCCGCCCAGCGCGCCGCCAAACTGGTTATTGAGAAACGGGTTCTTCGGTTGGCTGTCGATGTTGAAATAGTTTCGCGCGCCCAATTCACCGCTGCGCCAGTACTCCAACAAAGAGCCATGCCAATTGTTGGTGCCGCTCTTGGTCACGATGTTGACGATGGCGCCGCTATTGCGCCCGTACTCCGCCTCATAGTTGGAGAGCACATGCAGCTCTGCCACCGCATCGATGGGCAGGATGGTTGCCGGATCTCCGAACACGCCCGGCTCGTTGATCGCGGGATCGTTGCGGTAGCCGTCGTTCATATCCGTGCCATCCAGCAGGAAATTGTTGGAACGGCCGCGCGAGCCATTCATCGAGAACGTGCCAAACGAGCCCGGCGAATCGGTGATCTGGTCGGGAGAACCCGCCACTCCAGGGTTAAGGTAGATCAGCTTGGTGTAGTCACGGCCGTTGATCGGAATGCTTTCAATCGTCTTGGACGTAAGTATGCCGCCCAGCTCATCGTTGGTAGTGTCGACTTGCGGCACCTCGCCGGTGACTTCCACCTGCTGAGCAACGTCGCCCGGCTTGAGCGAAACATCCACCCGGCGATTGGTCGCGACGTCAACCACCACTCCCTTGATCACTGCGGTTTGGAAGCCGCTCTGGGAACAACTGACCGTGTAGGTGCCGATCGGCAGCTCGGGAACGTTATAGCTGCCGTCGGCGCTAGTCTGTGTGGCGCGTTCCAGCCCGGTATCGACATTGTGGATTTTGACGGTTGCGCCCGCAATGACAGCGCCCGAGGTGTCCGTTACCGTACCAAGAACGGTTCCGCGAAAGGTTTGCGCCCAAACAGAAGTGGCTGCCGATAGCAGCAGCACCATGACCAACAGCAGCGAACGCTTGCTATCCATGGTTGCCCCCGAGTCGCATGTCTTAATGAGGGAGCATTATTTAACAAGCGTGGCGCGCCGCCAAGAGAAATCGCAAGAACGCGGTATTGGAACTAGAAATGAAAGTAGCGCTACTCGTGTGGCTCAGAGTTGCTTGCGCGTCCCAATCCGCACCCCGATTCGGAATCCTGCCATAAAACCAAAGGGCACAGACATTCTCGCCGCCTTGATGTCTCTGAAGTGAATCAAGAGATGTCAGACCACGACGGTTTCGTGATATTCCCCGTACACCCGCCGCATGGCGTCGGAGATTTCGCCCACGGTGGCATGCGCCTCGACCGCCTCCACGATCACCGGCATAAGATTGCCGGTAGCGCGCGCGGTGTCTTCCACCGCTTTCACCGCTGCCTGCCACTTCGCCTGATCGCGTTTCGCTCGAACCGCCTTCAGCCGCTCCACTTGCTTACGCTCCAGCGACTCGTCGATGTGTTGCAGCGGAATCGATTTCTCGTGGTCCAGCTCGAAGGCATTCACCCCAACCACGATCGCTTCCTTCTTGTCGACGGCCTTTTGATATTCGTAGGCCGCGTTCTGGATCTCCTGCTGCACAAAGCCGCGTTCAATCGCCTTCAACATGCCGCCCATGCCCTCGATTTTTTCCAGATACACCAGTGCATTGGCCTCGATCTGGTTGGTCAGCGCCTCCATGTAATATGAGCCGGCCAGGGGATCGATGGTCTGCGCCGCTCCCGATTCGTAGGCAATGATCTGCTGGGTGCGCAGCGCGATGCGCGCCGACTGCTCGGTGGGCAACGCCAGCGCTTCGTCGAATGAGTTGGTGTGCAACGACTGCGTTCCGCCCAGCACCGCCGCCAACGCTTGCAGGGCGGTGCGCACAATGTTGGTCTCCGGCTGCTGCGCCGTTAGGGTCGAGCCTGCCGTCTGGGTATGGAAGCGCAACATCTGCGATCTGGCATTCTTGGCGCCAAAATGATCGCGCATGATGCGCGCCCACATGCGGCGTGCGGCGCGGAACTTCGCCACCTCCTCCAGAAAATTGCTGTGCGCGTTGAAGAAGAACGACAGCCGCGGTGCGAACTTGTCCACATCGAGCCCGGCGTCGATTGCGGCCTGCACATAGGTCATGCCATTGGCCAGGGTAAACGCCACTTCCTGCACCGCGGTGCTTCCCGCTTCGCGCATGTGATAGCCGGAGATCGAGATGGTGTTCCACTCCGGCACGTGCTGGTTCGCATAAGAAAAGATGTCCGTAATGATGCGCATCGCCTGCGTCGGCGGATAGATGTAGGTACCGCGCGCGATGTATTCCTTCAGCACATCGTTCTGGATCGTTCCCGACAGCTTGCGCACGTCGCGACCAGTGCGTCGCGCGGTCACGATATACAGCGCCAGCAGGATCGCGGCGCTGGCATTGATGGTCATCGACGTGGACACCTTCTCCATGTTGATGCCATCGAACAGCCGCATCATGTCTTCGACGGAATCGATGGCCACGCCCACCTTGCCGACTTCGCCCATGGCCAGCTCGTTGTCGGAATCGAGGCCGATTTGCGTCGGCAGGTCGAAGGCGACGCTCAGTCCCGTCGTGCCCTGGCTCAGCAGATACTTGTAGCGGCGGTTCGACTCGTCGGCGTCGCCCATGCCGGCGTATTGCCGCATAGTCCACAGCCGTCCCCGATACATCGTGGCCTGCACGCCGCGGGTGTAAGGAAATTCGCCGGGATAGCCGACCTCGCGGTCGTAGTCCCGACCCTCCAGATCGGACGGCGTGTAAAGAGGATGAACGCTGATGTGCGAAGAAGTTTCCTTCGTCTCGGCAGGATTGGGGGCTGCGGCGTTCTTCGGTTTTGTTTCGGCCATGGGAGTTGGGCCTCACCTTATTAGAAATGATTCAATTATTGGCCGTCGCTCGAAAACCAGCTATGACGCGCATCACAAAGCGGACGTTTTGCTCAGTCGGGTCTGAAAAGCAGTTTCGAGTTTCAAATTCGGAGCAAGGCCAATTGGACTTTGCCACGCTTGATCGTCCCAAGCTGAGTTCCATTGACCTGGTCCCGTCCGCGACTGGAAACTATTACTTCCTCGATCGCCAGAACGAACTTACCCCAAAGTAACCAAACAGTAGCGCGAACGCCGACGCCAACAGCATCTTTGCGGTGGATCCATTCCCCGCGGCGTGGCGATGATATTCGCGCGCCGCAGCTGCAGCTCCGACGAGTGCCAGCACCAGAAAAAACAGGCCCGTCACCTCTAGCCACAGCACATGGAGCACCCGTCCGATGCTCCGCAGGGTCACGCTACCGGCGTTGTAGAAGGCCCGCACCCAACGGTTTTCGCCGGTCTTGCGCCCCGCAACCCGCAGCAGGGCTCGTCCTTGAGTACCTAGGTCGCGGGATGGCACAGTCGCAAGTCCCCCACGGGCTAAAGCCCAATTCTTCGATCAGACGTTTACGGACGACCTGAAGGTCGTCCTCTTCCAAGGCCAGACTTAAATCGACCTGGCCTAACGCCGTCCCTCTTAAAGCACCAGACTCAGTCCCAGCTTCCTTGGGGCCCAATCATTCTAGCAGTCGGGAGTGGCGGCTTTGGTGGCCAATCGTCGCTGCAAGCCCAACCCCCTACGGGGCGCAGCATCTAAACTATTAACGTTGGATTGACGGACAGGTGGCAGGTTTTCCGGCTCGACGCTAGGATGAGTGCCAGGCCGGTTCGCAATCCCGCAGAGGGCGTAGGTGCAATCGTGGACAAGAGACTCAACAGCATGATGAAGGAACTAGGGGATGCCATCAATAATTCGCTTTCCGATTCCGATCAGATCGCGGAGGTGATCTCGCGCATCAAAGCCCGAGGATATGACGTTTTCGTGGTGCTCGAGGCCACCATCGGATTCAATCAGCGTGAGGACGAGGGAGAGCCAACCTCGGTCGGCACCCAGCATTACAACTCGGACTTCGAGATGACCTCGCAGGACGTGAAGTTCCTAAAGTCCCTTCGCATCAGCCTGGACGATGCCGGGTGACAACACTGCGAGGCGCTTGCAGTCTCACCGCATCCGGTAACTTGGTGTGCTAAGATGCGCTTTCGTCTGCGGTCGGCAAACGCCGCCCAGGCATTGCGCCTTCCTAAACAATCGCCGTAGGCCTTTCGGGGACATTCGCAGTCAGGACATCATCACATGAGAGACACTCTCGGAGTCTTGCTGGCGGGAGGAGCAGGCGAGCGACTCTACCCTCTTACGCGTGATCGCGCCAAGCCCGCCGTTACTTTCGGCGGTATCTACCGCATCATCGACATCACGCTTTCCAACTGCATCAACTCCGATCTTCGACGCACTTATATCCTGACCCAGTACAAAGCGCTGTCGTTGAACCGGCACATCCGCGAAGGCTGGGGCAACATCGTTGCGCGTGAGCTCGGCGAATTTATCGAGATCCTGCCGCCGATGAAGCGGGTCAGCGAGAACTGGTACATGGGGACCGCCGACGCGGTGTACCAAAACATCTACTCCATCGGGTCCGAGCAGCCCCGCTACGTGCTCATCCTGTCGGGCGATCATATCTACAAAATGAATTACGACCTGATGTTGCGACAACACAAGGACTCCGGCGCTGACGTCACGCTGGCCACTATTCTGGTCGATCCCGCCGAGACCCGGCACTTCGGTGTGGTGGAAATCGATCGCACCGGGCGCGTCGTCGGTTTCCAGGAGAAGCCGGAGGAAACCGACTTGCGCTCGCCCTACAATCCGCGCATGGTTTCCGCCTCCATGGGGGTATATCTGTTCAACACTGAGGTGCTGATTCCCGTGCTTCTGAAGGACGCCGAGGATCCCAATTCACGGCACGATTTTGGGCACAACATCCTGCCGCGAATGGTGGATGACTACAAGGTCTACTCCTTCAACTTCATCGATGAGAACCGGAAGGAAGCGCTCTATTGGCGCGATGTGGGGACGCTTGAGGCTTACTACGAGGCCAATATGGACCTGGTTTCGGTGGCCCCGGTTTTTAACTTGTACGACAGCGCGTGGCCGATCCGCACCCACATGCGCCAGTATCCGCCGGCGAAGTTCGTCTTCAACGATCCAGGGCGCACCGGGGAAGCGCACGATTCCATCGTTTCCATGGGCTGCATCATTTCCGGCAGTTCGGTGAGTAGCAGTGTTCTTTCGCCCGACGTTCGCGTGAACTCGTATTCACACGTCGATACCAGCATCGTTTGTTCGCACGTCACGATTGGCCGCCATTGCCGCATTCGCAAGGCCATCATCGACCGCGACGTCCAGGTTCCCGAAGGAACGGTCATTGGTTACGACACCGAAGCCGACCGCCAGAAATATCACGTCACCGACAGCGGCATCACCGTCGTGACCCGTGACTACTCGCTCTTCGAGAATCCCGTCACCGTCGACTACTTCACCTCGGAATAGCCGGCAACTCTCAGTTAGCAACCGGCAGCCTCGGAATCCCACAGTGTCGCAGACGAATACGCCGCTGCGATGTAGCAGGCCTCGGGCGAATTTCCCGCCAAGGCCGAAGAGACCATGATTGGGGTGCCTGGTTTCGGGTCTTTGCATAACCGGTAAATTCTATGCATCTGCTCTTCAGGTAAGAGGGGATGCCCGGATGGTCGGACGCCAGTCACCCCCCGCTCCCAGGCTGACGATAACTCCCTCGGCAGCCGCCCCGAGCTCCGTCACTCCCTCACCATGCGTGCTTTTATCGTCACCGCACCAACGCACCACAGCAGAGCATCTTCTATATGCTCGCGCAGCGAGTGGCTGCTGAAGATGTCTCGCAACTGCGCGCGTTCGGTCAGCCGCGCCGCCAATTCCGTCAGCAAGCCCTGATAGCGATCGGGCATGTGCAACTTGGTGGCCCGCACCAGATCGTCGAAAACCAGCAGGCAGTCGAGCACGACTCCATCCGGGTCGGCGTTTTGCGAATTCACCAGATGGAATGCTTCGGCGACATCACAAAAGGTTTCGATCTCTTGCGGCGGCGGACCGAGCTTCGCCATGGTGCTGTTGAGCGCTAGCGCTTTGGCGCCGAGTTCCAGACGAGTGAAGAAAACCAGGCGGCCATCCGCGGTGATCGGCCGCTCGTTGTCACCACCTACAGCGAGCACGGTGTAGAACTGCGGACCATCGTGCTGGCCGTCTACTCGAAAGCCGACGAGGACTAGCTCTTCTTGCGGCGCGCGGGACGGCGAGTGAAGAATCGGTAGCTCGGCCATGGGGAAATACTACAGTTGTCAGTCATCTGTTGCCAGTATTGACGGCAACTGTCGTGGTCCCAACCCTCAAATTTTTTCCCAGCACATCATTAAGAAGCCACAATTCTAGGCTCTGGCGGTTTGTTCGTCAGGACCTAGCGGCAGGAAGTACTGGGTCCCGCGAATAGGTTCGCTGACCCGCCGCAGCAGTGCCTGCAAGTCCTCGCTGCGTTCCACGAAATCGATCTCCGAGGTGTTCACGATCAGCAGATCCGACGACGTGTAGTGAAAGAAAAAGTGCTCGTAGGCCTTGATCACTTCTTCCAGATAGTCATCGCTGATGGTTTTCTCGCCCGGCGCGCCCTTTTTCTTCAGGCGCTTCTTCAGCACCTCGGGTGTGGCCTGCAGGTAGATGACGAGGTCGGGCGTGGGGACATTCTGGCGAAACAATTCATAGTAGCGATTGTAGACGTCGAGTTCGGCGTCGCCGAGATTAAGGCAGGCGAAGAGCTTGTCCTTCTCGAAAATGTAATCGGCCACGTAGGTCTTGTTGGGATTGCGCTTCACCTCCAAGCCGCCCAGCTGCTCGTAGCGGGCGATCAGGAACGCGAACTGCGCTTGGAATGCCGCACCCGTTTCGCCCTGGTAAAAGCCGCGCAGGAAGGGATTGTTCTCAGGCTCGCTGATGCGCTGGGCGTGCAGGGTTTCGGCGATCACCCGGCAGAGCGTGCTCTTGCCGACCCGAATAGGCCCTTCGACTGCGATATACCGGGGTGGTTCGAAAAGGTTCGCCATGGTCGGAGAAAGGCTACGACTCGCAGAATATCTTGCCCGCGCGTCCGTGGCAATTACTTGGTTGTAAAACTGCCGCTTTTCGCTCTTGGCTTTTCGCCAGACATGATTTGCTCAAGGTTCCACGTCCTCCCCTGGAAAACTGGCCGCATCAGTGCGCTAGCTATAAGAAGGGCCACCGGGAGAGTGGCGAGCGAGAAGCCGCAAAGATGGAACGAGATTGCATGAGGCAAAGCGAAAAGTGAATAGCGAAAAGCGGCTTTCCGCCAGCTACAATCGTGACCATGCTTCCACAGGTTATCGGTGGGGTCGCTGTCGCCGGACTGGCCACGGTGGCGGGTTTCCACACCATGTGGCCGACGTCGCAGGTGTATGGCCGAACGTTTACCGGACTGAAGCCGGGCTCGCGGATGCTGGCGCTCACCTTCGACGACGGTCCCAACGATCCCTACACCCAGCAGATGATGGACGTGCTTGCTCGTCATGGGGTGAAGGCGACGTTCTTCCTGATTGGACGGTTCGTTCAGCAGCGCCCGGAGATCGCGCGGGCATTAGTTGAAGCGGGGCACGTGATTGGCATCCATACCTGGGACCATCCCAACCTGATTTTCGCTTCGTCCACCGAAGTGCGCCGCCAACTGCGGCAGACCCAGCAGGCAATTTTCGACGTTACCGGCGTCGAGGCCGAGCTATTCCGGCCACCTTTTGGCGGGAGGCGTCCGGCATCGTTGCGGATCGCCCGCGCCTGCGGGCTGCAAACCGTCATGTGGAATGTCACCTGTTACGACTGGAAGGCGGAATCGGCGGACGAGATCGTGAAGCACGCGGAGCGGCAGATTCGCGGCGGCAATGTCATCCTGCTGCATGACGGCGAATACCACCGGATCGGAGTTGACCGCAGCCGTAGTGTGGCGGCTAGCGACCGCATCCTGGCGAGATACAAGGGCGAGGGATACAAGTTCGTGACCATTCCGGAGATGATGGAGAGGCAACAGCAATTAGCAGTTGGCAATTAGCAATTGGCGGTTACACCGGTGCGGGAAAAGTGAGGACGCGAAAGAACGGTCAGGCCGGGTTATAGCGGTCCTTCGACTCGTCAGTGCCCGCAAATGCGGCGCGGCCTCGCTCAGGATGACAGGAGAAAAACACTACAGCAGCGCCAACGCTTCTCGGGCTGCCGCGATTGTGTCTTCGATGTCGCCTTGGGTGTGCGCGGCGCTGAGGAATGCCGCCTCGAACTGCGAAGGTGGCAGCCAGACTCCGGCATCGAGGAGGGCGCCGTGGAAGCGGCCGAACTTCACGGTGTCGCAAGTAGAAGCACTCTGCCAGTCGGTGACCTGCCGGTCAGTGAAGAAGAAAGTGAACATGGAACCCACGCGGTTGGCAGTCATCGCGATGCCGGCCTCTTTCGCGGCGAGCGTGACGCCGGCGACCAGATTGCCCGCCATCTCGTCTAGCTGCTTGTAGAACCCTTGCCGGTTGGCCTTCAGCTGGCAAAGCGTTGCGATACCCGCGGCCATCGCCAGCGGATTGCCGCTCAGCGTTCCTGCCTGGTACACCGGACCAACCGGGGCGACCATGTCCATGAGCTTCGCAGGACCGCCATAAGCGCCGACCGGCAGGCCGCCACCGATGATCTTGCCCAGCGTGGTGAGGTCGGGCTTGATGTTATACAGCTCGGAAGCGCCTCCGAAGGCGACACGAAATCCGGTCATCACTTCATCGAAGATGAGCAGCGTGCCTTCGCGCGCAGTGATCAGACGCAGAGCCGCGAGATATCCGGGCGTGGGAAGTACGCAGCCCATGTTGCCCACCACCGGCTCAACGATGACGCATGCGATCTGGCCCTTGAACTTGTCGAAGGCGGCCACAACGGCGGGGACGTCGTTGTAAGGCAGTGCTAACGTGAACGCGACGAACTCCTCGGGTACGCCCGCGGAGCCGGGAATGCCGAGCGTGGCCACGCCCGAGCCGGCCTTCACCAGCAGCGCATCGCTGTGACCGTGGTAGCAGCCCTCGAACTTCACAATAATCTTGCGACCGGTTGCGGCGCGCGCCAGACGGATGGCGGACATGGTCGCTTCGGTTCCGGAACTGACGAAGCGCACCTTCTCAATTGCCGGAAACGCGTCAATGACCAGCGCGGCAAGGTCGGCCTCGGTGGGAGTGGAGGCGCCGAAGCTGGTCCCGTTGCGCGCGGCCTGAACGATGGCTTCGATCACTTCAGGCGCGGCGTGACCAAGGATGAGCGGCCCCCAGGAGCCGACGTAGTCAATGTAGCGATTGCCGTCGGCGTCCCAGACGTGAGCGCCCTGGCCGCGAACCAGGAACGGAGGATCGCCACCGACCGAACCGAAGGCGCGAACTGGAGAGTTGACTCCGCCGGGGATTAGCTTTTCCGCGCGCTTTTGCAAGCTGCGGGATTGATCGAGGTTACGGGACATGGTGCGCCTTTCGCGGTTCGCTCTTCGCTTTCGATCGTAAAACACAGGAGTTTATCAGGGCGGGCGTCTGATTGACGAAGGCGGAGTTTCCGTAGATCGTAATAACGCTTGACGTTAATAACGCTAAGCGTTATGCTACTTGGTGATTAAAAGCTTTGCCGGCTCACCGACGGAGCAGTTTTATCTGTCAGGAAAGAGCAGGGCCATACGTGCCACGCTCCACAGCGTCGCCAAGCGGAAGCTGTTTCAACTTGAATACGCGCGCGAGCTTAGTGACTTAGCTTCTCCTCCTGGAAATCGCCTGAAGGCGCTGAAAGGCGGCCCCAAGGGGCAGTACAGCATTCGAATTAACGATCAGTATCGACTGTGTCTTGAGTTCAGGAACGACCAAATGACCGACGAGCGCAAAACGAAAAGCCCGAAGAAGAAACAAAGGATGTGGACTCTTCATCCCGGAGAGATTCTGCGCGAGGAGTATCTGCGGCCCTTGGGACTGACGCCCTATCGCCTAGCGCGCGACCTGCACGTACCAGTTCCCCGGATCAATGACATTGTTCTCGAGAAAAGAGCTATTAGTGCCGACACTGCAGTCCGCCTGGCAAAGTTTTTTGGCACCTCGGAGGCGTTCTGGCTGGGGATGCAGGCCGACTATGACGCTCAGCAGGTCAAGAAGTCGCTGCAGAAAGAATTGTCGAAAATCAGTCCACTCAGGCCTCCGACCGTGACGGCGGCCTAGCTTATGTGTGGACCTGGAAGGCCTTTCAGCAAGTAGGGTAAAGGTTTGCCGTTCGTCGCTTACCTCAGCATCCTGTCGCACGTCCAACCCTCAGCCGGAATTGGGCATTTGCGGCGGAATCGGCTGAACTCTTCCGGAACCTTCCCGGCTGCCCGGCATCGAAACTGGGATAGAATAGGAGTTATCCTGCGGGAAGTATCTCTCCCATCAGTGAAATACACATGTCAAAGACTACCAAGTTTATCGTTCTCGGCCTCTCGTTTCTGATTGCTTCGTTTGTCGTGGTTGGCGGACTGGGCGTCAAGGCCGATACCAATGACGACGGTTCGTATCGCCAGCTCGGAGTTTATAGCGAAGTGCTGTCGCGTATCCGCACCGAGTATGTCGAGGAGCCAAACATTTCGTCCGTGACCAACGGCGCATTGCACGGCCTGCTGGAATCGCTGGATGCCAACTCCAGCTATCTCGATCCCACCGAGTTCAAGGAATACAAGCAGCGCAAGGAAGGCAAGGCGGGCATCGGAGCGGCGGTTTCGAAGCGCTACGGCTACGCGGCGGTGATCTCGGTGGTTCCGGGAGGGCCGGCCGACAAAGCTGAGATCGAGAGTGGCGACATCATCGAAGCTATCGAAGGCAAGTCCACACGCGACATGTCGCTGGCGGAAATTGATGGCCGCCTGACCGGGCCTCCGGGATCAGTGGTCAACGTCTCGGTGGTGCGTCCGCGACGGGCGTTGCCGGTGAAGTCGGCGGTTACACTGGCCATCGTGGCCGATCCTCCCATCACCGACAAGATGATGCAGGACGGGATTGGCTATATCAAGATTGACGACTTTCCCAAGGGACGCTCGCAAGAGATTGCCAACAAGCTGAAGGCGCTGCAGAAAGACGGCGCCAAGAAGGTCATCCTCGACCTGCGCAACTCGGGCGATGGCCAAGAGGACGAAGGCATCGCGACCGCGAACCTCTTCCTGAATCACGGCACCATCACTTATCTGCAGGGCCAGAAGTATCCCAAACAGACCTACAATGCCGATCCGCAGAAAGCGGTGGCGCCGAACCTGCCGCTGGTGGTGCTGGTGAATCGTGGCACGGCCGGTCCGGCGGAGATTGTGGCGGCTGCGGTGATGGAGAATGCGCGCGGAGATGTGGTGGGCGACAAGACCTTCGGTTCCGGCTCCATTCAGAAGGTCATCGATATGCCCGATGGCTCAGCCCTGATCCTGTCGGTGGCGAAGTACTACTCGCCTTCCGGCAAGGTGCTGCAGGACACGGCCATCACGCCGAATATCCTGGTCGCCGATAACAATGACGACTTCATCGCTCCCGACGAGGATGAAAACGCCGAGGACCAGGACCAGCAAGACAAGGAAAAGGCTAATCAGCCGGACGATCAGCTGAACAAAGCGATCGAGGTGCTGAAGACGCAGGCTACGAAGGCATAAGACCTTCACCACCAGAGACCCGGAGGCACAGAGAATGCGAGTTCTCGGTGCCTTTTGTTTTAGAGAAGAGTACTGGCTGCAGGTCCTTCGACCGCGATGGGCTTCGCTCAGAATGACAGGCAACTCAGCACGAAGGGCTTAGTCTGCGCTCAGGGTGACAACCTGCAGGACATGGGGTAGTCTTTCAGGACATTGGCTCTGGATGCAGCATCAAGGAGGGCGGCATGAAACGTGTGATCGGCATGGGTGGGATCTTTTTCAAGGCGAAAGATCCGAAGGCGATTTATGAGTGGTACCGTGAGCATCTCGGGATCGAGAGCTCGCCTGATGCGGGCGCAATGTGGCGCGCTGCCGACAATCCTGAGATTCCTGTCTTCAACGTGTGGTCTATCTTTCCGCAGGAAACGAAATATTTTGACCCCAGCCAGTCTTCGTTCATGATCAACTTCCGGGTCGACGATCTCGACGGACTGCTGAAGGCGCTGCGCGAGGAAGGCGTGCAGGTGGACGACAAAGTCGAGCGCTGCGACTATGGAAACTTCGGCTGGATCATGGATCCGGAGGGCAACCGGGTGGAGTTGTGGGAGCTGCCGAAAAGCGGAGCCTAGCCCGCTTTATTCGTGAAGGCGCTCAGGATGGTTTGTGGGGCGACCAGATTACGCCGAACATAATGGCGTGGGGATGATTTTGGTTGTATGACGGTGTTGGCGAAGTTGTGGGTGTGT
>Ga0182016_10002981_pt1 | contig 19545 bp, 16 predicted proteins | sample 712S2MmetaG_FD_120491 | JGI IMG/M metagenome (GOLD analysis project Ga0182016, IMG submission 120491) | Permafrost microbial communities from Stordalen Mire, Sweden - 712S2M metaG | ecosystem: Environmental > Terrestrial > Soil > Wetlands > Permafrost | place: Sweden: Stordalen | collected... | reverse complement strand
TGCGCCGGAAAGTAGCTAGCCCGCAAAGGGTGCGTCGGGCACCCTCATTGCATTCAAGTAAAGCGGCCCGCGCACTCCGTTTTGCGGGCGACTTACTTAGAAGCGGAGAACAAGGGGATCGGCTACCAAACGTATATCAAGCTCCTGCTGCACGAGGCCTTGCAGAAAGAGGCCAAGCATGGTTAGTTACTTTCCGGCGCAAAATTCACTTTGACCTCAAATGGCAATCGGCCGGCGGGTGTGGCGTGGCGATCGAGGGGCGGTGAAGGAGTCTGGGCTGAAGATTTGGGAAGCGGTTCCGAATGGGGGATCGGAATCGGCAGCAGAGGATGGAGGGGGAGAAGAGACCTTGAGCGGGAAGAAGAGAGGAAGATGGCTGTTCGACGAGTCAGCGCTTTGAAGCCAGGTGTATTCCGATGTTGATTATGTTGTCCGCCATGACACCCAAGCCGACCCAGCGATTCATGCCTGGAGTCCCCCTGTAGCGGGACCGATTCAGCCCGTGCCGCCGTTTGAGAACGCTGATTCGGCCTTCGCATCCGGTGCGCCACTTTTGTGCTTTTTTGAACCAGGGCTTCTTCTGCTCCTGCTTCCGCTTTTCGCTTTTGGTCGAGCGACTCGGAACGGCCACTTGCTTTACCCCGAGCTTTCTGGCGGCGGCTTCGTTGGCGGCAGAGAAGAATCCGGCATCGGCGGCCACCAGATCCGGAACCCGATCCAGCAACTCCTGATGCTTTTCGATTGAAGGCGTCAGCAGATCGGAATCGCTCGGGCGCCGATCGAACACCTCGAAGTGGGTGACGATCTGGTTCTCCGCTTCCTGGATCTTGACCATCTTGCCGAACTCGGTGGGCTTACTCGCCTTACCTTTGCGAATCACTTCCGTATCCGGTTCGAACATGCTGAGGATCTTGTTGTCCGCGCGCGTATTGCCGTCCAGCACCCGCGCCCGCGCCTGTTTCATCACCTGTTGTACCCGCGGGATCATCTCATCGAGTTGCTGTTTGGCTTTTCCGGTAACCGTAGCCGAGAACTGCTTGGCCTGTCCCACTACCCGGCTCGTCGCCTCCAACAGCTTACGGTAGCCGGCCTTCATCTTCTCCTGACCTTTTTCGCTCTTGTTTCGCGCGGCGTAAACGATCTCCAGAATGCTCCGCTTCACGCTGCGCGTGCGATCCCGAAACCTCACACCGGCTTTGCCGGCTGCGGCTGCCGCCTTCTTCATCACACGCGTGAGCACTCTTACGCCGTCGCCCATCAGCGTACTGTCGGTCGGATAGTGGATATTGGTTTCGACCACCGTTGTATCCACGCGCATCCGGCGGCCCGTCAGAACCTGCTTTTCCCGCGCGATCTCGACGGTGCGCCGATGCAACTGCCCGATTGCCTCCGGACCCAACTGACGCGCCAGTCGCCCCATGGTCTTATCGTCGGGAACCTTACCGCCGCCTACGCCGGTGAACTCTCTGTAGACAAGGTTGGCGCGCACTTCACGCGTTACATCTTCGTAACTCCAGCCGCGGATATGTTTGAGCAGCAACATCCGGAGAACGACCTCAGCCGGAGTGGAAGGGCGTCCTCGGGTCTTGCTCTTTTTGCAGCGCCGGCTCAACTCCTCCTGAATGATTTCCAGCAGTCGGTCGTCATTGAGCGCCTCGTCGGCGTGCTTCATCCAGGGTTCCCACAGATCCTGAACCTCTTCGGCGATCAGACCGTCGGCGAAGGTGCGTTGCAGGCGTCGCGCGGCGATCATGCTTCCCGCTCCTTCGCCTCATCCCGATCCAGCCGCAATAAATACTGGTTGAGTTCGCTGATGGCTTCCAGCGTCTCCTTCCCCTTGCGATAACTCTCCAGAGCCTTGCGCACCTGCGGGACCTGCTCAGGCGGCAGACTCAGCTGACGGTTCTTCGCTCCGGGGTAGTTCACACTGAGAACCCACTGAAGGTGCCCCTCGCCACGGGCGCATTTGGGGCAGCCGCTGGAATGGAAGGTGGTGCGTTCGAGCAGAGATCCGCGCAAGGCATCGGCGCCGAGGGAAAGAGTGGCGGCGAGGCGGTCGCGTTTACGGATGGCGCTCTTACGTGTCATCTATATGGATGATACATTAGGAAGCGAACACAGTCAAGACATTTTCAATAAAAATGTTTGGATTCGGAGCCCACCCGAGCACGCTCGATATCTGACCCCGGAAGCCGTCCGAGGCAGGTTCCGTTTATCCCCGCACCAACTTCGTTCAGGTGTCGCTGAAACCAATCAGCTTAGGCGCTGAATTTTGCGCCGGAAAGTAACTAAAGGCGAGCCGCTGCTTAAGCCGACGCCGCACGCGCAGGCATCACGAATTTTCGGTTGAGCAATTCGTCGGTCTTATCCTGGCCAAGTTTGGTGGATAGGCACGATCGCAGGTCGCCGAGCAATTTCGCATTGAAAGTCGGGCGTCCCCTGGCTCCATCGAATTCGACGAGCGTGCTGGTTACGGCCTCGGAGTAAATCCCGATGAAGTGATCCCCAAAGACCTGCTTCGTTGTGTCATCGATGAGTTCGTACGCCGCGGAGGTGGAGCCCTTTGAGGATAAGAAGTAGAATCCAACGATCACCTCCGTATCTTGCTTGTGGTAGGCGAAGTAGGGAACCCGGTCGTATACTCGAATACTTAACTCCGCGCCGGGTTGAAGGGTGGAGAAGTTGGCCTGGAGGAGTTTGTGAAGACGGTCGCATATTCCTATCGATGTGGCGATGTCTCCCAGCATCGCGTCCGGTGTTTGACCTTCCTCCTTCGCTAACCGCTCCAGAATGTCGGAGCGCGGATCGAGGAATAGAACCTTGATTTTTGAACCCTCCTTCAGTCGCCGGAATAGGATGTCCTCTGCAGTCCCAGCCATTCTGGACCGGATATCGGCATCAATCCTGTGCAATACTGAACGGCCCGCAAAAAAAAGCTCTTGTGCTTTCTGCTCATTCACCCAGCTGTAGTATCCGGCGTAGTTGCGACGCACCCCGTGTACGAGCCGAATGCCAGTGATTCCCGGTGGTCGTTCGCAAAAAAGCTCATGCACTGCATTGGCGGTCTCTGCAGCAGCGTCGTGAAGTTTCGGGATCTTCGCGTCCAGCTTTTTGTCAAGTTCGTGGACGAGGTGTCGAAGCATTTCGTCCCGCAGCAGCTTCTCGTGGAAAATCGTGCCCGCCATCACGGCCGAAAGCAAGAGGCCGACGTCCCGGACGAACGCGGCGACCCACGCCAGCCAGTGCCAGCTCTCCGCACCAAGCACACTCAACATGATCAACGAGACCCCAGTAAAGAAAAGGCCATAGGCGGTGAGGCCTACCGTTTTGCTTCTCATACGACATTGACGCTATCATGCTACGACTGTATGGCGCAAGAGTCGCAACGGCTTTGTCGAGCACCCAGTAAAGGCGGGCCGCAGGTTGTTCGGCGGCCTGCCTCGGTCCTTGACGCTGACGGGGGGCGAGCGCGAATTAGTCGCGGCGACCCCACAAAGGATATCGTGAGCGGAGGTGAGCCCGGGAGAAGATAAGCCTTTCCGCAAGAACTGCGAGTGAATGTCTACGAGCGCTGCAAAGCGGTTACACCGTTGTGGGCTTTGTCACCTTCAAACGCGGTCTCGGTAGATCCGACTTACGGCGATAGTGCCACCGCTTATTCCCGACTTGTCGAATTTTCCCTGGGCAGGATCGCGATTGCGATCGCGCCCAGCAGCGCGATACCCAGCACTACATTCAGCGCCACTCCATAGCTCCCGAAGTGCTCGCGCAGCACCGAGACCGCTTCCGGGACCCAGGTCTGCCCGATGGTATTGACTGGTAAGATGACGGCCATCGCCCGCGCCAGCGAGTTCACGCCGAACTGGCGCGCGGCCATCAGCGGGATCAGCATATAATCCGCGCCCATGGCGAATCCGAAGATGATGGCGAACGGCGCAGGGGAGTCCGGCGGGTGCACCATCAGGAGCATCGGGATAGTAGCCGCCACCACAAAGTAAGTCGCGGTCATCACGTACTTCATCGGGAGTTTATCCGCCAGAAATCCGATGCCGACGCGGCCCACCACGCTGGAAATGAGGATGATTGTGGAAGCCGTGCGCCACGTGGAATTCAGAAGCGACTGGCTGACGAAGCCTGCGTCCTTGAAGACCAGCTTCATATGCTGATTGATCGCGCCGATCGCGCCGATGGAGCAGAAACTTCCGGTGAGCAAGAGCCAGAAATCCCAGCGGGTCAGCAAGTAGCGGAACGAGTGCGCCGCGGCGGACTGGTCGGCATGCGGACCGGGGTCGCCGTCGGGGTAAAGTCCCATTTCGGAAGGACGGTCGCGCAACACGAGCAGCGCGACGGGCCACGCGAGAAACATCAGGATGCCCATGGCCAGCAGCGCGCCGCGAAAGCCGTAGGTCTCGGCAAGTGGCTTCACGGCCCAGGAAAATGCCGCGCCGATGAGTCCGACGCCGACGTAAGCGATGCCCATGGCCATGCCGCGGCGGCGGCGGAACCAATGCGAAATGATGATCTGGTGCGGGATGGGTCCGGAAAGGACGTAGCCGATGGTGTAGACGAACCAGAGTCCGTAGTATACGGCGAGCGAGCCTGTCATCCGGCTGAAGCCGAGAAACGCGAGGAACGTACAGCCGGTGCCGACGACGATCAGGTTGCGCGGCCGGAAGCGCGGGACCATCAGCGGGCCGACCCATAAGGTCAAAACCGCGGCAATGGGGAAGCCGAGCGTGATGCTATGACGCGGCCAGTTGAAGGCGTTCTCGTAATAGTCATAGAAGAACGGCATGTTGTAGTAGGGAATGCCGACTGCGATTCCGAACGTGAAGAAGGCAGCCAGCGTTACCCACCAGCCGTAGAAGATTTGGCGACCGGGCATCGAAGCTGAGTTTACGCTATGATCTGCAGGCTAAGCTCAATACGTATCTTTCATTCGTTGAGAGCGGACAGCTCCGGGAGCAATTTCCGGAGGTGAGCGGCATGGAGATAGTCATTATGGTGATGTTCAAGTTTCAACCTGATCTGGAAGAGCTTTCGTAAGGAAAGCGGGCGCTGTTATCGAATCCGCTGGATTCATCTTCAGGACCGAATTGTTTGCCGCTTCATACGACAACTGACTGCTGCGGCGCAGCCATGGATGGACTTTTCACGGCGCAACGAATCGAAGCTGGTTTACGTTATGATCCAAGTTATGGAGCGGACGCTGCGCGCGACCTGACCGCCCTCCTGAAGACGGTTCAGGCAGGGGTCGAGGTTGTGATCGAGCGCGATGCGCAACCGCTTGCGATCATCCGCGCCGCGGGCCCGGCGCGCCCGACGATTTCGGACTGCATCGGATTGGCCGGTTCTCGATCCGGACTTCGCAGCCGACGTTGAGGAGATCATTCGCAACCGAAAGCCGCGGAGGCTGCCGCTGTGGGATTTATTCTTGACTCGACGGTGGTGATTCTCGCGGAGCGCCGAGGCCATTCAGTCAAACAAATTCTCGAGCAGTTCAAGGCCGATTTTGGGGAGATTGAGGTTGGTTTGTCCGTCGTCACGATTTGGCAACGTTCGCCATTTCAGGGTAGTGCCCGGCCTAAACGTTGTGCAGGCTTGAGAGCGGACGCGTATTTCGGCCGCCGTGCTTAGTTTAACCCCGTTCCACGCACTGGGATCGATACCGATCCCACCGCACCGGTCGAAGCATCCTGCAAAACCACGCGGACGCGAGACGTATTTCTCTCAATGGTGATCTGCTCGGTGAGAAAAACGCCGGTCGCGAGCGCGTCGTCGTACGATTCCGGCGTCAGGTTGAAGATCACCGTTTTTTTCTCGCCTCGCACCAGGCGGCCGTTTTTTGAGAGTTGCGCGAATACCGCATCGACGTTGGCGCGCATCCGGCCCTGCTTCTGTTCAAACAGGAGATCGCGCGGATCAATCTCAACGGTCATTTCCTGACCGTAAAACTGCAAGGGGTTGGATTGAACATTGACCTTGATTCCGATAGCCGCACCTTCCAGCGGACTCGCCACGGCCAGTTTGAGGGATTGCTCACGCTCCGGCCGCAGTTCCGCTACCGACGCGGCGAAGTAGCCCGAGCGCGTTCGAACCTGAACACCGGGGCGCTTCACGATGACTTGAAGATCATGGAACTTTCCGTCCCAGGATTGCTGAGCCGGATAGAACCCGAGTGTGTACGTGATGCGCGCGTCGTCAGTGGCCCGGCGGATGTTGCCTTCGATATCGTTGTTGAAGTAGGCCAGGCCGCCGGTAAGCGCGGCGATGGTGCGCATGGTTTCCAGTTGCGGCGCGGAAGCACCCCCGGCCGTCACCATGTGGCCGGAGAACTGTTCGTTGCCTATCTGCAGGGCGGTCTTCAGCGGATCGGTCCGGACTCCCGCTGGATCGATCGGATAGACGGCCACATTCGCTTCCGCCAGGATTCGTGCGATGCGATGGAGGCGCGACCCGTAATCTTCCAACTGCTGGTCTACACCGGCTTGTCGCGCTGCGTTGAATAACGCGGGATCGAGCCCTATGTTCATGGGAATGCCGCTTGAGATCCAGATCATGTTCTTCCGTCCGGGAACACCGTTGAGGTGCCGCGCGACCACTTCAAGAGCGGTGAGGGTCCATTCCGCCTTGAGACGGGTTGGCGCCCTATCGTCGGCCCCGCTGCCTATCAGCGTCGAGCCGCCCAGCACCCTGGTTCCAGAGAGATTGTTCGCGGCCGCAATCAGCGAAGCCGTGTCTTCCGTGAAATCGTGAACCACGCGAACCTGGGGGCCGCGGATGGTGTACACCGCGACCGGATCGCCGGGGTGAAGGGTTCTGAGGAAGCGGACGACTGCGTTCTTACCGTACTGGAGATCGTCGGACCCGATGTTTAGGGCGTCGAAGAGAATTACCGTAACGGCCATGGGCCTGGAGTTGGCGTGGACGCCGCGGTTGGTGATGGTCAACGGGCCGGGCTTTTCGGCTGGTTCGGGTGGCGCTGAATTCGGCTCGGCAGCCTCTAGTGAGAAGATCGAGATCGGCTGCGGCTCTTTGTAGTCGGTAAGTACGAAGTCATCTTTCGTCAGGTCACGGACCGGATTGCCGTTCTTGTCCTGCGCGATGACGCTGATTTGCACCAGGCGGCTGGTGACTCGAAGGACAGTGTCTGTATCCTGTGCCGACAATGCCGCGACGAGCGCTATAACCGACAACAGGCGCACGAACACAATTTTACTGGACATGCTGCACGGTCGCCCGGCGCTCGAGTTTGCCCCAGCCCACTAAGCGGCCACGCATGGCAAAGATCAGCGATTTACCTAGAACATAGTGCATCAGCTGGCGATAGTAGACGCGCTGGAAAAACAAGAGAATCAGATCCAGTGGTGACATACCCTCAAGGCCATAAGCGAGTAAGCCCGTGACTAACTCAAGCAAGAAGAAAGCGACATAGTAAACGAACACAATCCCGCCATTGCCCGAAAAGAGCGCCACGATCATGGCGATTTCCGCAAAAGGCGAAAGCGCGGAAAGCAGCACCTGGAACAGCCAGATGCTTGGCAATGCCACGAAGCCCAGCGTTCCGTAGCGCGGCACAAACATTGCGTCGCGATGCTTCCAGGCCGCCTGCAGTGTCCCAAACGCCCAGCGAAAGCGCTGCTTCGCGAGGCCCTTGGAGTCTTCCGGCGCTTCGGTGTACGCAATGGCCTTGTCTTCGTAGCGAATGCGGTATCCGAGGCGGCGCACGGAAAGCGTGAGGTCCGTATCTTCCGCCAGCGTGTCACCGCGGAAACCGCCCAGTTCGATGATCAGTGACTTGCGCCACGCGCCCACCGCGCCGGGAACCACCGTGATGGCGTTCAGCAGGTCGAGCGCCCGGCGGTCCAGATTGAAGCCATAGACATATTCGATGGATTGGAATCGCGTGATCCATTTTCCCCGGTTCCCGACGCGCGCATTGCCGCTGACCGCGCCAATTTTCGGATCGTCAAAGTGCTTCACCAGATGACCGATCGTTCCGGTGGCGAAGACCGTATCCGCGTCAACGGCGATCAAAACTTCATTCTTCGCGTGCAGAATTGCATTGTTCAGCGCCGCCGATTTGCCACCGTTCGGCTGCGTGAGGATCAGGACCTTGGGATGTTGACCGAAGTTTTCAACCAGAACGTCATAAGTCCGGTCCTTTGACCCGTCATTGACCACCACGATCTCAATGTCTTCGTAGCCGTTCGATAGAATCGACTGAACCGTCCGGACGATCACCTTATCTTCGTTATAGGCCGCCAAAACAACGGATACCGGAGGCTTGTACGCGGGGTCGAATACCAGCTTCCGCGCCTTCACCTTCTGAATCACCGCCAGCACGCCGTAGATCAATGAGCGAGCGGCCGTGAGATAGATGGCGGATAGAAACAGAATCCCTAATATCCCCAGCAGATTGCTCTTGATGTCGAATGCGCGGCCTTCAATGTGCGCCCATCGCATTTCCTCCTCGGATGGCACCGGCATTACTTCCGCGCGGGTCTGACCGATCAGATCGCCGCAAAGGACGAACTTATATCCCATCGACCGGAAATACGCAATGATCTCGGGCAAAGCCTGGATGGTGGCCTCGCGGTTGCCGCCCGCATCGTGAAGAAGGATGATATGGCCGTTGTCTTTCTCGGCCTTGATCTCATCAAGAATGGCGGCGGCGGTAGTCGGCGTTTGCCAGTCCCGCGGGTCGATACTTTCGGCAACGGTTATATATCCCCACTGCTGCGCGCGCAGAATCGGACGCAACTCATTCGGCGTCTGCGGTTCGCTATCGGCATTGTAGGGCGGCCGGAACAGCGTGGTGGAGTGGCCGGTGGCATTCTCGATAATCCTCTGCGTGGCGGACAACTCCAGTTCCGTCCGGTTTTCAGACACAGTAGCGATGTTCGGATGTGAGTAAGTGTGATTCCCGATCTGATGCCCTTCGCGGTACTCGCGCTTGATCAGATCGATATTCTGCTCAGCATTCACTCCGATGACAAAGAAAGTGGCTGGGACATGATAGTGCGAGAGGATATCGAGGATGCGCGGGGTATACTTCGGGTCCGGTCCGTCGTCAAACGTTAGCGCGATTACTTTATTCGTAGTGCCGCCGGAATCTTCCACTACATAGTAAGTCGGAAATACCTTGTACGACTCGCTGTAATCTCCATCAGGACTCGGCGGTTTGAGGACATCGCGCGAGCCATCGTGCGGGGTTTGGGTGATTCGCAGGAACTCTCCGCCGGAGGATGGATTCACCTGTTTTTCCGCCGTGAGGAAGTTCAACTGGCCAGGGTCGTAGTTGTCCTCCGGCCAGGCCTCGCGCTTCAACACTTCCCAAACAGCGGGATCTTCCGCGCCCAGGCGCCACACGCCGACACCTTTGAATCCGCCATCGTGCACGGCCTGCGCCATGTTCAGGGCGGTCACCGCGTCCAGAAACCAGATCTCATGCTTCTCGCCGTTGCGCTGATAGCGAAGAACCGGGTTTTCCTGGTCCGCATCCCATTCCACCGTGGAGCCCGGCGCATTCGCCAGAGCCCTCGACATCACTTCGTTGAAACCGATCTCCGCGCTGGTGGAACGATCAATGATCCAGTCATACCCATAAGCGCCCAGCCCGATCACGGTCTTTTCCGGGGGCAGAATCTTGGCCAGTTTGTCGAGATGAGCTTCGAACCAGTCCTCCGACGCCACAGGCCCGGGCGGTCCCGATTGATAGTGCTCGTCGTAAACCATGGGCAGCACCAAGTCGTCGACGGCCGCCAGGCGCTTCAGGTCATAGGCATCGTCGTCCACCGGAGCGTCCTGCGTCACCAGTAAACCAAGGGGCCCCAGCCGCGCCTTCAGTTCCGTCATGAAGGTGATCAGGTTTGCGCGATCGCCGTTCTTCAACTCTTCGAAGTCGATGTTAATTCCCTGAAACTTATGTTCCTCCAGGTTGCTGACGATGTTATCGATCATCGTTTTGCGCCGGTCCGCGCTCCGCAGAATGGTCCGGACATCGCCGCCCTGCCACGAGTCGCGATAGTTCGTCAACATCGGAATGATGGGAAGATTCGCCTGACGCGCAATCGTCACCACGGTGGGGTCGGACTGGTCGTCAATATCACCGTTGGCGTTCTGCAAAATAAACCACTCGGGTACCAGATGCGTCAGATGAGCAAGGTTGATGCGCAGGGAAACAATGCTGGCGGGGTCCCAGTTCACGTAGAATCCGAACACGTAAGGACGCCCCTCGCCCACCACGGCCGCCTTCTTCGGGTTCATCACGGGCGAACTGGAACGGACGTACTTCAGGTCGCGCGCGTCTTTGCGCATATCGCGCTGCGTCTTGAAAGGGATGTTGCGCTCCACTTTCTCGCCGCGCACGATGGAACGCACCTCGGTTTGGGCGGGCGTTCCAAGTTGTGCCTCCGGAAGGCCAATCGCCGGAAGCTTGTAGTTGGCGAAAAGCGCCAGAACGAACACCGCGAGCAGAAGGAAAAAAGCGATTCCAAACGTTTGCACGGCGCGCTGAAAACGCGTCCAACGCTTGCCCGACGGATCGTAGAAGATGAATGATTGTACTGGCGGTTCGGCCATGCCGGTGTGATTTAACTCGCTTCCCTTACTTCTAGTGTAGTGTTTGGCGGGCCGGAAGCCGCTATCATCAAGCCAAATGGAACTTCGCAAACTCGGTCTCACCAATGAATCGGTTTCAGTTGTGTGTCTGGGCGGCTGGCATATCGGCAACGGGTCGATCCCGGACGAGCAGGAAGCGATCCGCCTGATGCACCGCGCGATCGACCTGGGCATCAATTTCTTCGATAACGCCTGGGATTACAACGACGGCGACTCGGAAGAGCGCATGGGCAAAGCGCTGGCGCAGGATGGCAAGCGCGACAAGGTCTTCCTGATGACCAAGAACTGCGAGCGCGATTTCAACGGCTCCATGCAGGATCTGGAAGACTCCCTGCGACGGCTGAAGACGGATCATATCGATCTCTGGCAGTTCCATGAGATCAACTACGACAACGACCCGGAGTGGATTTTCACCCGCGGTGGAATCGACGTGGCGATCAAGGCGCGCGAGCAGGGCAAAGTCCGGTTTATTGGATTCACCGGGCACAAAGATCCGCGCCTACACCTGGAGATGCTGGCGCGGCCGTTTCTTTGGGATGCGTGCCAGATGCCCATCAATGTGATGGACGCGAACTACCGGAGTTTCCAGAAGCAGGTGGTTCCCGTGTGTAAGGAACGCGGCGTGGGAGTGATTGGCATGAAGGCGCTCGGCGGCGGGTCGCCCACGGCAAAGTTCTTGGACAAGACCCGGCTTTCGGCGTCGGAATGCTACCGCTATGCCATGTCGCAGAGTATCGACAGCCTGGTGATGGGCATTCGGACGATGGAGCAGTTGGAGGCCGACGCCGCGCTGGCGATTCCGCTTGTGACGATGGGATCGGAAGAGCAGGAGCAGTTGATCGATCGCGCCCGGGAGTGGTCTGGGGATGGGCGTTGCGAGACGTTTAAGAGTACGGCGGATCATGAGGGGCCGCATCATCGGAAGCAGCATGGATTTGCGTGATGACAGTTGACCAAATGACTGACGAGCAGTTTCAGCGGTACGTGCTCGATGTGCTGGCGCGCGGACTGGGAGCGGATGGTTTTGCCCGATTCCTGCGACTGAATTGTTCCGGTCCGGGCGATTATACCCGCGATCGCGACGCCTGGCAGAAAGACCTCACGATGGATGAAGTTATCGGGTCCATCCGTAGCAGTCGCGTATCTGGCGATTCTTAGTTCCCGGTGCTACGCTTAAATCAGGGAATCTTTGTGGCCTATCCACCCTCCCAGTACGTTGACGAGCGCAGCGGCGGACTCTACGTCGCGGGTACCGGCGTCTCGTTGGACTCGTTGGTGATTCATTTCCAAGAGGGAGCGTCACCCGACAAGATCGCGACGTCTTTCCCGACGCTCAAACTATCGCAGATATACGGCGTGATTGCTTAGCTATCTCGAGAACGAACGGGCAATCAATGAGTACGTCGCCGAAGGCGAACGAGAGGCCGAGCGGTCTGAGGTTCCCCTAAGTCAGGCGAAGCCCGAGCTTTTTTCAAGGTTGGAAGCCGCCCGTCGCTAGATCTCGACTTGAAGAATGCTGGTATGCGGGGAGTCAAAGATCCATTCATTCTTGACCTGGCGGCAAAGCAAGAGAGGATCGTGATCTCTCATGACCGAAGGACGATGACACGGTTTTTCCTTGATCGCGTTGCACTTGGCAAACCGAATCCAAGGCTGTTTATCGTACCGCAACGCAGCGCGGTCGCGGAAGTCATCGAGTCACTTCTCCTGATCTGGACCGCATCACAGGCGGTGGAATGGCGCGACCTCATCGTTTACCTTCCGCTAAGCTAATGCGGCGGTCCGTTTGCGGCTTGTAACGAAAAAGTAAAATCGCGTCAACTCAGATCCGAATCCTTAAGATGACTTCCCGAACGCGATAAACTACCACCATGTTCCTGAAAAGCACAGCCATCGCCGCACCTTTTGCCGCCACCATGTCAGCCGCCACAATTTACGACTTCACGATGAAGTCCATCGACGGGGCTCCCACGCCGCTCTCCCAGTACAAGGGAAAAGTGGTGCTGGTCGTCAACGTCGCCAGCAAATGCGGGTACACACCCCAATATGAAGGCCTGGAATCGATGTATAAGAAATACCGTGACAAGGGCCTCGTGGTACTTGGTTTCCCGGCCAACAATTTCATGGCTCAGGAACCGGGCACGGAAGCGGAGATCAAGCAGTTCTGCACGCGCAAATACAACGTCGATTTCCCCATGTTCTCGAAGTCGGACGTTAAGGGTGACGGCGAGACCCCGCTCTATCATTACCTGACGGCGGAAAAAGGTGGCGAGATCAAGTGGAACTTCACCAAGTTTCTGATCGGCCGCGACGGGACCATACTGGCGCGTTTTGAACCGAACGTGAAGCCGGATTCCCCAGAAGTAACGTCAGCCATCGAGACGGCGCTATCGCGCTAAAGGCAACCCGGGCCATTTTCATTCGCCGCTCAGCCAAACCTTCAAGTGAAGCTTCTGCTCATCCGTTGCTTGAGGGTTTACCTGTAACTGCCATTTCTTAGACGGTTCTTCCCCTAATTTCACTGGCACGCGAATCACTTGGTCCCGTCGGCTCACGAGTACTTCGACCATGTCTCCAGGGGCGTATTGCTCCAGTCGCTTGGCCCACCCCTCCACATTCACGCGCCAGTTGTCCAACGCGAGAATCTCGTCGTCAACGCTGAGCCCGGCCGCCTCCGCCGGGGTGCCTCGCGGGATTTGGCTCACGATCAGGCGACCTTCCAGAGGTTTCGACACAAACCCAATCCAAGCCTTGGAGCGATTGTCGCTTTTTGGCGGTTCCGCCTTCTTGAACTCGAGGCCAAACCACTCGGTAGCTTCCGTATAGTCCAATTCATCAGTAGTTTGTAGAACTTTGTGAAACCAGGATGTAAGGTCCTGACCGGCCGTTTCGCTCATCACCGCCTGGAATTGCTCAGAGGTATAGCCGTGCTCACCGGAGTACCGCTCAAATGCCAGTCGCATTCCATCATCCAGGCTCTTCTTTCCATCCGTCAGGCGGCGGATTTTGGCGTCCAGCAGCCATCCCACCAGCCCACCCTTCAAGTAATAGCTGATGGATGTGTTGCCGGAGTTCTCATCGGGACGGTAAGCCTTGATCCAGGAATCGTAGGAAGCCATTTCCATCGGCTGGGTCAACCGCCCCGGGGTATTCTGAAGCGCGTCAATCTGTCCGCTCAAGGAACTCATGTCCCGCTCACCGGCTGGCCGGGCCATCAGATATTCGGTCTCGGTCGAGAGTCCGGCGCGAATCAGGTTCAACGGGGCATAGTAATCGGTGAACCCCTCCGCTACCCAGAGGTTGTGTGTGTAGTTCTCGTTTTCGTAATCGAACGGACCCAGTTCCACCGGCCTCAGCCGCTTCACATTCCAGGCGTGGAAATACTCGTGGCTCACCAGGTCCAGCCAGTCCAGATACGCCTTGCGTGTGCGCGTCGCATAACGCCCCGTCATCATGCAAACCGAGTTCTTGTGCTCCAGCCCGCCACCGGAATCCACAATCAGATTCAGGAAGACGTATTTCTGATAGGGCAGGGAACCCCACATCTTCAGATTCCGCTCCACGATTTTCTGCGTGTCCCGCGCAGAGCGAGCGCCATCCCACAACGCCGTTTCTCCCTCGTTGACAAGAAAATGCTTTTTCCCATCCACCACGAATTCATGCACCGCGGGGCTGCCTGCCAGAATCGGCGAATCCACCAGGGTGTCGTAGTCCGGCGCTTCAAAATGATTCGGACTCAGTTCCGGTAACCCGCTAATCGACAGCTTCCAGGAGTGCGGCAGTTCAACCGTTACTTGATAGGGACGGTGCAGATCCCCCAGCGGCGAGAGAAACGTCGCCGCACCGTTCAACAAAGCGAAGTTTTCATCCACCCAATTGGTCCTCACCGTCATTTCGCGGCAGTACACTCGATACTGCAGGCGGACGCTTGTCGCTACTCCAACCGGTTCGATCAACCAGCGGTTCTTGCGCGTTTTCTGGATGCCGAGTGCGCGCCCGTTACCGTCCGTCGCGCGCATGTTCTCAATGTTCCTCGCATATTCGCGAATCAGGTACGAGCCCGGAGTCCAAACCGGCAGGAAGACTTCCAGCGCTTTCTGTTTGGCCGCTGGAATGGTAGCTTCCACCTCGGCGTAATGCGAAACTGGGGACGGAAATCGAACGGTATAGGTCACCGGTTCTGCTGCTTCAACCATGTGACCGCTCAGAAGAACATTCAGAAGGAAAAGGAGAGAAACCCATCGCACCCGCTAATTATAGGCTGATTGCACCGCCGGTGGTGGTAATCAACCACCTCTCGCGCTGATGTTAAAGGGCCTAAATCATTGTTATGAAACCAGTTGCGGATTGGCACCGTCGATGCAAGCAGAAGGGTGTGGAATGCGTATGCCGCGGCTGATTGGATCTGGGTTCGTTTTGAATTTCTTGCTGGTGGGCGGGTTGCTGGCGCAATATCAGCCGTATCCCCCTCCGAACGGTTCTGCGAACGGCTCTCCGGACTATTCCGGCCAGCAGCCCGGCCAATATCCTGATCCGAATGGCCCCGGGCCAAACGCGGGAGATCCGAACCAACCGCCGCCTGACGTGGCGGGTCCGTCGGTCGCGCGCCTCAGCATTGTGAATGGCGGCGTGTCCGTCCGTCGGGGCGACAGCCCCGACCCGGTGGCGGCGGCTCCGAACGCTCCCGTGCTGGCTGGCGATACGATCGCCGTCGGCCAGGGAGGCAGGGCGGAAATCCAGTTCGACTTTGCGAACCGGCTCCGGCTCGGGAACGAAGCGGAAGCGCGCATCGCGGAGATGCAGCCCGACCGCGACCACATCGAACTGGCGCACGGTACCGCCAGTTTCAGCGTATTCACCGGTTCCCGTACCCAGGTGGAAGTGAGCACGCCGAACGTCTCGATCCGGCCGCTTAGCCCTGGGCTCTATCGCATCTGGGTTCGCGACGACGGCCAGACCGTAGTCACGGTTCGAGCCGGAGAGTCTGAAATTTACACCCAACGCGGAAGTGAGCGTGTGCACCAGGGCCAGACCATGTTTATCCGCGGCACCGCGCAAGACCCCGAGTATCAGGTGGCCGCCGCCGGCCCGATTGACGAATGGGATACCTGGAACCAGGAACGCGACCGCATGCTCGATTCCGCCAAGAGTTATCAATACGTGAACCCGGAAATCACTGGCGCACAGGATCTGGATGCCTACGGCCAATGGGTGGACGATTCCACCTACGGGCAGGTTTGGGCGCCCCGCGAGGCCCCCGGCTGGACGCCCTATGGCGACGGAAGCTGGGCTTGGGAGGATTATTACGGATGGACCTGGGTGAGCGCCGACCCCTGGGGTTGGGCGCCCTATCACTATGGAAACTGGTTCTATGGTTCGGCTGGTTGGTGCTGGTGGCCGGGCCCCAGGGTACACACCTTCTTTCGGCCGGCCTTGGTCGGGTTCTTTGGATTTGGCGGCTTCCTGGGAGCTGGGCTTGGGTTCGGCGGTTGGGGACACGTCGGATGGGTTCCGTTGGCCCCTTATGAGCGATTCACACCCTGGTATGGCCGGGGTGGCTACGGGCTTGGCGGACGGCTGACCAACGTGAACGTCGCCACCGCGTACCGCAACGCCCGGATCGGGAACGCCCTGCATGGCGTGGACGCCGCCTCGTTTACCAGCGGACACTTCTCGAACATCGCCCGGTTAAATCCGACGCAGATCGGCCAGGCGGGCCAAGTTCGCGGAGCGCTTCCCATTTCCCCCACTGCCAACAATCTGCGCTTCAACAACCAGCGTGCCACGGTGACGCCGCTGGCTTTTCCGGCCGATAACCACTTCTACTCCCGCACACCGTCGGCCCCGGTCCAACGGACCTCGTTCCAGCAGCAACAGGCTTTTCAGCAACAAGCTTTTCAGCGCGGGATGCAACGGAGCTACGCGCCAACCGGGCAGTCCGCCGGCGCCTCCGGCTGGAGTCGCTTCGGCAGCCCGAATCGAGTAGCGCCAGGAACGAATCCCGCTACCTATTCCAGGGGCGGTTCCGGTTGGGGTAGTTTCGGGTCCGCCCCCGCCGCGAGCGGCGCTTATCAGCGCTCCGGGGCTTCATACGGCTACGCCCAGCAGGCTCGGCCCTACGGGCAGGGAAGCCAATCCGTTCGAATCGCTCCGCCGATTGTGCATGACCGCGCTTATGATGCACCGGCTTATCGCGCGCCAGCATATAGCGCGCCTCGTTCAGCGCCCGCGCCGCAGCATTCAAACGGCGGGGGAAGCCGCCAATCCGCTCCCGCCAGTCATCCAAGCAGCGGCGGTGGGCACAGCGGTGGTGGTGGACATAGCGGCGGCGGTGGCGGCCACCACGGCCGGTAGAACTCGCATCACTTCTTGAAGTCCCAGAAGATGGAGCAATCGCCCATCTCCACGTGCTGCTTGAAGTGCGCCTTTAATCCGTAGTCGGCAATCTCATCGTCGTCGCAGTTGTAGGCGGTCGCGAACATTCCCGCCGCCACCTGCTTCTTCAGGTCATCGGTGCTGAGGATGTGCAGAAGCTTGGCCTGCGCCGGCGGCAGCTTGAGTTCGTGGGTATAGTACAACTCGTATCCCGGGGGCGGTATACGCTTGGTGAGAAAGTAGATGGGCTCGTCCGCGAACACCAGCCCGTTTGGAGGAGTTACCTGCTGTATTTTCTGGGCTTGCCGCTCGTAGGTACCCCAGTTGTTGGTGTCTTTGATTTCGTAGTATGTCGCCTTGCCCAGAGCAACGGCGGAAAATCCGGTAACCAGCGCCATGGTGAGCACCGGCCGGTTCAAGCCCAGAACCAGGGAACCCAGGCTATACATCCCCGCCATTGCGGGCATCGCCAGGAATGGCACGATCAGAAGAAAATACTGGGAAAACGTAGGATGTGCCCGGCCCGTCTCGGCCGCCAGGGCCAGGGCCATCCAACCGCACAGATAGTATTCGGATTTGATCTCCCGCGTCCAGTCGCTTCGCCGGATGATGAAAATCAATCCCGCCACCAAAAGCAGCCCGAGAACCAGGCATTGCCCGGAATCGATCCAGTAAGTCAGCACTTCCAGGTCATGCCGGGTGGTGTCGGGCCAGTAGAGCGCCCGATAGTTCAAGTGATACTGGAAAAGATTAAACCAGGCCTGCCGCGGTCCCAGCCAGAGCAGCCAGTATACGGGCGCGAACGGAATGGCGGCCGCCGCACAGAAAGCCAGCGCCTTATGCCAGCGGTTGCCCGCGCGATTGCGGAAGAAAATCCAGAGGAGCAGCACGGGGGCGCCGGCAGCCGAAAGCAGCGACGAAGCGGGTGCTGCGCCTGCCAGTAGGCCGGCCCCAGCGGCCAGCAGGGGTCCGCGCCGATCCACCGCTCGCACCGTGACCCGAAATGCGGCCACCAGCAGGAATAGGCAAATTCCATATGCCTGCGCCAGTGGCCCGTACTCGAACACCATTTTGTTGAGCCCCACGGTGAGGCCGCCGCCGATGGCAGCCGCCAGCCGCCAGTTCTGGACAGGGAAGTGGAAGTACAGAAAATCGGCCGTCAGGAAAACGGCGCCAATGACGAACAGCGCCGCGAAGGCGTGTGGAACGCGCCAGTTCTGGCCCAGCAGCCGCATCAATCCCGCGTTCCAATAAGCGTTCAGGGGAGTTTGCGGGAAGCAGAAATCGATGTATGGGATGCGGCCGGCGCCGATGAGCCGCGCCGCAATTAGATGATAGCTTTCATCGAACGCAAAGGCTTGCGTCTCGGCGTAGACGAGGAAGATGATGGCATAGACGGAGAGCACGCCGACGAGCCAGAGATACGGACCCTTGCGGGAAGACCAGTCGATCATTGGGCATTGTACCCTCTTTATTCGCCTTACCCGTTGACCTCGGTTGCCACATCTGAAGTATGACACCCTCAAAACCTATCCCCAAAAATAAAGGAGAGTAATCCAGGGCCGCAGCCACGCCATTTCCGGGAAGAGCCATGTTGCATAAGAAAATCGAAGAACTCATCAAAGACGCCGGGTTGCACAAGAAGGGTAGCGGCGGAGTCACCGACAACATCGGCGCAATCGTCGCCGGTAGCACAACCGATCCGGTCGACACCAGCACAAACGCGAGCACCGGAAATCCGACGTCCTCATCCGGATCCACGGGTGGAAACATCCTCCAATCGCTCACGGGAAGCCTGGGACTGCCGTCCAGCGGCGGAGGACTGCTTAGCGACATCTTTGGGGGCGGCTTGATCGGCGATCTTTTCAGCGGAATATCGGATCTGTTCGGCGGCGGGTCATCGCAGCCCCCGCCGCTGGTTCAATACCAGGCGCCGCAAAGTCAGGACTTCGAGCTGGCGATGGGCAACAACGGTCAGGTCGGGGACGCCGTGTATAACCAGTACGGTGCGCCGAGCATCGCGCCGGCGCCGGAGCCCGCAATGGCGTCTATGCAATACCTCAGTGGCACAAGTGGCGGAAGTTCCACGGCCACCGGCCAACTATCGCAAACCAGCACGGGTACCAATTCAGCGCCCCCCAGCATCACCTTGAACGTACAGGCGATGGATACGCAATCAATCATCGACCGTAGCGACGATATTGCAAGCGCCGTACAGAAAGCCATGCTCAACATGCACCCCATCGTGGATGTGATGAACAATCTCTAGGCTCGTGATCTATGACTTTCGATAACTGGCGAAGGCCCTCTAACACCATGCGGAAGCCGATGAAGCCTTGGAGGCAGAGCCCGCAGCAACACGTGCAAGCGTTCAAAACAGAATTCATGGACGGCAAGACGGCCGCCAGAAACGCGCGGTCGGAAGAGGAACGGATCACCCTCAGGGCGCAATGCCCATACCAGGCAGGAACACCGAAAGCGGCGAGCTGGCTGGCAGGCTTCCAGGAAGCGCACTAGGTTGAGGAGTTGGGAAATCGGGCTGCTCTT
>Ga0182016_10002980_pt1 | contig 19551 bp, 21 predicted proteins | sample 712S2MmetaG_FD_120491 | JGI IMG/M metagenome (GOLD analysis project Ga0182016, IMG submission 120491) | Permafrost microbial communities from Stordalen Mire, Sweden - 712S2M metaG | ecosystem: Environmental > Terrestrial > Soil > Wetlands > Permafrost | place: Sweden: Stordalen | collected... | reverse complement strand
GCTGCAGCACGCCGAGTCGCTCGACGTGCAGGACGAATCCGTGGCGGCGTTCCGGCGGCTGCTCGATGAGGCACCCGGCGAACTGCAGATCACGTTCAAAAACGCGCTGGCGGACGCCGTCGAGCATCGCGAGGTCATCGCGCGCTTCGGGCGCTTTCCGGGCCGCAATGAGGCGCTCGGGCGCAAAAGTTCCGCCGAGGAAGCCGACTGGCTGGCCCAAGGATCGGGCGGCGCGCTGCGCTAGCCAAAACCTCAGCTATAGCCCCACACCGCCCGCGCGGTGTCGATGACGAGCTTGAGCTTTTTGGCCTGCATGCTTACCGCCACATCGTTGCCGTGGACGGTGCTCGAGAAGCCGCACTGCGGCGAGAGGCACATCTGCTCGAGCGGCATGTAGCGCTCGGCCTGATCGATCCGGCGGCGCAGCTCATCGACCGTCTCGAGCGTATTGAGCTTGGTGCTCACCAGCCCGAGCACGACCATCTTGCCGCGCGGCACATGCCGCAGTGGCTCGAAATCCCCCGAGCGCGCGTCGTCGTACTCGAGAAAGTAGCCGTCGACGTCGAGCTCATTGAAGAGCACGCGCGCGACCGGCTCGTAGCCGCCCTCGGCTGCCCAGGAGCTCTTGAAGTTGCCGCGGCACAGATGAATGCAGACGCACATGCCGGCCGGGCGACCCGCGATGGCCGCATTGATGAGCCGCGCATAGCGCAGCGGCAGCTCGTCGGGATCATCGCCGCGCTTGCGCGCGGCCTCGCGCTGGAGGGGATCGCACAGATAGGCGAGGTTGGTGTCATCGAGCTGCAGGTAGGTACAGCCCGCCGCCGCCAGGTCCGCAATCTCCTGGGCATAGGCGGCAGCGATATCCTGGTGGAATAGCGCCAGGTCCGGGTATGCCGCCTCGCTGACTCCGCCGCGTCCGGCGCGCAGCAGCATGGTCGGAGACGGGATGGTCATCTTCGGCGTCTGGCGGGTCACCGACTTCAGGAACTCGAAGTCGCGCCGCTGGATGGGCCGCACGCGGCGCACGCGATCGGTGACTTTCATGACCGGCGGGGCCGCGTCGATGTCGCCATCGGCGCGATGAAACTTCACCGGCATCACGCCCTGTTCGACGACGCCCTCCAGCTGCGCCAGAAAATCGATGTGGAACCAGGTGCGGCGGAATTCGCCGTCGGTGATGCCATGCAGCCCCAGGTCCTGCTGGAATTTGACGATCTCGCGGATGGCGCGATCCTCGACCTCGCGCAGGGCCTTAGGGGTGATGGCGCCGCGGGCACGCTGCTCGCGCGCATCGAGCAGGTACTTCGGCCGCAGGAAACTGCCGACATGATCGGCGCGGAATGGCGGGCGGGGAGCACCTGCCCGCTGCGGTTGAGCACTCATGAATACTCCGGTGCGGCTAAAGATCGTTCACTCAGAGTCCCGAAGCTGGCGGCCTCGGTGCGAATTTTTGCGGCATCGCCGATCAGCACGATGTCCACATCATCGCTATCGGGGAACGCGCCGGCAATCACCTGGCGCGACTGTTCGGCATCCACGCCGCGCAGCGCGTCGGGGAATTCATCGATGGTGCTGTCCGGCAGGTCATACAGATCCAGCTCCGCCAGCGCCGTGGCCCAGTCGGCCGCGGTTTCGAGGCCTTGCGGGTACTGGCCCAGGATATAGCTGCGCGCCGAATCGATGGCGCGCTTCCCTAAGTTCTCCCGCTTGAGCGCATCGAGCGTCTCGAGCGCGATCGTGACTGCCTGGGTCGTGCTCGGGGTCTCGGTAAAGGAGCCGATCGAGAATTCCGCCGGCACGCTGGCGCGGCGGAAGCCCGAACTCGCCGAGTAGCTAAGTCCGCTGCGCACGCGCAGCGCCTGCATCAGCATCGAGCCAAAGCTGCCGCCGAAGGCCGTGTTGGTGATCTCGAGCGCTGCGCGCTGCGGATAACTGCGGGCAACGCCGATATTGCCGATCCAGAAATAGGTCTGCGTCGATTCGGGTGCATCGATCAACCGCACGCGTCGCCCGCGCACGCGCGGCGCCTCGGTGAGCGGCGGCAATGGCAGCTTGGCCGCGCGCCAGCCGCCGAAGGCCGCTTCGACCTCGGCGCCCAGTTCGTCGACATCGAAATCGCCCCCAAACACCAGCGTGGTGCGATCGGCGCCAAGGTGATCGCGCGCGTAGTGCTGCAGGTCCTTAGGCTGGAGCGCCGCGAGGCTGCGCTCACTGCCGCCGATGGGTTTAGCAAAGGGGTGCGCGCCAAACAGCAGCGCGCGCCCGTAGTTGCCGATCAGGCTCTGCGGCTCGGAATCCTTGGTGGCCTTGATGAATTCGATGCGCCGTTCCCGCACGCGATCGAGCTCGGAAACATCGAACCGTGGCCGCTGCAGCGCATCGGCGAGCAGCTCGAGCATCAGCGCGCGGTCGCGGCGTAAGAACACGGCGTGCAATCCCACCGCTTCCGCATGGGCGCCGGCATCGAGACTGCCGCCGGCCCCTTCGACCGCATCGGCGAATGCAAACGCATCGCGCGCACCGGCACCGCGCGTGAGCATGTCGGCCGTCACGCTCGCCAGTCCCGCCAGCGCTTCAGGATCCAGGCGCGCGCCGCCGCGCACGATGGCATCAACGGCAATCAGCGGCACATCCGCGCGCGGCAGAAGAATGAGCTTCAATCCGTTGGCCAGACGCAGGCGCTGGTGCGGCGGGATCTTCACGCATCGGCCTCGTCTAACACCGACTCCTCGCAGAAAGCCTCAGCCGTAGGCTGCAGCACGCCCACGGTGCGCCGCTGCGGCTCGAACACCGTGCGCGCAATCCGCTGTACGTCTTCGAGCGTCACGCGCTCGTAGGCCGCCGGCGCCGTAAAGAGGTGCCGATGATCGCCGTGCATGACGGCATATTCACCGAGCATCCGCGCCTTGCCATCGATGGTGGCGACGCCGCGCCAGAAATCGGCGGCGGCCAGGTTCTTCGCGCGCCGCAGTTCGGCCTCGGTGATGCCCTTAGCGACCACGCGCGCGAGCTGCGCATCGATGGCGGCCTCCAGCACCTGCGTGTCGCCGCCCTCGGACAGCGTGGCGTGCAGCACGAACACATTCGGATCGAAGCCCTCCGACCAGCCGCCGCCGATGGCAACGGCAAGTCTCTGCTCCTCCACCAGCGAGCGGTGCAGTCGGCTGGCATCGCCGCCCACGAGGATGGTCTGCAGCACGTTCAATGCCGGTTGGCGCACATCGCTGGCGCGGATCGCGTGCCAGGCCAGCTGCAGCAGCGGGTTCTGGCCGGGCCGCGCCAGCGATGTGCGGCGCTCGCCGCGTTGCTCGGGCTCTTCGAGCTCCACCGGCGGCGGCGCGCGCCCGCGCGGGATGACGCCGAAAGTTCTCTCGGCCAGTGCGAACACGCGTGCGGGTTCGACATCACCGACGACGATGAGCGTGCAATTATTGGGAGCGTAGTAAGTGCGATAGAAGTCCTGCAGATCATCCAGCGTCCAGGACTCGATATCCTGCGGCCAGCCTATCGTCGGAATCCTATAGGGATGCACCTGGAAGGCGGTGGCCTGCACCTGCTCCTCGAGCAGCGCGGCGTTGCTGTCATCGACACGCATGCGCCGCTCGGACCAGACCACCTTGCGCTCGTTCTCGACCACGTCGGGCTCGAACGCCAGGTTGGCGATGCGATCGCTCTCCAGCTCGAACACCAGTTCCAGCGCCGAACTCGGAAACCAGTCCTGGTAGACCGTGACGTCCTGCGAGGTGAAGGCGTTGTTGCTGCCACCTTCGGCCTCCATGAGCCGGTCGAACTCGCCGCGGGCGCGATGGCTCGTGCCGTTGAACATCATGTGCTCGAAGAAATGCGCGAGGCCGGTGCGGCCCCCGCCCTCGTTGCGGCTGCCGGCGCGTACCCAGTTGTGCAGCGAGACGCTCGGGATATTGTGATTCGGCCAGACCAGCAGCGTGAGGCCGTTGGCGAGCTGGTGCGTCTGCACCTGCGAGGCCGCCTCATGAAACGCGCGCGGGTGGCCCGAGGTCGGGGGGGGAGTGACCATATAAGGAGTGTTGAGCTAAAAGCGCGCAATTCAACGCCAGGTGCTGATCGGCGCCGGAAAAGAAAAGCGCCGCTGAGCTGTTAGGCTGCGGCGCCTTAAAGGCGAACACCGGGGAACGTTGTTCGCAAAGGTTAGGGGAAAACCTTACACCTTAAGATTAAGCAAACAGCGTACCAATCTTACAAAGTCGTTGCAGTTCAACGACTTAATTCAATGGTATCCGATCGGTAAGACGCTCTTCTGGCGCTTATATGACATTTCCTGTCACTCGCGACTTAAAGTTGACGCGTTTTGCCCGGCAAATATGGTCCGTTACTGTCGCCTGGCAGAGTCAACCCGCGCCCACCGGCACACAGGGCTGCCCGTGCGCCTTGAGCTTGCCGCACAACGCGGTGGCCTGCGCGCGCGAGCTAACGGCGACCTGCAGGCGCACCACGGGGTGTGATTTCACCTTGCCCGCCACGTAGCGCGGCGTCAGCGAGCCCAGTTCGCGCGCGTACTTGCCGCTCAAATGCTTCCACTGCGATTCCGCACCGGCCTGGGTGTGATAGGCGCCCAGCTGTACGTAGTGCGCGCCGGCCAGGGTCGCCACATGCGGCGTCCTGGTCTTCGTGACCACGGGGGCTCCGGTTACGGCGCTCGCCGCTGTCGCGGCACCGGCCCCGCCGGCAGCGGCGCCGGACTGGGCAAAATTCTCGATGCGAATGCGCGCTTCCTGCACCCATTTGCTATCGGGGTGTTGCGAGGCGAATTGTTCGTAGGCTTCGCGCGTGTCGGCCGAAGTCGCGGTCTGCCAGTCGCGATCTTCCTGGATCTGCTGGATGCGCGTATGCGCCTGCGCGGCGTTGGGACTGTTCGGATGCTGCGTCAGGAACTGCTGGTAGGCTTCCGCCGTATCGGCCGTGCTGGCTGATTTCCAGTCGGACTTCTCGTGACTGCAGCCTGCGAGCATCAGCGCTCCCGCCAGCGCGATCAGTGTCCATCCGGTTGCACGCGTTTTCATACAGGCATTGTAGCAGTCCGCGGACAGATGACGGCCTCGTGACAGCCGTGCACACTAGCGTCCATGTCAGAGAAACCCCGACGACGCCTGCTCGACCGCATTGGCGGCACCCCCTCGCTGCTGGCCGCAGGCTCCCGGCTCGTGGGTGATATCGAAACCCCCGGCGCCCTCATGCTCGGCGGCAGCGTGCAGGGCGACGGCCACGTGCGCGGGGAGCTTTCGATCAGTGCGGATGCGGAATGGATCGGCGAAGTACATGCCGTCAGTGCCGTGGTCGCGGGCCGCATCACAGGCGCGATCAGCGTCACCGAACGCATCGAAATAGCGGCCACGGCCGTGATCCGCGGCCGCGTCAGCGCGCGCAGCATCGCCATGGCGCGCGGCGCCACCATCGATGGCGATGTGATCGTCACCAGCGGCGAGCCCATCGTGCAATTCGAGGAAAAGCGCGGCGGCGGAAAGCGCTAGGCATGGTCTCGCTGGTCGCACACCGCGGAAACGCACACGATTTCCCGGAAAACACGCTGGCCGCCTTCGAGTCGGCGCTCAACCTGGGGCTGAAATTCCTCGAACTCGACGTGCAGCTCTCGGCCGACGGCGTGCCCATCGTCATCCACGATGCATCCCTCGAGCGCACCGCCGGCGTCGTCGGCAGCGTGTTCGAGATGCGCGCGAGAGAGATTCGCCAGATCGAAGTGCCCGAGACGGTGCGCTTCGGTGAACGCTATCGCGGGACCCGCATCCCCCTGCTGCGCGATGTGCTCAAGCTCATCCAATCCCGGCCCGAAGTCACGCTGTTCGTCGAGATCAAGCGCGAGAGCCTGGTGCGCTTTGGCCACGATCAGGTCGTCGGCCGCGTACTGGACGTCGTGAAGTCCTCACAGGCGCAGTGCGTCGTGATCTCCTTCGATCTCGCGGCCGTGTACCGCGCGCGGCAGGTCAGCGGCGTGCGCATCGGCTGGGTCTTGAGCGACTACGGCGACCACAGCAGGCTTAAGTCCGAAGCGCTGCAGCCCGAGTTTCTGTTCGGTGATGTGGAGCAGCTGCCGCCGAATGGTGCGCTCTGGCGGGGCACCTGGGAATGGGTCATCTACGAAGTCGATACGCTGCCGCTGGCGGTGTCGCTCTCGCAACGCGGGGCGCACCACATCGAGACCATGGCTGTGGCCGCGATGAGTCAGGCGGTGCGGGCGCTGCCGCAAACCTGATGGAGACCTTCGATGTAGCCGTCATCGGCGGCGGCATTCACGGCACCGGCGTCGCCCAGGCGGCGGCCGCTGCCGGTCATTCGGTGCTGCTGCTCGAACAGACGGCCGTGGCCGCCGGCTCCTCTAGCCGCTCGAGCAAACTGATTCACGGCGGCCTGCGGTATCTGGAAAGCGGACAGTTCGGCCTGGTGCGCGAGAGCCTGCGCGAACGCGCGCTCATGTTGCGCCTGGCGCCCGATCTGGTGCGAGTGCAGCGGTTTTACATTCCCGTATACGCGTACACGCGGCGCCGTCCCTGGCAGTTGCGCATGGGTCTGAGCCTCTACGCACTGCTCGCGGGCTTCACGCCCGAGGCGCGCTTCGGCACCGTGCCGCGCAGTGAGTGGACTACGCTCGATGGCCTGGACACGGCGGGCCTGCAGGCGGTGTTCTGGTACCAGGACGGCCAGACCGACGACCGCGCGCTCACGCGCGCTGTGCAGCACTCCGCTCTGCAGCTGGGCGCGCAGCTGCGCTGCCCCGCCCGATTCGAATCCGCGAGCCTCGATGAGGAGGGCGTGTCGCTGCGCTATGTGCAGGGGGATCAGCCAATCGAGGCGCGCGCACGAGTGCTGGTCAACGCGGCCGGTCCCTGGGCCGATCGGGTCGCGCGGCTGATCACGCCGGCGATCAGCGTGCCGGCGCTCGAGTGCGTGCAGGGCACGCACCTGGTACTGCCCGGAACCCTCGAGCGCGGCATCTATTATCTGGAAAGTCCGCACGACGGCCGCGCCGTGTTCGTCATGCCATGGAAGGGCGAGCTGATGGTCGGCACCACCGAGACGCGCTATGAGGGCGATCCGGCTCTCGTAGCACCGACGCCGGCGGAGGTTCACTACCTGCTGGGCGTGCTCAAGCACTATTTTCCGCGCTGGCGCGCCATGGCCGAATCCGATCTGATCGAGAGCTTCGCGGGCCTGCGCGTGTTGCCGGCCGGCCCCGAGCGCGCATTTTCGCGCTCACGCGAGACGCAGCTGATTACTGATCGCGCCCACAAGCCTCGCGTGCTGTCCATCTACGGCGGCAAGCTCACGACCTGGCGCGCGGTCTCGCAGCGTGCTCTCGGGTGCATCGCGCCTTCGCTGCCGCGACGTCGTGCGGTGGCACGCACCGATCGACTCGCCCTGCGAGCGCCCGAGTAGACACGCTGCTCCGCCGTTTAGGTGCCTTATGACTCGCGGGACGGGTGCGAGCGGTAGAGAGCCAGCAGCTCGGGCGAGCGAACCTGCATCACCGCGGAGTCGATCGCCGCGCTGTAGCAACGCTCCCAGGCCAGGTGGCGCGCGAGCTCCACGGTCGGCGGTGCCGAAAGGCAGGCGCTGGCAGCGGCATTCTCGATGCGCCGGTACAGCGTCCGGACGTCCGCGGGGCGCGACAGATCCAGATCCCTGTACGAGACGGTGACGTCGGGGCCGTTCGAGGCCGCAGCGTCGGCCGCGGCCATGGCCGCGCCGAATCCCAGCAGGGATGTGAGCGTCAGGGTGATGACGTTGAAGCGATTGATCTTGGTGTTCATGTGTAGTTCCTCCGACAAGTAAGATGAGAGACAGTGCGTTTGGGTTTAAAGCGGTGGTCGCGAGTTGGTGGAATCAGCCCCGCTACCGCGCTCGACCAGGAAAGTAACCAGGTAGGCCACGCCGACCGCGACCGGAACAAGGCCCCACCAGTAGTCCTCTTCATGTGTGCCCCAGAGTGCCGCGGTGACGGCGATGCCGACCAGCAGACACATGAGGCCGCGTCGCAAATTCGTGTACGGTGTCTTCTCCTGATTGCCGTTGCCCTGGAAAAATTCCGGCGGCAGCGGCGGCAGGTCGATGCCCTTCTCGATGGCGGCCATGCGCTCGGCGTGATGCAGCTGGAACAGCTCGCGTTTCTTGCGAAAGTCCAGCCACATGCCGAGCATGGCGACACTGATCCCAAAGACGATGGCAACGATGGGTATGGTCAGGCCCAGGACGGCTGCTACATCCGTGTGGCCCATGGCGGCATCGATGGTGGCGGGCAGATTCTCGGTCACGTTGGCGTCCTCGCTGTCCTGGTACGGGCTTAATACCCCGCGGCCGCCTAAATGGTTTCAACCTGAAACCGGATCGCACTCCTGCGGGTATAAAGGCAGGAGGAGCGAATCATGCAGTCAGCGGTAGACAGCGCCGCGTCCGAAGACCGCGACGTTATCGAGCTGCTGCGAACGGACGGCCGCGAACGCGCGTTCGCGCTGCTGCTGCCGCGATATGAGCGCAAGATCTATCGTCTGTGTTGCGCACTGCTGCGCGACCCGACCCAGGCGCAGGACGCCGCGCAGGAGAGTCTGGTGCGAATCTGGAAAGCACTGCCGGGATACGATGGGCGCGCATCGCTGTCGACGTGGATCTACGCCATCACTCGCAACCGTTGCCTCAGCGCGATCGAGCGTCGCCGCGCGCAGGCGGCCATCGGCGACAGTGACCTGGATCTTGCCGAGTTGCCGGCGCAGTCCACTGAAGCCTACGAGCCCGAGGAGCGCTCGGCGCGCTTGCGGGAGATCATCGATCTGCTGCCGGAGCGATATCGACGCACGCTCACATTGTTTTATTTCGAGGATCGTTCCGTGAGTGAAGTCGCCAAACAGCTGGGCCAGCCGGAGGGCACCGTGAAGACCACGCTGTTCCGCGCGCGCGGCGCGCTGACCGAACTGCTGCGGCAACGCGGATTATTTGACGCCCGTGAATGGCTGGAGACGGGCCCATGAATGATGAGCGAGCGCTCGATGCCGCGCTGGCCCGCGCGCTGGTGCCGCCGGAACTGCCGGTGGATTTTCGCGCCCGGCTGACCGCGGCCATTGCGCGCGAATCCGATCGCGAGGCATTGAGTCCGGCGGTGCGCGTACGCCTGCAGCGCGAAGAGCGCCAGCACCTCATCGAGTTCGAGGCCGGCGTCGTGCGGCTGCGCCGCCGCACGCTCGGCACGCTGATCGGCGGGGCCTTTGCGGCCGGCGCCGCGGTGGCGGTCGCCATGCCCTGGGCGCGGGCCACCTTCGGCCCGAATGCCATGCTGGTGCTCGCTTCGGTCGGCGCAGCCATGGGACTGGCGATCGCTCTTTCCTCGTGGCTGTCGCGCGCGCGCGTGCGACTAACGCCGTAAGCCCGCCTCGCCGCTCGCATGTTCGATCTGCTCGATCTGCTCGAACTGCTCGAGCATGTAGCGGTCGGCGAAGCTCGGTCCGGTCATGTAATCCACGAACCCGCAGTGTCCGCCGTAGCGCGTGCGCACGATGCGTAAGCGATCGCTGCGCGCCAGTGAGGACAGATGCGCCGCGGGGATGATCGGATCGTCGGCCGAGAGCACGATGTGCGCCGGCACGCGCAAGGAGCTAAGCCGCTCTCCGGTCACCGCATAGCCGGAAAGATACGCCTCGAGACTGCCGAAATCCGTGCAGTGCTGGACCAGGTCGGCGGTCATGCGGCGCAGATCCTGCGAGCGCATCAGCGGCTCGTAGTCACGCTCGTCGGGCCAGGCGCGCTGCTTCGCGCGCAGCGAGCGCGTCCAGCGCTTCACAAAATAGCGCTGGTAGATCGTCAGTCCCTGCTCGAGCGCGCTCAGCGTCGCTTCGGGATCGAGCACCGGCGACACCGCCACGACACCGGCCAATTGCTCGGGCGCTGCTAAGTCGGCCGCGACGCGCAGCATGAAATTGCCGCCGAGCGAAAATCCGGCAAGATAAAGTCGCGCGGACGGGAACAGCGCGCTGATGGCGCGCACCGCACCAACCACTTCCGGCAGGCGGCAGGAATGGAAGATCTCTTTATTGAGTGCCTGCGTGCCGCCGTGATCGCGCAGGTTCAGCCGCACGATGGCGAAGTTGTGCTGGTAGAGCAGCGCCGCGGCCGATAGCACGTAGGGCGATTCGACGTTGCCTTCCCAGCCATGCAGCAGGATGGCGAGCCGACGTCCGTCCGAGGCGCGGCGATTGAGCGGCTGCGGACTGTGCCAGGCCTGGAGCCTGACACCATCGCCGCAGTCGAGCAGCAGCGGCTGCGCTCGCGCCAGCAAGTCTTCCGCGCGGCGGCGGATCAGCCACGAACGCGGCAGCACGCTGCCGACCATCGTCTGCAGATGGGCGCTGCGCAGCAGTCGCGGCGGAAGGAAATCGGGGCGGTTTAGTGTCTGGCCTGCCAATGCACTTCGACACGATTGTTGGCCATAGCGACCCGGTTCCAGTCCCCGGCGGTCAGCCCGTCACTGATCGGCGGATACGGGGTAACGGTTTCATCGGCCGTGCCGGCATCGATCTGGATGTTCAGCTTCCCGCTCCCGTTGTGTCGCGCGATGGCGATCATGTTAGCGAACGCCACCGACTGGCGCAGGCTCACCGAACCATTGTCCTCGCGCGGATTACCGATCTGATCACAGCGTGCAAACGGCAGGGTGTCCGCGGCCAGCGCGGGCATCTGGCCCGATCCGGTGAGCATGCAGAAACGGCCCGGGATACTACGGATATCTACATCGCCCTGGAATCCCAGCGCATTCAGCCGCGCCAGCAGCGCCTGAATCCGGTCGAGCCGCGAACCTGCCAGCGGCATCTCCCCATAAGGCACCGGTTCGATGGTCGAATTGGCGACCGGCGCGTTGTCGGCCGCGCCGGGGGCCCCGCCCGCAGCCGCGGCCACATCCGGTGCCCCCGCGGTCGGCGCGGCGGATGGGCCATGCGCGGCCTCGAGCTGCTGTTGCGCCTGCGAGAGTTGCACGGCCAATGAGGCCGCATCGAGCCGCTGCTGCTGCCACTGCCAGCCGGCAAAGCAGGCAATGATCACCCCGGCGAGTCCGATCCAGATGCCGCCGCTGGAACTGGATTCCGGCGGCCCGAAGTGAGTGATTGGCGCAGGCACCGGCGGGGGCTGATCCTTGAGCAGCAGCCGCACATCGGCCACGACGCGTTCGGCCTGGGTATCGACGTGATCGGCCACGAAGCGCTGCAGGTTGCGAATGTGATGCAGCACCATCGATTCGACGATGGCGCGCAGCTCCGGGGACAGCGCCGGCAGATCCGGCGGCCGGGCGGTGCCGCGACGCTCAATGCTGTGCGTGGCGCGCGGCGGCGGCGCTGCGGCCTCCTGCGGCGGCGCCGATATCAACGGCGCGGCGATGTCCGCCGTGTCTTCGAGGGCCGCCGTCTGGGCGACCGGGTGGGCGACCGTGTGGTCGGCCGCGGGTTCGGGCGGCAGCTGCCTGGTTTCGGCGGTCGATTCCTCGGGCGGCGTGGCCATGATCTCGCTTTCGAGGCGGTGCTCGCCCAGCAGGTGCAGCTGATCCAGCGCCTTGGCGACATCGGTGTGCTTGGTCTGCTTGGGCAGTACGCCGATGGCACCCAGCGCCCGCGCCTGGCTCAGGTACAACTCCCCTTCCTGCGAGGTGTACATCAGGATCGGGATGGTCGCCGTCAGCGGATTTTCCTTGATGGCCTGGACCGCCTGAAAGCCGTCCATGCCCGGCATGAGGTGATCCATGAAGATCACATCGGGCCGCTGCCGGGTCAGGTACTCGATGGCCTGTTCGGCCGACTCGACGCCATCGACCGCCAGCTCGTAGCGCTCGAGGATGCGGGTCAGAAATGCGCGCGCGGATCTCGAATCATCGACGACCAGCGCTAGTCGTGCAGTCATGCCGTGCCCGCTCGTGACGACCCTGACCGGATCTTACCGCATGGCCCTTGGGCCGGTGCGCACTGGCGCCAATCCGCGACAGGGTTCGCGGATCCAGGCCGCCAAAGTCGGCGTTTGAGCTCCGCCGACGGGCGAGGGGCCTTTTGCAAGAGATTGTTGCCTAGGCAACAAAAATGATTTTTTGCCCACGCACCGGGCACCCTAAAGGAGTCCGCCGGAGGGGAGTCAGGTATGGCTTTAGAGTGCGCCGAAGCGATAACTCGAGACGGTGATCGACCCCATGAAGTCGCTCTGGTGATAGATCCGGGTGCCGACATCGTCGCCAGCCGCGCCGACCGCGACCATCAGGGGGAGAAGATGATCCTCACGAGGATGCGCGGCGCGGGCTGCCGGCGCCGCCGACCACCGCAACAGGCGCCGTCGACGCTCATCGGGCGACGAGTTGGTCAAAGTGTCATTGAGCCATCGGTCGAACGCCGCCGAAGCGGTTGTCCCGGCGCCGCTCCTCATTCCCCGCAGATCGTGATAGCTCAACCCGCTGCCGACGATCAGCACGCCTTCATCGCGCAGAGGGGCGATCAGTTCGCCGACCTTGATGTGCTCGGCGGGATCGTAGCCCGCCCTGAGCGAGAGCTGCAGCAGCGGCAGATCCGCCTCCGGATACATCGTATGCATCAGGGTGAAGGTGCCGTGATCGAAACCCCGCTGCGGATCGAGGCTGGAGCCCACGCCGCCACGCTCGAGCATTGCGCGGACCGTCTCGGCCAGGGCTGGAGCGCCGGGCGCGTCGTAGCGGATGTGATAGGTGTGCTCGGGAAAGCCGTAATAGTCGTATTCCATCGGCGGACGCTCGGCTGAGGACAGCAGGAAGCGGTCCGCCTCCCAATGTCCGGAGATCATCAGCACAGCGCGCGGCGCTTGCCCAAGCTCACGCCGGACTTCGTGAAGCGAGGCCTCAAGCTGGTCGTACGTGGAGTCCCGCTCGGCCTTCATCCATGGCCAGGGGCCGCCCCCGTGGGAGAGGAAATAGGTCGGCAGCCGCGCTTGCGTCATCACACTGTCAGTATGCACTCACTGACTAGGCGGCGGCGGAGGTGCGCGAGGCCGCCGAGGACTCCGGGACGGCTCGCCGGGCGATGATTTCTCTATATAGCTCGGCCAGTCGCCCGGCCATGCTGGCCGATGCCCAGCTCTGCGCGTAGACCCGCGCCTGCGAGGACAGCTTTGCCGCCCGCTGCGGATCCTCGAGCACGTCGAGCACGGTCTGCGCAAACGCCTCGGGTTTCTCCGGCGACACCCGCGCGCCGCAGTTGGGTTGCAGGATGGACGCGGTGCCGAGCACGGCCGTCGACACCACGGGCCGGCCCTGGGCCAGCGCCTCCAGCAGCACCAGCCCCTGCGTTTCGGTCCGGGAAGCAAACACGAATACATCGGCCGAGGCATAGCAGTCGGCGAGGCCGCGTTCGCGATCGAGATAACCGATGAAGTGCAGGTGCGGCGCGACGCCAAGTTCGACCGCCAGGCTTTCCAGATGCGCGCGCGCCGGCCCCTCGCCTGCTATCGCGAGCATGGCATCCGGGCGCGAGCGCCGCAGCGCAGCGAAGCTGTGCAGCAGGAACTCGATGTTTTTTTCGTGGGCCACGCGTCCGACGTACAGCAGCAGTGGACGATTCGTCGGAATGCCGAATCGCGCGCGGAAGCGCGCACCATTCCCCAAGACATAGCGATCGGCTGGCAGTCCGGTCGGAATGACCTGCGCACGCGTCGTGACACCGTACTCCAGCAGCAGAGCGCGCATCGGCTCGGACGGCACCACGAGCGCATCGAGCTGGCTGCATTGCGAGCGCGTAAAGCGTCGCGCGAGCACGCGACCGATCGGGCGCGGCATCAGCGGCACGTAGTGATGCAGGTACTCTTCAAAGAAGGTGTGGTATGTCGCGATCACCGGTATGCGGTTGCGGCGTGCGAAGCCGATACCCGCGTAGTGCGCAATGAACGGCGTGTGAATGTGCACCAGGTCGAAGTGCTGCGCCGAGAGCGGCTCGAGTGCCGCGCGTAGTGCATTCCATCGCATGCGGCGGTCTTCCGGATCGCGCGGCACTGCGGAGGTGGGTACGCGCACCACATTCGGGTCGGCGCCCGGCGATGCAGTTCCTGTCGAGGATAGCGTCGCGGACTGCGGGTAGTCCGGTGCGACCAGCGTGGTTTCGACGCCGGCAGCGGACAGATCGGCGCGAAAGGTCCGGATCGAGGTCGAGACGCCGTTGACGCGCGGGAAATAAACGTCGGAGATGAAAAGTATCCGCATGGTGCAGCGACCCCTGTGAGGAAGTCGCTACATGACGTTCTGTATCAGCAACGCCAGCAATGCCAGCGTCGCGCCAATCGCGCCGCCCGCCACCACATCGCTGGGATAGTGCAGACCCAGCACCATGCGGGACGCGGCGATCAATCCCGTCAGCGGCAGCAACACCCACGCCAGCTCCGGAAACCGGGAGATGGCGATGCAGGTGAATGACACCGCGTGCAGCGTGTGTCCGGAGGGAAAGCTGTAGCGGTCCAGCGGCGGCATCGCCAGCGTGATGCCGGGGTGACGAATGAAGGGCCGCTCGCGCAACAGCCGCGTCTTGAGGAACCTGTAGACCAGCAGCCCGATGAGGCCCGTCACTGCCATGACCAGCGAGGTGCGAATGGCCGTGCGGCCGTAAATCAGCGGCAGCGCACCGATCAGGATGTACCAGATGATGCCGTCGCCGAGGCGGCTGGCTACCTGGAACAGCGCGCGGATCCAACGCTGCCCGGCGCCGCGATTCAATTCGCGGCACAGCCGGTATTCGGCCATGTCGAAGCGGGCCAGGATGAGCTGGGCACGGGTCATGGCGAGCCACATTGCAGGCCGCCGCTGACAGTTACGTGACGCTTCTATGAACTTCCAGTGACAATGCGCTGTAAGTCTCGGAATCTAGCCCGGATTCTAGTCGCGAACGCCTACCCCGCGGCTCAGTAGCTGCACCGCCGTAGCGAACAGCGCCACCGTCAGCAACAGCATCAGCCCGAAGGCCGCCACCACGTGCACGTCCGAGGTGCCAAGGAAGCCGTAACGGAAGGCATTGACCATGTGCAGGATGGGATTCACGAAGGACAGTCTCTGCGCCCACTCGGGCAGCATGGCCACCGAGTAGAACACCCCGCCGAAGTAGGTCAGCGGCGTCAGCACGAACACGGGGATGAAATTCATCTGGTCGAAACTGCGTGCGAACACGGCATTGATGAACCCCGCCAGCGAAAACACGGTCGAGGTCAGTAGTGCGGCCGCGATGATGGCAAAGAAATGCGCCACCGGCAGTCGCGCAAAGAACAGCGACACCAGCGTCACCACCGCGCCGACCAGCAGGCCGCGTATCAGCCCACCGGCCGTATAACCCGCAACGATGATCGAGGTCGGCAGCGGCGAGACCAGCAGCTCCTCGACGTGCTTGCCGAACTTGGCACCGAAGAACGAGGACACGACATTGCCGTACGAGTTGGTGATGATCGACATCATGATCAGGCCGGGCGCAATGAACTGCCGGTAGTCGAAGCCCGACATCGGTCCGACGCGCCGGCCGATGAGGTTGCCGAAGATCACGAAGTAGAGCGTCGCCGTAACCGCCGAGGGCACCAGCGTCTGGCCCCAGATGCGAACGATGCGACTGTATTCGCGGATGACGATGGTCTTGAAGCCGATCCAGCGCGTTCGCGCCAGCGACGGCTGCACCGGCACCCGCGTCGGGCTATCCATGGAAGGCTCGCGTAGCGGCAGATGCCGGCGCGCCAGAAGCCGCCTGGGTTGCAGCCGCCTGGCCGCCAGTCTCGACCAGGTGCATGAAAATCTCTTCGAGGCGGTTGATCTTGTTGCGCATGCTGAGCACTTCGACGCCCAGCCGCGAGAGTTCCACGAACAGCCCGTTGAGGTCCTGCTCCTTGCCGATGTCCGCCTCGAGCGTGTGATCGTCGACCAGGCGCACGCCAAAGCCCACGACCGGCGGCGCCGCCTGGAGGGCGCCGCGCGTGTTGAGCACGAAGGTCTGTGTATTGAGGCGGCGCAGCAGGTTGCTCATGCGGTCGCGCTCGATGATGCCGCCCTTGTTGATGATGGCGATGTTGCGGCAGAGGCTCTCCGCCTCCTCCAGATAATGCGTCGTCAGGATGATGGTGGTGCCGTGCGCATTGATGTCGCGCAGGAAATCCCACATCGTGCGCCGGATCTCGATGTCGACACCGGCAGTCGGCTCATCGAGGATCAGCAGCCGCGGTTCGTGCATGAGCGCGCGCGCGATCATAAGCCGCCGCTTCATGCCGCCCGACAGGCCGCGCGCGGCGCTATTGCGTTTCTCCCAGAGCTGCAGCTGCTTGAGATATCGTTCGGCGCGTACCCGGGCCTCTGCTCGTTCGATGCCGTAGAAGCCTGCCTGGTTGACGACGATCGTCATCGGGCTTTCGAACTGGTTGAAGTTGAGTTCCTGCGGCACCACGCCGATACAGGACTTGGCGCGCTCGAGCTGCTTGTCGATGTCGAAGCCGAAGATGCTGGCGGTGCCCCCGGTCTTGTTGACCAGCGAGGTCATGATGCCGATGAGCGTGGTCTTGCCGGCGCCGTTCGGACCCAGCAATGCGAAGAAATCGCCCTCCTCGACGTCGAGGTCCACGCTGCGCAGCGCGTGAACGCCGTTCTTGTAGGTCTTGGTAAGTCCGCGGGTCGACAGGGCAAGCATCGAACTGCCAAGTTACCACAGAGCGGCCATGAGCTGCAGGCCGCGCAGCCGGACGCGCCGCAGTGCCGCATCCGATCCCCCGATGGCCGCCTGGATCATCTGCCGCCAGATGAGCGGCTGCGCCTCCCAGCGAGGCGCCATCCAGGCCGGAGTCATCTCGGCCAGCGCCTCCAGGTGCATAAGGCCGCTGGCGCCGATCCGCTCGGCGCACTCGCCACTCATACCCAGCATCATGCGGGCGCTTAAGGGGTTGGAGCGCGCCACGTGCCAGGCCAGCGACAGCGTGCGCCGCAGGAGCGCGACGCCCGCGGAACTACCGAAGTAGCCTCGCATGGCGCCCCCGTCCATGACCGCGCCGTGGCGGTCCAGGGACAGTGGCGCGGCGTCCCAACGCTGCGGGGCCGTAAAGCCCGCATCGAGCAGCAGGTAGGGACAGTCCGCGAGCCGCTGCATCGAGGCGCGGTCGAGCGAGCACCAGCTCTGGCGCAGCTCACTGACCAGTCGGGGGACCGCCTCGCCTGTCGCGCCAGTGACGGCGGTAGCCGTGGCCCCAGCAGTCGCGGCCACGGCAGTCGTGGCCGCGGCTGTGCGGAGCACATCGAGCAGCAACTCGTTGATCTCGGCGATGGGCCCGCGAAGACCGCCGTCCCAGCGGTAACTTTCGTGGTTGACGGCTCGTGGGTGGCTGGCTGCTTTTTCCTCGATCGCGGCGCGCTCGTTCATGGCATTCCTCCCTGCTTCAATAAGATTTGGCGTCGGAGCACTATCCTGCACCCATCCCCGCTTGGCCCGGTCGTCGATATCTGGGATAGTTGACGATAAATGTTACTAGTAACATTTTAACACAGGAGATCCCCATGCGCATCCACGACGACCGTTACCAGCGCGACCAGCTTCGGCACGATGTGGCACTGGCCTTCATCCGCCACGAGGCGCGCACGCACACGATCCGGATCTGGACCGGACTGACCGACGACCGCATCCGCAAACTCTATCGCTCTTATATAATGAGTACCACGGGCGGCGGACCGGTGCGCCATCGCGGCAAGTCGCCGCAACAGCCGGCCTTCTTTACGCGCAGCGCGCGGGCGCGGCAGGAGAGCTCGGTGCTTGCCAGCATTTATCGCAATGTCGGCATACTGCCCAAATCGACGACACCCGAGTCAGTGAGATCCCTGACGGGCCCGGCCAGGGGCAGACTGCTATGCCAGGCGTATGAGATTTATCGCGGTGAATTTTCATCACCCCTGATCAATTTCGAGCGTGCCGAATTCCTGCTGCGAGCCCTGTGGCGCCGCGATGAGATCGCCCTCGGTGCCTGCCGCGAATGCACCGCGTTGCTGGTCACCGATCGCTGGTGCATGCGTGCACCGAGTTGCGGGGTTTGCAGTAGTGAGCCTGGGCAGTTCTCGGCGGACAAACTCGAATAATAGTCAACGCGCTGCGCGGCCGCTGTAGCCTGCGTCGATCAGTACTGTGGACGGCGTGGCTCGGTTCGGGTCATAGTCGGGAGTACGCGTAAACACGGCGCTAGTGATCCCGGCGCTCCGAGATCGGTCGGGCGCAGTTTGTGGTGTCCAGCACTATGAAGAAGATCGACCTTTCCACCGTGCCCGCGCAGGTCGGCAGCAATTATCCGCGTCCCTTCGACGCCCCTTGCAACGGTCAGTCCTGCCAACGGCTGGCGCGCTCTGCGGGGCTGACCCTATTCGGCGTCAACCTCACGGTCATCGAGCAGGGTGCATGGTCCAGCCAGCGTCACTGGCACAGCCATGAGGACGAGTTCGTCTGGGTGCTGGATGGCGAGCTAACGCTGGTCACGGACAGCGGCGAAGAGATATTGCGCGCCGGCGACTGCGTGGCCTTCAGGCGTGGGGACGCCGATGGCCACCACCTGATAAATAAATCCGGCCGACCGGCCAAGGTGCTGGAAATCGGCAATTCCGATCCGCAGGACCGTTGCATCTACTCGGACATCGACATGGTCGCGGAAAACGTGGCGGGATACACCCACCGGGATGGAACGCCGTATCCGGTGAAAGAATAGGGGAGGCGATAAGGCGCGAGATGAGGGTGTCTAGTCTGGCCAGCGGCTATTTAGGGCAGCGATATGCAACACCAGACTTCAAGATTCCGAAAACCTCCTCGGTTACGAAGAGCGTGTTGCCACCGACTCCAACCGTCAAGTTGCGCATATCTACGTTCTGATCCGGTGGCTGTCTGACGTTCCCGACAGCAGTACAGGAAGCGACGTCTTGTACGCTTCGAACGATCCGCACATCGGCAGCACCTGGGGCAAGTGCGTTTGTTACGCAGCCTGTAGACAGCGCCAGACTCGCTACTGCGATAAGCCTCAAAACCTTTCGTTCCATACATATCTCCGAAAGAAGCAGTCTGAAGAAGGGCATACGGTCGGCGCGACTAGCAATTGTACACAGCGGCGCGCACTACATCTGGCAGAACGTTGCGATAAACGATCGGTGATGCAGTGGGAAGTCTGAAGTTGACCCCAACCGGCCGGACACCAACGACCGCTATCGAGCCGCGAACATCGAAAGCGAGCGGACCGCGTTCGTCCAGCGGCTTTTCGTGGACCAGCTTTCCCAAACGTCGTATCGCGGGCCGGATGCGGGAATCCAATGCCAGCGCCGTGGCGCGTCCTTCGCTCTGCCGACTATGGCGAGAGTTAGTTCTGGCTCTCGGGCGTTAGAGCCGCAACAGCGGTGTGTGGGTCGGCGCTGAGTACGCGTATCAGCTGCACCACATTGGGGATGTCGCCTTCACGGCTCAGGGCTGCGGACAGCTGCCGATCCTGCAGCACGTCGAATATCAACCGAGGCACTCCATCCACCCATACGCGCGTGCTGAT
>Ga0182016_10002976_pt1 | contig 19552 bp, 13 predicted proteins | sample 712S2MmetaG_FD_120491 | JGI IMG/M metagenome (GOLD analysis project Ga0182016, IMG submission 120491) | Permafrost microbial communities from Stordalen Mire, Sweden - 712S2M metaG | ecosystem: Environmental > Terrestrial > Soil > Wetlands > Permafrost | place: Sweden: Stordalen | collected... | reverse complement strand
GCTGGACGACCGGTCGAGCGCTGGTTTGCAACCAGTGAAGAGGCGCGAAAAGCGCGGAAAGGCGAAGGGGAGTGATGACTTACCGCGCTTATCGCGCTTATGGCGCACCTCCAGCGGAGCGAAAACACCATGCCTGACTATCTGAACATCGCAAGGCGAGCCTTGGAGAGAGCGAAGGAAGCGGGGCAACCTGAGCTTCTTGAAGACGTGCTGAAAGGCCTGGCCGTCGAACTCTGGAGCGATGCCGCCGGCTGTCTTTTCATCGTGGCCGACGAAGATGACGCCCAGCTTCTGGGTGAGCCGAGGGGCACCGTGTATACGGCCGCGGAGTTGCGGCGGGTGGTCCAGATCGGAGATCCCGCCACCGTGGTAGAGATTCACGAATGGAAGCGGGCGTTTAACGGGCGCGTGCGAGAGGTTCAAAGGCGTGAATCGGGGATGGCGCCCGGTGTCGCTTCTAACGGCGATGGCAACGGAGGGCGCGAATGAGGGAAGAGGGACTGCCAGAGAGTAACCGGCAGGGCGGTAGCGATATTGATAGCGCTGCCCGGCTGGTCGATTTGACGCAGGTGCCTGCGGTTCCGTGGGCATGGGTCGATGAGCACGTCTACGCCGCCATCCGCGGGTGCAGCGTGAAGGTGTTGCAGAATGAACGGCGGTTGAACATTGGCTGCCCGTTCCGGCGGATCAACGGTACGATGATCCGCTACAAGTTTGGGGACATCACGGCGTTCATGGAATCGCAACCTAGCGGGGGTGGCGCCGCGCAGCCGGTTAATCAGGAGCGCCGAGGAGCTGGGCGGCCGCGCAAGTCTTCGACTTGACTGTTTCTACGACCGAAGTGAGGAATGGTGTGGTCTAGAGGGCCCACACCAGGCATATGAGCGTCTTTAGGAACGGGAAGTTCTACCATTACGAGATCATCAAGGACGGTAGGCGGCACCGCGGCTCTACCGGCACCGCCAACAAGCAGCAGGCGATTGCCGAGGAGCGTCGGCAGCGGCAACGGCTGGAGCAGAGCTACGGTCAGATCCTGGAAGAAGAGAATCGCGAACAGCGCCGGAAGACGATCAAGTTGGCCTCCGAGGAGTTTCTCGCCGATTACAAGTTGAAACACGAATCCGTGACGTTCGCGGTCTACGCCCTCGGGCACGTGACCGACCACCTTGGCGGGAAACTGGTGGTGGAGATCACGCCGACGGTGGTGAAGCGCTACCAGACGGATCGCCTCGCGGAGAAAGCCGGGCCGAAAACCATCAACGACGAGGTGCAGTTGCTTCTCCGGCTCTGTGGCGACCAGGGCGACCTGATTCGCGGGAGGATGCGCCGAGATAAGTCCTTGAAGCTAAAGATCCCCCCGTCGCCAGGGCGAGCCTACACCACGGACGAGAAGGCGCGGATGCTGGAGGAGGCGATGAAGCTGCGCAGCAAAAATATCTACCCTGCACTGGTGTTGGACCTGAACTGCGGGTTGCGAGATAAGGAACTCCGGGAGCTGAGATGGCAGCAGATCGATCTCGTGAATAAGAAGGCTCTAACGGTCGGCAAGTCGAAATCGGACGCGGGCACCGGACGCGTGATTCCGCTCAACGATACTATTCTGGCCGCGCTCCAGACGCACGCGGCTTGGTACGTGCGCCGTTTTAAGGAATGTAAGCCGGAATGGTACGTTTTCCCCGCCGGCAAGGGGCAACCGAACGATCCCACGCGCCCCGTGACCTCGCTAAAGACTGCGTGGACGAAGGTGCGCGACAAGGCGAAGGTCGTCGGGCGGTGGCACGACAACCGCCACACCCTGGTAACAGAGCTCGCGGAATCGGGCGCGGGCGACGAAGTGATCATGAGCATTGCCGGGCATGTATCGCGCGCCATGCTCTCTCGCTACTCCCATGTACGGATGGCCGCGAAGCGCCGGGCCCTTGATGAGATCGCCACTAACCAGCGCACAGCCGACGAGAAGCGTCAGCAGGAAGCCGAGCGGCAACAGCAGACCGCAACGGTCCTTAAATCAGCACTGGTTCAGTGATCGCCGCCAGTCGCGGATGGCTCTGGTACGATTTGAGCTCCAAAGGCTGAACGCGGTCCGTTTTGTTGGCACCCCCATTTCGGCAGTGAGAAATGCGAGCGTCGAGAGGCGCACCCCGGCTCAAAAGAGCATCACACAGCGAGGCGCCTACACTTTTTCCTTCGGGTTTTTCCCCTTTCCGCGGCGGAAGGCTCGGCATGATGCGGCCAATTGTGATAATGGTATAGGAACGTGGTGACGCAAACTCCTTGCTTCCACAGGATTTCAACAGACGCCATGGCGTCCCTGAGGAAAACCTTGCGATCTTCGCCTTTTCTTCGCTACAATAGCGATGGGTCGAAAGAATGATGGCTACCGGTGTCCCAAGTCTCGGTTTCAAGGCAATCTCGCCTTGGCGCGAGATGGGGGCATATGAAGCCCTCTGGTCTGAAGCGAAAGCGTGGTTCAAATCCATCGCCGAGCGGTTCGCGGCTAACAAGAACTCCCTGCCGTCGGACTTCTTCCTGATGGACGAGAACATACCGCGCCAGTATGCCGAGCGCGCGGACTCGCTGTTTCAAAAGGGCGGAGTAAAGCGTTACGGCATCCGCCTGCACGGTGCCGCGGAATATCCCGACAAGCTCCGCGATGCCGTTCATCCGGTGGAACTCCTCTACTACCAGGGGTATTGGGACTTGGCTAGCACGCGGTGCGTGGCCGTTGTTGGCACGCGGAAACCGTCAGCGGATGGGAAAAAGCGTGCCGAAAAGCTAACGCGCATGCTCTGCGATGACGGCTTCACTATCGTCGCGGGTCTCGCTGCCGGCATTGACACTATAGCCCACAAGACTGCAATCGCGAGCGGCGCCCCAACAATCGCGGTCATCGGAACACCTCTTTCGAGCGTCTATCCGAAGGAGAACGCGGACCTGCAGGCCGAGATAGCGCGTAACCATCTCCTCATCAGTCAAGTGCCGGTTTGCCGCTACAACGATCAGGACTGGCGCATAAACCGTGGATTCTTTCCGGAGCGCAACATCACGATGTCAGCCCTGACCGAAGCTACTGTCATTGTAGAGGCGAGTGAAACCTCTGGGACGCTCATCCAAGCGCGCCACGCTCTGAAGCAGAAACGCAAGCTATTCATCCTTAATAATTGCTTTGATAAAGGTTTAGAGTGGCCGCATCGGTTTGCGGCAGATGGTGCGATCCGCGTGAAGGAGTTCGAGGAGATTCGCGCGCATCTCGAATCTAGTGGGCAAAGAACCAAGACCAAGCATCCCGCGTGATCTGTTCATTATCGACGAGGCCGTCCGCTCCGAGTATTCTTTCATCGAGCCAGCGGATTCGTGTTTCTACGTCTGGGAGTATATGAGCCACCTCTGGGAAAGCGGAAAACCGCGCCCGGACTACACGCAGTATCCGGCAAACAATCTGATCTCCAACCTGCAGATTCCAGTGTCATCCCAACCCAACCGGATATATTGGAAGGACAAGGCCGTCCAATATGCTGCTCGCGCTATCAGCACTCTCCTGCCAGAGTACTGGCGAAAAGCTAACGCTACCTTCGTGCCGGTGCCACCTTCAAAGCTCGAATCAGATCCTGAGTACGATCCGCGCCTTCTCGACATATTGCGCGCCGTGCGCCCGAAATTGCCGGACATCAAGTCGTTGGTGACTCTCAACAGCGAAGGATTTGATGCCAAGCAGAAGGGCGTGCGCCCAGCCGACCGGGCCCAGCACTATTGCATTAACGATGACGGTCCCGGGAGCGAGCCTGAGGTTCTCGTCCTTTTCGATGACATTTTGACCACCGGGTGTCATTTCAAGGCGATGGAGATGGTCCTAAGAGAGAGATTCCCGGACACCATAATACTCGGCCTCTTCCTTGCCCGTACGGTACGCCCGCCACAAGATTACGACAACATATTCGCACAGTTGCTGGCGTGACCTTTTGCAAGTCCCCCCAGTGTCCCCCCAATTTCGGGGAAAATCAGGCTCTCACGCGTGTAAGTATTTGTGTTTGCAACGTGAGGTGCCTATAAGCCTTTCGGCTGTTAACCGAAGGGTTGTAGGTTCGAATCCTACCTGAGGAGCCAATCTTTTCTATAACTTCCAAGCTAAAAACACGGAAGGCCCTCCCCGCGAGACGGCTACTTTGCCCATTTCTTTGCCCACCGTTTTTGGGCGCAGTTGCAGAGAGAGTTGCGGACCGTCGGCCATCCGCGCGTTAAAACCCTCGTCCTGAACCCTAGAAATGACTTCATGCACCATTAAGTGGACCATCGGGGAATGGCTTGCCCGGATCCTGAAACCATTGGAGCAATGTGGCGTCGCCGTGGCCAACGGCGAGCGCGGTGAGCTTAAGCATGAGCCTCCTTATTCGGCGTTGTCGGAAACCCATTCCGTACCCTGTGCCGGGCGAGGTGAGCGCGGTGGGCGTCGGTTAGGTTCAGTTGAACGGTCGGTTGGATACTCAATTGGTCGGCGGCAGCGGGCGTTAGCGCTGGTGAGCGCAGTATCCGGCCTTCATCGTCGAAGCTGACGAGCCCGGCGTCGAAGGCGGCGTCCCAGAGGGCGGAGAGTAGGAGGCCGTTGTGGACGTCGAGGCGCAGGGCGTCGGTTTCGCATTCGGCCCACGGCACGATGTGCGAGGCGCGGAGAAGGGCTGGGTCGGTGATTCCGGTCAGCGGGCAGCGGCCCTTCCAATACTCCATGAGCGCTTTGCGGAAAACGTCCTGGCCGACGCGCTGCACCACTAGCCGCTCGGCTTCCGTGGTGCGCGGGATGGAATTGGTCTTTGCAAGGAACTCCTTCAGCGGGGCGTCAGGCAGGCTGACGCCGAGGCGGTAGGTCCGGTCGAGGGCGTCGTGGAGTTCGTCGATGGCGTCGAACGAATACACGGTTCCGGCCGGTGCGTTCACGGCCGCGGTCGGAGGCGTGGCTGGCGGAATTCCGAGTTCAGTGGCGACGGCTGCAAGGCCGACCGCCAGTAGCCATGGACCGTCCTTCGAGCCCGCGCCCAGCCAGATATCGCCCTGCGCGGTGGTGGAGCGGAAGTGAAGCCAACCGGAGTCCAGCCCCAAGTCGATGCGAAAGCCATTGTCGAAGGCGGCCTTGTGGAGTTCGGTGCGAACGACGAAGGATGGGGGATTCTCGATCATTTCAAGTCGCCGGCTTCCATTCGGTTCCAGGCTTCCAGTACCAAGCGGCGGGTCCGGTATTCGCCGAACTTCTTCATCTCGTTGTTCTTGAGCACGCGGAAGGTTTCCGAGGGATAGTCCTCGCCCATCACGTCGGCCGGGTCGAGGATGTAGCGGAGTTCGTCGCGCGTTAGACCGTAGGCGCGAGCATACGAGGCGTCGAGTTCGGCACGCAGCACGGCGCGGCGGTCTTCGTGCCACTTGAACGGCGGAAGCGGACACCACTCCTGGGGGCGAGAGTACCAGGCAGAGGTGTCATAGACGTGTCCTCCAGTCTTGTCGCGATTTTCGTGCCACTGCCGTTCGATCGCAGCACGAAGCGTCGGGTCGGCGTTGTGCCAGACGTCGTCAAGAAAGACTTGTAGGTCCCAAGCGGTGCAGGTGAGCTCAACCACATTGCAAACTATCCTCGTCCGCGCATGGGCGCTCAACGCCGATGGTGGAGGTGCCGCGACTTGTTTCATCGTTTCCTGGGGTATGCTTGGTTGGTTTAACGAGTTTCTGAGGCAATAATCAAAAACCACGCTGTTGAACAGAGCGCACAGCATGCAGAGATCTATCGGCCCAGGCCCGACGGCGAGTATCCATCCGTATGACGTCGCACCATAAGGAATAATCGACGCAATAACGGTTCGCTCGTCATCGGACCGCGCTACGCGTCGAAACCCTAGTAGACCGGACGCGCAACTATTACGGTGCCGTGAAAGCCACTTGTTCGATTCCGCTGTTGGCGCGTAGTGCTGGCCAGTAACAACAAAGGACGATGACTGAAGCTCTTCAGCACGTGTTTCGACCAAGATGCCATTTGCCTGCGAAGCGAAGCGGTGGTTGTATTGGTGCCCAAGTCGCCCCTCAAATAGTCGATCGAATTGCTCTCTTCCGTTGGTGTACCTGCCTCCCGAAGATCGGAAGCCTTGCGCTTCAAGCCACTCGGACGAGCGGAAGAGGTGGGAGTCGTTCGACATGTGAAACATCGTTTTTAGGGACACGCCCCAGGGATTTCCGACATCGCTTCGGCGCTCGTCAATCAGAACCGGAACTCGCGAGTAAATCTTCGCTGTCAGTTCGGCATCATACCGTGAGCGGAATATGGGTACGGTTCGGATATTTGGATGGATGCACGCAATGTCGTCGGCGCTCAGAGTGAAGTGCCGTTGTTTGTCCCTGAAGTCGGCTTGTGTCCGAGAAAAAAAGCTAAAAGGAATGTCAATCGGGCCAGAGTTTCGACCTCCGGTAGTTAGGAGCGAAAACTTGAATCGTGCATGTCCGATCCTGTCGAAATATCCAAGGCCGGTCTGAAAGTCGTGCAGGCTTATGATTCTACGTTCCCGCAAGATCGACTCAAAGTACGGAGCGGTCGTGGCATCGGTTGCGATCCCGGTCGGAACAATTGCTCCAGCCCGTCCCGATTGGTTGAGGATGCTCCCGAAGAGTTCAGCAAATAGCGCATAAGTGTTGACGTCTCCCCGTCCGGTCAGCAGAAAGCGGCCGGCCTCTCGCGCAAAGATCGAGGATGCTTCAGCAGTGCGCTTTGCCACTTCGAATTCTTCAAACAGGCGGCGTTCCCTTGTTCCTTTTGGAGCTTTCATAAGATTGGCAATCATCTTGGTGCGTGCATCAGTGGTTGGAGCTAGCGCGATTCCGGCCTCGCGTACCGCAAAAAACTCCTGTTCCTGAAGCTTGATGCGCTCCCAAGGAGGATTGCCGATCACCACATCGAAGCCGCCTACCGACATCACTTCTGGAAATTCGAGCGGCCAGTGGAATACGCGCGCCCTATCAACCATCGCGCGGGCCGCACCCACCAATGGCCCATACACTTGTCCGCCGGACAGCGTCCGCCAAACATGGTCGGTCGTCGGCACCAGCGCGGCTCCAGGCTCGCGAGGAGCGTCCTTTTTCGGTAGCAGGAACGCCGCGATGTACAGGTCCGCCGCAACGCGCCAACTCCAAAGTTGACGCTCGGACTTCGCGGCGGCGAGTCGCTTCTTCTTTTCAGCGATTTCGCCGGTGGTGTCTTCGGGCAAATTGCGGACTGCGCGTAGCGATGCCGCCAATGGCGGCGCAGCGGGCAGCAAGTTCTTGCCACCAGTGAAGTCAAGCGTACCCTGTCCATCACGTTCGGCCTTGTTGCGGCGCTCGAAATACTTGGCTGCATCCTTGTCATCTCCCGAGAGAGGTTTGTAAGCAGCGTCCGGGATGCCCTCGCGAAGTACTTCGAGGTTAAAGACACCGAGGAGCGAATCGCCGCAGAGGATGCTCGCGTCTAGGAATCCGAGCGGCTTGCCGGGTTCGACAGTTTCAATCCACAGCGCCACCTTGGTGAGTTCGACGGCCATAGGATTTCGGTCCACTCCATGGACGCAGGAACGGACCACATCGCGCAAAGCATGGCGATAGTCCTGGGCCGAGGCGACGCCGCCGGTTCGGGCGCGCGCCACGCGTGCGGCAATTCTGCGCGCCGCCGCCAATAGGAAGTGACCGGAGCCGCAGGCGGGATCGATGACGGTGACGCCGAGCAATCCCTGAACCTTGCCGTTGGACTCGGATTCGACGCGATCGAGCACCGGGTCCAAGGCGCTATCGAGAAGCGTCTGCACCAAGCTATCGGGCGTGTAGTAGCTGCCTGTGGTCTTTCGCTGGTTGCCTTTGGTTTCGTCGCCCTCGGCGAAGCTGATGCCGCGTCCCTCATCCACCAGGATCGGGGTGAGTTCGAGGAGACTTTCGTAGACGGAACCGAGTTCTTCGGTTTCCATGTCCCGCCAGTTAACGGGGACCAGGCTCGCGTCGTCTTTGAGCCAGGCCAAGCGGTAGACGGCTTCCATGAGCGCGCGGTTCGAAAGGCGCGCTCGTTCGAGGTCGGGGATGACGTTGTCGAACAGTCCACCGAGCGCGGGGAGTGCGATTTTCGGTTGGCCCTGGGCGAGTCCGGCGAAGGTGATGAGCAGACCTTCCCAACGGTCGAAGTGCTGGTCCCAGGCGGTTCGGCGGATGGCGCGGTCGCGGAGGGCGCTGAGGGAGTAACCCTCGGCGTAAAGTTTGGCGGCGCTCGGCGAAGCACCGGGCGGATGGAGTAATCCCCGATCTTCGGCCACAAGTAGAAAGATGAGCCGGTACACCAGGCGAAGCAGTTGGCCGAAGAACTCCGGTAATGGCAGTTCGCCGGCAGTGACACGCGTGCGGAGGCTGCTGTTTTCTGGATGCGCGAGGAATCCATTGCCGAACGCCAGGAGCGCGGTTTCCACGCCGTCACGGAGGCGGTCCCGCGCTACCAGGCCTTCGCTTGCACCGGCCTCATGCCAGCGTTCGAGGGCGCAATCCGTCACCGGCGTTCCCGGCGCCCCAAAGCGTGTGGAATGGAAGAGTTGCCAAATAGCGGCGAAGTCGGCGAAGTTTTCGCTTTCGAAGATCTGGCGGAGGTTGACCTCGACAAAAGCCGGCCGCGTGAGGCTGGCGTTGTCGCGCATCAGCCGAACCTGGTCTCCGTTGGTGCAAAAGCCCCAGAGAGCCTGATCGGTGTGATTGAGCCAATCCTGCAAGGAGGAAGCAGCGGATCGCCTGCGGCCGAGTTCTGTTCCATGAGATGCGGAGAGGAAGGCGCTCGCGCGGTCCAGGTCGTCAGATGGAGGAACGATGACCACGGGAACGCGACCCTTCTTTGCTTCGAGAGCAATGGTCTGACCTTCGTCACGACGCGCTTCGACGTCCGTGAAACCAAACACCTGGCTGAGTAGCCCGTCCATTAGAGACAATGCCGCACCGGCGGATGGAGTGGGGCTGGCGGCAAAGTCCTTGAAGAGAGCGGCGCCGATTCGGAAATATCTGGCGATCTCGTCGCGCAGTGTAAGCCCTTTGGGGACCGCGTAATCGGCCTCGGTCTGATTCGCGGCGCCTCGCGCGGCGATTCGCGCAAGCATGGCCGACGAAATGAGGCCACCTTCTAACGTAATGGTGTCGAATACGACCGACGAAGAACGCCGCGCCCTCGAAGCCTTAGCGTTGGTGGAATGTTTTGCGGCGGTTTTCTTCGCCGGTGCCTTGTTTTGGGCCAATTAGATGCCCCCCGGAATCAATGCGAAGACGCCCATCACGTCAGCGGGCAAGACTGGCTCAACCGTCACGCGCGGGACGTTGATGCCGGCTGTGCGAACGCGGCCATGGTCTTTTGCGAGCGATGCGGCTCGTTGTCGGGCATATGCCGCTATTGGACCGTCGAGCAATGCCGAGACTCGGCTTCGAGCTTGTTCCACCATGCGGTCCCGAGCAACGTCTGCAAGATTGCCGCTGGCATTTACTTCAAGCAGGCTCCACGCGGCTGCGCCATCGGCGCACGGTGATTCGGCGGTTCCTTCGAATGCGATTGCTGCGGACTCTTCGACGAGCAACAACTTCTCCTTGCGCCCTCGAATCACCAGTTTGAAGCGCAAGCGAAGGAGAGCGAGTGTTGTGATTATTTTGACAGCCGGGGTCAGCCACGCGCCGGCCCGACCGATCGGCGGTACAGGGCTGGCACTGGGATCGAGTGCCGCTTCGAGGAGCGCTTCGGCGAGCGTCGCCGGTAGAGGATGGCTTCGGACCACAACTTCCGCGTTAGGCGGGGCTGGTTCCTCAAAGCCTAGCCGGATGGAGCCTTCGAGGCCGCGGGCAGCCAGCCGTTCTTTCAGCGTCACGGGCAGTGCGCTCAAGTGCGCCTGTGGCACAGTTCCACTCAGATCCAAGGGAGCGTCCAGTCGGCTCAGGGCGCGTTCCACGAAACGACGAACTTCGGCGGGTCCACCCATGAGCTCCCGCCACCGGCGCCATTCGGGTGCGACTTCCTGGGGCTTGATCGCGTTCTGGGCGAATCGAGCGCGGGAGCGGCTTTCGCCTTCCTGCGCATCGCGCCATCGCGTCTCCATGCTTCGGGCATCTTGGTCGAAGCCAAAATCTAAACTCAACTGTGGTGATTTGCCCTTGCGCAGAAGCACCGCATTCATCAGAGCGCCGGTAACAGCTCCGCGCTCCTCCGGTAATGGAACGGTTACGCCCGTTGCTTTCCGGATGGCTGCGGCCTTACGCAGAATGACATCAAGCACCGCTCCATCGATCGCGCTATCTGGGGAATAGAGGAGAACGGAGCGAACAATGAGCGAGGACTGGCCGAAGCGGTCCACTCGACCCTCACGCTGTTGGTGGCGCGTTGGATTCCACGAGAGGTCGTAGTGGACGACGGCGTCAAAGAGAGTCTGGAGATTAATGCCTTCCGAGAGGCAGTCGGTAGCAACAAGCAACCGCTGCATCGCGGAGCCCATGTCGTCGACGCGAGCGCGGCGTTCGTCAGAGGGAAGTACTCCAGTCACCGCCTCGACGCGGAGATGAGGAAAAGCCTTGCGCAGTCCCTCCGCGACGTGTTCCGCAGTGGCGATGAAGCGGCAGAATACGACGGGATTGGCTCCCTGGGCGACCAGCGGTTTAAGGAGCTCAACGACGGCGGATAACTTCGGGTCTTTGGCCTTGACCAGCCGGTCCGCCTGCGCGATCAACTGCTCCAGTGCTTCGTCCTTCGCGAGTCCTGATGCAGGTTCGACATCAATCGACTCGGCTTCATCATCGTCGAAGACCTGTTCCCCAAGCTTGTCCAGATCCCCGGAAAGCCGATTGCGGAGGGCGCTGGCTGCGGCGGCGGGAGACGATCCAACGCAGCGCATGAGTGCCAGCGTTCCCCAGAAAGCGAGGCGTCTCCGGTGTTGATCCTCTCCCGAGGTAGACACTACGCTGAGGCAATAGTCGAGGACGGCTTCGTGAAACGAGAGATGAGCGGAATCGAGCGGGTAAGGCTGTTCGGTTGTCTCATGGCGAGGGAAAGAGCGGTCTTCACCCCAATCGCGCCCGGTGATATCGACGCGCTGCCGTTGAACGAAATGTCGCGCCAGGCGGATTCGCGAATCTTCATCGTCCAATGCACCCAAAGAGAAACCAGGATCGAGAAGGCCGAGTAGCCGGTCGAAAGCGGCCTCATCTCCACTGTGCGGCGTAGCGGTCAAAAGAATGAGATGGCGCTCCTGATCCTGGGAGAGGAGCTTGAGCAGTTCAAACCGCTGCTGCCTGCCTTGATGCGCACCGACGCACGCGTGTGCCTCGTCGACAACAATGGTCTTGGGACAGGATCGTGCGAAGCTGTCGCGCCGCTTGTCTGCTTTGATGTAGTCCAGGCTCACGACCGTGAAGGGATGGGCGTCGAAGAGTGTTTGCGACGCGGGTAGTCCCCGTTCCAGGCGGGCCGCGGTGGCGGCGGTGACAGCCACGGCATCGAGGTCAAACTTTGTCTTAAGTTCGGTGGTCCACTGCTCCACCAGGTGCGGAGGACAGAGCACTGCGATCCGATCAACCTCGCCGCGGTCGAGCAATTCGCGGATGATAAGGCCGGCCTCGATGGTTTTACCGATACCGACGTCGTCCGCGATCATGAGCCGCACGGTTGGGAGGCGAAGCGCCATCAATAGAGGAACCAATTGGTAGGCGCGTGGTTCGAACCCGAGTCTTGCTGCCGATCGGAATGGGCCTGCTCCTCTTCTCAGCGATAGACGAAGTGCGTCCGCCAGAATTCGCGCGGCGTCCTGAGTTGCCAGCACCTTTGAGTCGGGTAATCCAAAGCGCGCCGGCCTGACGGGATCGCGCTCTAGTTCTGGACGCAGGTACTGAATGTCCGCCTCAGCTCCGGATAGCGGTCGAAGGCAAAGCCAATCGGCCTCTGGGGACGGCATGGCCACCCATTCCCGCCCGCGCGCAAAGACGAGATCCCCTGGTGCGAACTGGGTACTCATTGTCGGACTCCCAGCAACCTCACGAGTTCGGCGGGCGCTTCACTGGAATTGTTGTCAATGTGAACAACGGAAAAGCCAAGAGCCTCCAGAGCGGACCGCTGTTCTGGTGTGAGTGCGATTTCCGATGCCACTACTAGATGGGAGCGCCACACAAGGGGGAACGACGTGCCGGCGACCAGTAGGGGATTCGGATCGGGGTCTGGCACGCCTGCGCCGTTGATTCGTGCGTTCAGGCTATTTGTGTTGTTAGGCTGCTTGACCACCATGGGGATTACGTTAGCGCGTGCGAGGCGAAGCAGAGTCTCCAGAAGTTCGGGATCTGTGCGGTCAATGTGTTCGTGGTCCGGTTGGTTGTAGTAGGACAGGAGGCACCGATAGCAGCCCTTCACACATTGAGCATTTGCATCTTCGACTAGGTCGGCGGGGTCGCCCGTGCCAATAGCAAAATCGAGATTCTGGAAGTGCATTAAGCCAAGAGCGGACCTGGCAACATCGGCGAGTCGTTTCGGTTCTGATACCAGACGCGTCAATACTCCGGCTCCGCCCTCTGTTGCCTCAAACGCGAGAATGGCCTTTCGGTTATCTCGGTTCGGCACTGGCTCGGTGAGCGTCTCACCCTCTTCCAACTGGAATACGGTCTCAAGGCCGCGTGTGAATGCATGTTGAAGCGTGGTAGTAGTCACCATGGACCGAGGTTCCACAGCCAATCTGAAAAGCGCCGCGTTCTTATTGTCTTCCACGATTGGGACGATCCGTTGCGGGGCAGCACTGTCGGGTGGCGCCTGATCCGCGTCGCCGTCGTTGGCTTCCTCGGGGCTGCCGACCCAACGGCCGGAAGCGGGTTCGATCCCGAAACCGAGAAGACTCTTCTCTTTCCTGCGCCGAAGCCCTTTATTGACTCTGCTTATCGTAGCGCCGGGTGCGTAGTCGATTCGCAGAATAGGCCCATGTTCGTCCTGCGCAATTGCAGAGGTCACATCAAATCGCCCATCGCGACGTGGCCAGGAGAACACCGTTTGAATCTCGAAACCCTGCCGCTGTCTGTCTTCGTCGTTAGCGGTGATTCGTTCGGCCGGCTTGGTTTCGACGTTGTCGATTCGAACAATGTTGCGGATCGGATTGACGCCACCCATGTTGGCGTTGCAAACGTGACAACGTTCAGGCTCGGAGTCGTGCGCGGCCCCGCATTGCTCACAGACAAAAAGAGTTTTGGTGGCCAGGCGTCCTCCATCCGCATTACGCTGTTCTGGCGAGAGTTTGGCTTTGTGAACGCGGAACGCGCGCCCCTCGTGATAGATAAGACTGCGCGGCCCAAACTCAGCGATCGCGAGGAACCGCGCACGCTGTAGGTAGGCCGCTTTGGGCCCTCCCGCACCGAGGGCGGGAACATAGGCGTAGATCGGTAAACGCGGAAAGTTATATCCTGGCAGGAAGCCTTCTGTCGCCAAGTAACGGTACGTGTAGAAGTCCGACCCGCCGGTGGATCGGCCCTTTTCGAGCAGTGCGAGTTGCTCATTGGCCTGCGCTTGTGCCAGTTTTGCGTCGCGGCGTTCGCCGCTGCTGAGCCCGTGCATCTCGGACTTGCGATTGGCTTCCATCAACTGTGCATGGGCACTCAGATAAAGTTGCCGCCAACGTTCGAACGCAGACGAGAATCGGCAAGGCGCGGCGGCGGAAACGGCACTCACGAACGAGTCGCGATCCGCGGCCCACGGAGCGTTCTCGATGTTGAGCTCGGCGCTCACACTCTCCAGGATTCGGAGCATGGCCACGCTCGCCCGCTTGGCGAGGTCGCTGGCGGAGAGATTGGCTTCGATCTCCTTCCGAATGGGCAAGTGTGCGATACCGAGGTCCAGAACATGGGGGATGTCCTCTTTGAGATTCTGACCGGATTCGGCGAGCCATACCGCGTGAAGATGAGATTCGATCAGATCGCGATTCGCCAGCTCGAGGGCCGGTGGCCGAACGATACCACTTACCATCTCCTGGGGCTTCCCAAAATAGTGCTGGTCGTGAGGGCTCTGTGCGGCACAATATGTAACCACCAGCGCTGCTTGGCCTGACCGTCCGGCACGGCCAGAGCGTTGGGCGTAATTGGCCGGTGTTGGCGGAACATTGCGCAGGTAGACCGCATTCAGCGCTGAAATATCGACCCCGAGCTCCATCGTCGGCGAGCAGAATAGCGTCGGAAGGAACACGTTTGGCTCGCCTTCTTCCCGCAGTTTTTCCTTGTCGCGTTCCAACTTGTCACGGTCCTCAGTCCCCCAGCGAAAACGCCATTCGCGCCATTCGCGGCGTTCCTGCTCGACCTGGGCCGTGTGTTCGCGGCTTTCGAGGCCAAACAATCCTTCGCCACCCTGAGCCAAGGAGTGAGCGAGAGTTTCATAAAGGTTGACGAAGTACGTGTTGACGGGCTTTGCATCATCCCGGCCTGTGCCTTCAACCAAGCGGATCGCGTTTGCTTCCAGCCGCCAGCCATCGATATCGAATGTTGTTGGAACCCGGCGAACGAGCTGGTACCGCTCCGCGATTTCCAGGAGAGACCGGACCACGTCTAGATAAGCTTGTGCGGAGAGCCGCCCACCCCACATCTCGGTGCGATTCAGTTGCTTCGCGAGCCTGCTGCGAGGTCCACCACGAACGATGAGCGGTTCGCCTCGTAACTGGACGTCTTCTCGACGCGGGGCGTCGATCATGAGGGCTGCCGCAATACGGGGATTCTCCTGTTGGGCGATGGACCAAGGGTGACGAAGGGTTTGCCTGGCTGCGGTGGCGATGATGTCGACCATGGCTGGGTCCAACGCGTCGGCAGTGACGGCCAAGCCCCGGCGAAGGGTATCCAGAAGGATGAGCAGTGCTTGTCGGCGCTTTTCCGGAGAGAGGCGGAGCACTTCCGGCGCCGCGGACGCGAAGGCTTCCGGATCGGCTACCGATTCATCAACTCCGACGTACGCCGCCCGAATCAGCCCCAACTCTTCCAGGCTTGGATTGGTGAACCTCCAACCGCGACGCTGGTCGGCCCAAACACGATGAGCGAGAACACGAGAAAGGGCGCGTTCGGCTTCAATCAATCCAACTCCAATCACTTCCGGACGCGATAACCACTCGGCCCGCCTCGCTTTATTGACCGAAGTGAAACCCAGCGCGGATTGTAGGCGCCGCCCGAATTCATCGTCGCCGAGACCGCTTTGACCGGCTGCCCGGACAGCAGTCAGGGTTGCCGCTCGAAAGAGCGAAACAAACAAGAAATCATTGAAGTGCCCAGCTTGGAGAGCTGCGTCCTGGCGATTGTCTGTAAACCCCAGAAGCTTTCGCTTATCAGCCTGAACCTTATTGGCTGGTCGATTCATCCATCGCAGTGCGCTGGACACCAAGAGGGTAGTTGCCGAACTTCGACCTTCCGCGGAAAGGCCGGCGAGCTTATTGATCTCGCGAGCTTGTCCAGGTGGTTGATCCTTGCAGTTTGGACAGAACCGAAACTTTCCGGGCAGAAATAGGGAATTCTTGCCATCGGTCCCAACTTTGCCTGTCGCGCCGACCGCGATTCGCTGGGGCGCGAGAGGGCGCCTGTCTGACCTCAACCGCCTGACACCACCCGGCCCGATCTCTGTCCATTCTTCTGGAAAATCTTCTGCCTCGCCAGAGAATCCATAATCCGGATCGTCATCCGGCTCCGGCATGAGGTATCCCGCCTCCTCGTCCGAATCTTCATCTTCAATCGGCGTCTCGTCTATGGCTCGGGGCAGCACATGGCGAGCGTTGTCTCGACTTGCGAGAAGCACCGGATGAAATTCCTGCCCGCAGGTTCGGCAGAAGAACGTGGGATAGAGGCGAGAGTCCGGATCGGCTGGATCGAATCGTTGGCCTTCTAGCGTTACCCGGCGCTGTCCGGCACCCTTCAGGGTCGCATAGACGAAGCCGGCGCCGGAAATGAATCGGTGGAGCTTGAACGCCAAGAAGGCCCGCTCGCCCTTCCCGCCCCGTTCCGCGGCCGGTTTGCTCATCAACGTCAGCATGTTCTGAAGTTGCAGCCGGCACCGCGTCTCATCGCGGTCAGCGTCCTTCGCCAGCCGGGCCGCTGCCTCGCGGATCGTAATGGGGTCGCGACGGCTTAGCCGTTGCCCGTCTCGGAGTCCGATTTGAAGCTCAATCCAGATCGCCAGAGGATGCGAACGGAGAGCATCATCGCCAAGTGATCTGGGAATTTCCGAGTCGACTGCTGACGCCAAGCTCTGCCGAGAGACCTTTACGGCGGCATCGGTGGCTCTTTCTAGGCTTTCGTCGATGATGGCGTCAGGTGTGACTCTCACTCCGAAGAGACGAGTCGCAACCTTCGCCACTGCAGCCGCACGAGTTTGGTCCTCTCCTTCATTGGCCATGGTCGCCGAGGTGCCGATGCAGATTGGCACCTTGTTTCTGCAAAGACGATCGCGGACCCGGCGAACGAGCATCGCTACGTCGGCTCCTTGGCGTCCACGATAAGTGTGGAGTTCATCGAGCACGAGGAAATCGAGCCCTTCCGCATTGCCGATCACCGTCTGGTCCCGCTCACTCTGTCGCGTCATGAGCAGTTCAAGCATCATGAAATTCGTGAGGAGGATATCGGGTTTTGCAGTCTTGATCAGATCCCGTTCCTCGTTGTCCTCTTGCCCTGTATATCGAGCAAAGGTGGGTCGCAACGCTTCTGGAAGGCCAGCCTGCTCTACGAACTTCTGGAGCTCCTGCATCTGGCTATTCGCCAGCGCATTCATCGGGTACACGATGATCGCCCGAGTACGCGGTTTATCACCAGCCGCTCGCGCTCGGATAGCTGCGTCGATGATCGGGATGAAGAAACAGAGGGACTTTCCAGAACCTGTCCCCGTTGTGACTACGAAACTATTGCCTTTGGAGGCTTTTGCGACAGCCTGTGCCTGATGCCGATACAAAGTGATCGGAGAATCACCAACGCGAAAGATCTTCGCCGTGTCTGGATGCAAGAATCCCTCTTCCACCAACGTCTCGACGCTCGCGTCGCGTTCATAGTGGGGATTGATGCTAATCAGTGGCTCGGGCCAAAAGCGCCCCGTTGCGTAAAGAGCATCGACCTGAGTTCGGATATCTTCAGCCCGAATCTGCGTAAATGATCTCGCAAACCGCTCGTAGTCTCCGATGATTGATTGATCCAAGTCAAAAACGTTCACGCATCCTCCAACACTTCGTGCCCACCAAGGGACCTATATCCGCCCCTTCATGCCGTCCTCACGGCACGGCCTCCAGATACCGTCTGCATTAGCATCCCTATGCAGTTTAGATCGCTTCATCGGAACGATGGACGGGGCGAAGTTTGTTGGCCCTGCCCGACATCGTCCGACTTAGTCTGCTTTAACAGCCGTCTGCGCTTGTAGAGTCATGGGCTTCCCAACTCGTCTTTTTGAGCGGTTGCGTTAATCTCGGCCTCCAGGTTTCTTAATTCATCAAGAATGTCTTGGAATTGAGGAGGTGCACCGAACAGCATCACTTGCATCTCTTCGTAGTCCTGTGCGAGGTCCTCCACTTGCGAAGGTGTCGTCGGGAGCAGTTTCAACGAGCCCGGAACCGCGAGATCATACCGAGCCCAGGCGGACGGATAGAACCGCTGTTTGAACGCAACCACGTCCAGCAAGAGCTTGGGGTCGGCAAGTGCCGATGCCCTGACGCGACTCACAGCGAGCTTGTAGAGATCGTAGTAGTGTCGCGAATAGCGTTGCGGGATTAGGGTTTTCCGGTGCGCCTCCTGATGAAGAATTGTCGCCTTCTCCCAGAAGGTCCGTTCAGCTGCGATTGCCACAACTTCGCAGGCCGGGTTTTCGAATACCTCGGGCACGACGTCGAAGGCGTAGGGCCGGATCACGTGCGTAGCGGAGGGAACCCACGAAGCAAGCGGGCCGATTTCGAGGCGGACTTCGGGGCGGATATAAGCCTCCGCAAAAGCTGCAGGATACCGGACATTGACACTATGCGGATCGTCCCGATCGACGGTAGCCGACAGCCCGACGCCTTCCTGTCGGAGAAGATCTTCCAGTTCCGGGCAAAGCGTCTTGGCGATGTAGTCCGCCGCAAGGCGGTTTATTTCTTTGTTGAAGTGGTCCTGCTTACTTTTTGAAGCGAAGTCTTCCATCGGGTCCCTGAGGCCGGCGCCGAAGCCGATAACCTTCCAATCGAGGACCAGATCAATGTCTTCGGAGAAACGTTCGATCAGGCCGTGTGCCTTCGAAAGAGATGTCCCGCCCTTGAAGACCACAGATTTTCCGAACCGCGATTTCTGGAAGAGAAATTTCAGCACTACGCAGACCCAGAAGTCTTTCTCGATGATTGTTGGCCTGATCCCAAGGCGAGCCGCCGCCTCGCTGAAGATGTCGCGCCGGTACTCCGCCGGCCGCCGCGCGAGTTTATCCATTCGCGCCCTCTTTGGCGATTTCCTGAATGGCGGCGTAGACCCACCCGGTAGCCGTCTTCGTATCGAGGAGTATCCGCTGTCGAAGGGCCGAGTCGAACTGCCTGCGGATCTGTGTAATGACTTGGGGTGTGATGCGCTCTTCGCCAAATGCTTTTAGTGCATGCACGATGAGGCGACTTTCCGGTAACTTGAAACCGGCCTCCTTTAGCGCCGTGTGCTCAAAGTCTAGCTTGTTTCGGCCCACAGTGTAGGAGCGGTCCGGCCCATCGGAGAGATAAACCGCGCGCGCGGGAACCTGCGTCGACAGGCCGAGTAGATTCTGAGCCGTCGCTCCGTCGGGCTGGATACGCCAAGCGAATTTGCGAGCGAGCGCATGAGCGATCTTATCGATATCCGGGCTTGTTGGGCCTCCCAGCGCCTCACTATGCCGGGGGTAATCGTAGATGTCGCGAATGACCCTTCGAATAACGCCTTCGTGCTCCCGGCGATGCAGCGCGGAATCGATTGTCGAACGAGCTCCCAAATCGGCAAAATCTGCCTGGGAGAAGGCCCACCCCCTCCCATTGCCATAGATTCTGCTAAGTATCTTTTGTTCAATGGCTTGTTGCATTCGGATGCGCCTGCTCCTGCATGAAAAAATACCACATTTTTCTTGCAAGACACAGGGTGCGACGAGGAGGTCCACCGGCCGAAGGTCAGAGTGATGAGCCGCGAACAAAGCCTGACCAACGCGACCGTCGGCCCAGGAGGCAACTACGTCCATCCAGTTGCTCAACCGGTGAACAGGTTGCCGTCTCGTGTCCGTCGATCATGATCGGTCGCAATTCGGGGAAAAAGCGTCGGCACGATAGCCGATAGCAGCGCGGCGGTCAATAGAGTGGAATGCTCGGCGCGCAATTCCTCCATCGCATAGGCCGCGCTTCCGAATTTGGCCTTCATGCCTCCTCCCGGTTGAGCTTGGTCCTGTGGCCGGTCCAATGCCATCATGCCGAGGTCGGCATTATGGCCAAGCTCATGCAGAGAGGTTGCCGCCCGGTCCTGCGGTCAGTCACTGTGCTCGGAACGCGCCCGCACAGTCTCACGACTAAACGGCTACTTTCGCCTTCGTTTTTGTGAGGGGCTG
>Ga0182016_10002975_pt1 | contig 19557 bp, 11 predicted proteins | sample 712S2MmetaG_FD_120491 | JGI IMG/M metagenome (GOLD analysis project Ga0182016, IMG submission 120491) | Permafrost microbial communities from Stordalen Mire, Sweden - 712S2M metaG | ecosystem: Environmental > Terrestrial > Soil > Wetlands > Permafrost | place: Sweden: Stordalen | collected... | reverse complement strand
CGTTGAGCTAAAAGTGGTGAGGCAAAAAACTTAAATTTCCGATCTGCTGATATAGATGCGTTTCTATATGTATACACTCTTATGTCGAACTGACGTTAAATAATATTAGCTAACTGTTCGCTGAACAGCCCTCTATACCGAATGCAATTTAGTTGACAACATCCAATCATAAAGCGTAACATTTTCTTGCATTTTTGAGTAGCAAAAATGCTATACTTATTGGGCGTATAAAGGGAGTATTCTTTGCATAACAAATGCAAAGAACAAAAAAAGGAGTATTTTTCTTATGACCTCATCGGTTAGCGCAGTTGACAATCAGCTATATTCTTTAGATTCTAATGATATAGAAACCACTACAATTATAGATGCTTATAATATGCTTGGTTTTGGTTTGCAGAAAACTATGTTGTTAGAGATAATTGCAAAAGTACCAGAAGTAAAATCGTTATTATTTATAGCATTACAGTTTTGGCGAACACTTCCAGAGCTTTTAAAGGATCCGATTAGCAAAGATAAGTTTATAGAAAACCCATTAATACTTACTAAAGCATTAGCAACAGTTTCAGTATTTAGTGCTTATACTAAAATACCAAAATTAAAAAATTTAGCAGATTTAAGCTTATTGTATTTATTACAATTAGTAGCAAGTAAACAATTAATTAAAGTTCAAGAACAAAATATTATGCCAGGAGAATTAGTTGGAATAACATCATTGGCTAGTATTATTACTGACGATCGTATTTTTGATGAATTAGATTTATCGTTAAAATGGCAAACTAGCGAGATAGAAAATAAAGATTGGTTGGTCAAGTTGTTACACCAAACAGGATTAAGTTTAGCCGTAGAAGCTATTTGTACGTTAGAACAAATAGATAGTAAAAATAAATCTACGAATAATATAAAGCTATTAGGATTATTTAGCACATTGAGCATGTTGTTAGAAGATCTTAATATTAGCATGCATATTAATGGCGAAGAAAGCAAAGAGATTGCTGAGTTTTGGCAAAATTTAACGGAACGATTTATAGGGTTAGAGAGTGCTGCATCATTAGATAATCCAATTTCTAATTTAAACGATCAAAAATTTACCACAACAGCGATTCCAGATAGGGTGATTGCTACAGAACAACAACCAACTAAAGTTATTGAAGATCAAACATTAAATATTCGAACTCAACAAGCTATAGATAGTTTAAACAATAATAATTATTTTAAAGCGGCCGAAGAACTACAAGATTTATTAGCAGAAATTACTAAATTAGATCAAGAATATTCAACATTGTTAGTGGCACAAAAAAATCAAGTAGTTTTGCCGTCAATTTTAGAGCCAAAAGATAAAATTTTCGATATACCAAAAGTTACTAATAATTTTGAAACGTTAAATATTAAAATCAATAAAATTGCAGAAACTTGGGTAGATGTAGTAGTAGAAGGTAATAATTTACCTAATAAAGCATGGAAAACTAAAATTCATTTGGCGACTTGCCCGTGTATTGTGGCTATACCAGGATTTACAGGAACAATAAGTTTAACTAAAAATGGTAAAGTAGTTATTGAGCAATTACCTGCAAATTTAAATTATATGTTTAATATTAATGGTGATTTAGAGTTAAAAAAATTAAATATAAATGGAAGATTTAATGCTAAAGTAGCTGGTACAGTTACAAATAATCTTTGTGCTGCAGCAGGTGGTATATTGTTACACGCTAAAGCAGTAGATAATAGTAATGGCCTGTTTATTACTTTTAATGTGCCGGAATATCAATTTAAAGAATTAATTAGATATTTAGCAGAATATCGTAGGATTAAAACTTTATTAAGCCAATTGTTAGAAAATTCTGTATTAAAGGCAAAATTACAACAAAAACTTAATGCTATTAATGCCAAGTTTAAAGAATATAAAGTAGATTTAGAATCTGGTGATATTTGTATAAAAACTCTTGATTATTTAAATAATTATCATGGTAATATTTTAAGCGGTAATAGTTGTAAACTAAAACATAGTGGTAGATTAGATAATCGAACAGGAACTGTTGCCAGTCATAGTGCTGCTACAGAGATATTAAGTTTAGGGGGGAATGGAGAAGTACTTTCTACTAATCAAGGAGTTATTTGGGCAGCAACTGATTTGCAAGTTAAGGCACCTAAAATTCATAAAGACGAACTTAGTATTATGCAAGGTTTAACTAGTACTAATTTACGTAGTTTTGCTGGTACTTTAAGTAACGAAGGTCCGATAGTAAGTGCTGGGGCGGTAGAACTGACCCAAGATCGTGGTTTTTATAAGTATAGCCAAAGTAGTTTAAAAGCAGCCAGTTTAAAAGTTAATACTCAAACAACTAGTAATATTTTAGATAAAAAAATTTATACTGATCAATTAGAAGTTAATGTAAGCGATCCTGATGGTTACACAACAGAAATTGCGCATAAATTATTAGTAAAAAAGCAAATTTTATTAAGATTACCTTCCGTTACTGCGTTACAAGATATGCATGCTGGAAAAATTGCTATTCATACCCCAACATATCAATTAGCAGAAGCACAAGGTCATTCAACATATACTGTTCGATTAAATAAAAAAGTATTAGCTAAAGAAGTAATTATTACCGGTCACGGTGTAAGTCAAGCCGATAATGCTCCAGCTATTAAAGCGCAAAAATTAGGAATGGCTACTAAAAATTTACATTTAACTGGTGGTGCTGAGGTTGCAAATACTGCGTTATTGCGTGCTACTGGTAAAGTCGATTATGATCCAACAAAACTTAAAAGCGGTAAATGGTTAGGATTACATTTTTCTAAAGTGGCAGATTTTAATTTTGCTACTAAAGTACCCGGGTCGATGTATGCTAAAGTTTTAGCAGGCGATACACCAATAGATTTCCCACGAGAAGTATTAGTACAAAAACATGTAGTATTAGATGCACCAAACAGTAAATTTGGTTCAGAGGAAGATAATATTGGTAGAGAACCAATTAAATTTCATACTGGTGCAGATGGTAAAATATTATTGTTAGCTAAAGCTTTTAAATTAACTAAAGTTAATATGTATGGGGATCGTGGAGTTGCATTGTTAGCATCCGAACCAATAGAATGCGGTACATTAGAACCTAAAGATAATCTTGAACCAAGCATTGTTACTAACGGCTCATTAGTTGCTGCAACTAATAAAAGTCAAGATATAACGTTACGTCATGCTTCCATTATTGCTATGGAAGGTGGTTTATTACAAGGAAAAGCAATTAAGCATGTAGGTGTTAAATTAAATGTTGGAACTAATCAAGAAGGTTTAATTTATGATGGGCAGCCAGTTGTCGATTTAATAATAAATAGAGTGGCAGAACCAAGAGCAAGAGATATAATATTTAGGACTAGTTTCGATAATCTTTCGGAACATTATGATCCATGTAATGTGCATGCATACGAAAAATATAGAAATTATATAAATTGGGATAAAATAAAAACACGTAGAAATCAAGTAAATGTTGGTGGAAAATTAAATATTGTTAATGGAGCGGCAATAGGATTTAGTGGTAGTTATGTGGATTTAGAGCACGGAGATTATACTGGTGCTAATCATTTTTTTCCAGAGATCCCATTAAGAGCTTTAGTTTATAATACCGGTCACAATAGGCATCATCATTTTCATAGAGAATTGCAAGACCGTGGATTGTTTAGAGATGGAAACTATGAATATGTATACGACACAATTAAACCAATTTATAATGTACATGGTTCAACTAGATTTACCGTAATGCAGCCAATAACTATTGATTATAATTTTGTGGCAGAGCAAGTAGATTTTGAATTGGGAGATAATAAAATAATAGCAGGTAGAAATTTAGCGTTAACACCACTACAACGACCATTAGAGTTAACTTTAATAAAGCCAGTAGAAATATTACCTAAAGAATCTTATATTCGTTTAGTACCAACTGTAGCAGGTATTTTTACTTATCAACCAATTTTTGATATTGCATTTAATAGGCCAAATTTAGATATAGTAGTTTTAAATACTAACTATGATTATAAAAGAACTAACCCTATAAATTGCCCATTAAGTCATCCGTTTGTAGAAATGAAAGCATTAATAGAAACTATTAAAGATCAATTATATCACAAACAAGTGGGTAATACTGGCTTAACAGATAAAGAAATATATTATTATATGTTAGCTAATGCTGTAGAGCATGCTAGTACTGGTAAACCATTTTTAGAAGATACGGTAATTAAGCCAATGTTGGTTTATAAAAAACAAGCTGATGGTAGTGTTAAACCAGTAAGTTTATTGCCAAAAATTTTAGATATCCCAGAATTAAGAGCTAATGTTGGTGGGGTTTTTTGTAGACTGTTAAAGGCACACGGTACTGCAAATTCTGCAATAGATTTATTAGGTGCTATTGTAACCAAAGAGGGCTATAAAATAGATATCGGTAGATTAGCTATATTGCAACAATATAGAGAAAATCAAAGAATAATTTGGAACGAACAAAGTAGTAGAAATTGCTGTGGTCACAAAAAAACCAGCATAACATCTAGTACAGTTACCGAAAGAACTGCTGTAGAAAATACTGGATTATTAAAAACCATTAAAGGTAATTCTGAACTTAATTTGGTGGAATTTAAAGCTAGAGGTGGTTCGTTAGTTTGTTTAGAAGGTAATACTCTTGTTAGGGTGCGTGATTTAGTAGATCTTAATGGTTTAGTAAATATTAATTATCAAGAGCATAGTAGTAGTGCTCGTGTTGTATTAAAAAAATGTAACACTAAAAATTTTGTACAGCGTCAACAAATAGTACCATTTAAATTGATAACTCCTAAAGGTACGATTACTATCTTATGTGATAATAAAGTCCACGCTACAGCAATACAAGTTTTAGCTAAATCTGGTTATATTTATGGTAAAAATCTAATAGAGCTTGAAGCAAATAAACTTTGGCAAGAATTAGGACCAACCCACACTAAAAAAGGTATGATGTTATCGACTACACATGGTTCTATCCAAACTGCTGCGCCTTGTAGTTTTATACTAGAAGAAAACATGTTATTCGAAACGTCAGCGACTGGTGCTTTTAGAGATGTTGGATCACAATTTTTTACTGGCTCTGGGGTGCAAGCAAAAGCAGGTAGTGTTGATGTTAAACCGGTTCAACTAGAAAGTCATATTTACCGTAAAAGTTCTGGATTATTAGGGTTTGCTTATGTTAAAGAAAGGACCACAGAAAAACATAAAACTCATCAAGGATCAAATTACAATGCTATAACTGGAGATATAGTTTTTAATGCAATGTCTAAAGATGTTACAGCTTGTGCAATTACTGCTCGAGCCCCACAAGGAAAAGCTAAATTTATAGCCGATCAAGGCAAAGTAAATATTTTGCAAGCAACCGATGAACATAATATAACCACCGATACTAGGAGTATTGGTTGTAGTTTTATGATGTCGGATGCGATAATAAATGCTATGCGAGGAGATTTTAGTAAAGCAATACAAAATACTTTTAATGGGTTGCAGGCAGTTAATGATGTTAATGGATTATTTCATGCAGAAGGAGCATTTGATGAAGGTGTAAAAGGTATTAGTGCTGCTCATAGTATAGCAAAAGGTTTATTATCCTTAAACCAAGATGGTTTATTGGGTTTTTTAGCAGGTAATCTTAGTCCGCATATGGAATTAACTTTTAATAAAAAACATAAAACTGTAAATTTTGGGGAAATAGTCGGTAACTGGCTGTTAGCTAAAGAAATTATTATTCAAGCTAAACAAGAGGTGGCAATACAAGCAACAGATGCTGAATGCAAAAATTTACATGTAAAATCAGAAACAAGTTCTATAACTGTAGATGGTGGCACGGCAAATGGTTCTAGTGAAGTTAATTCTAATGGTACAACAGTTGGGTGGAAAGGGAAAACTCCTAGCGGTAGCGTGCAAAAAGAACATCAATCTAGTAGTTCTACAACTCATGGTATGAGTCACTTTAAAGTAACAGGAGAAGCATATATTAGTGCAGTAAAAGGAGATATAGTATTTCGTAATGCGGTGCTACAAGCGCGTAGAGCATATATAGAAGCACTTCGTTTAAAGTTAGAAACTCAGCGTGATGAAGTTATAGAAAAAACGAGAAAAATGTCGGTTGGTACAAATTTAAATTATGGTAAAACCGATTCTACTTCTAGATGGGTACAAGAGCAAACTGGTATTTCAGTAAGCGAGGATTTAACAGTAGCTATAGAGCAAAGCACGGCATTAATTGGTAGTTTTATAGAGGTTGGCTCGGAAGCGGTACCATTAGTAGCTAAACTGCCTAATGGCGAAGCTCAAAATCTATATTCTTTATTGTTTCCAGAAGACAGTGAAGCTGGATTTAAGGTGTTAGGCGTTCCACGCGCTAAAGCTATATGCCAGTTATTCGAGGTAGCAGAAGATATTGAATTTAGAGCAATGTTAGCGCCAGAAATTATGCAGCAATATTTAGCCGGTAATTTGTCAGAGACTGTTACTCCGCCAAAACCAGATCTGCCTAGAGCAGAGTTATTAGTTTGGGCTAGCAGCCAAGAATGTTACGAAAATTATTTGGGATTTTACTTAGCATTAGAATCTACGCCATTATTATTAAATAAGCGTTCGGATATTGGAGCTATGGCAGCTATTGCTAAGATTAATAAATTAAATTTAAGGATTTGGGGTAAAATTAGCGATGAACAATTACATTGGAGTACCGAACATAATAGCGAAGGTGGATCTATAGTTAATATAGCAGTAATGCCAGACGGTAATTATACTAGGCTTAGTGATAAACCAGGGATGTTAATTAGCCCAACATTTAGTTATAGTGATGTAGAAAGCAGCTACGATAGTAAAGAACAAGGGTTTTCTGTAGATGGTGCAATGTTTGGCGATATGGTTGGGGTTGGTAAAGCAAAGATTAGAAATGTAAAAGAACGGCAAACTAATTTTGCTCACTTATCTAGTAATATTAATTTACAAAGTAACGATTCTGGTCCAACCAGTAGTGTTAAACGAAGCGAAGTTAGCAGTAAAAAACGCACTTTTGAAGTAGATACTAATTTGCCGAACAAGGTTGGAGAACTAGCGGCAGGGCTTGGTAGTTTAAAAGAAATATTTAGTAAGTATGATCCAGAAATGGCTAAAGCAACAACAATAGCTAAAGAGACTTTAGAGAAAGAAAAATTAGAGTTAGAAAGACAAGAGCAAGAGAAATTAAAACAAGCGGCAGAACAACAAACTCAACAAAATATTCAAACTGAGCGTAGGCAAGAAATAACTGCATCTTGGTTGGATAAAGCTGGGTTGTTTAATGGAATATTGAGTTTTTATGAGCCAAAAAATCGTCGTGTAATAGATAACAATGATTTAGTAGAAAGCCAAGCAGTACAGCAAAAACAATCAAGTTTTATGAGTAGGGTTGGGAGTTCTGTGGCGGATTTTTTCATGCCGGCAGCTTATGCGGATGATGGGATAGAACAAAGTAGTGGTCAAGACGCCAGTATACCAGGACAGCAAATTCCTAGAAAAAGATTTAGTCTGCAATCAACTTTACCAACTAATTCAGAAAATAAATTTTTAAATTATTCATATTCAGTTGGTAGAGGTATAGAACATGCTCGTGATGCAACAGCTGATTTAGTAGTGCATCCTATTGATAATACTAAAGAATTAGCAACAATGTCATGGGATGGTTATAACGCAATATCAGGGTTATTGTTTGGATATTCTAATGCTAACTCTAGAGCTAGAAATATAGAAAGAGGAGGAGCTATTCTTGATTCGGTAGCTCAAGCAGATGGAGCTAAAATAGTAGAAGTTGGTACTGAAATAATTGCTTCCACTGTATTAGGGGCAACTATTGGAGTTGCGGCTGGAAAAGGATTGAGAGAGGCTTATAAAGCAGGTAAAAAAAGTTATTATGTTAATAATTTTAAAGAGGCTTTATTAGATCCTGTTAGTACCGAAGGGCATGTTTTTTCTAAAGCTAAAGCAAAAAATTCTGGCGCACCTAGAAATCACCCTAAAGATGGGCATGTAAAGGGTACGATAGAAGAGAGAAAAAATATAGTTGAGACTTTTGTAGATCCAAAGAGAAATTTTATTTTTGAAGATTCACATGGAAAACGAACTCTTGCTCGCTTATTACCAGGTAATAAAGAAGAAAGTTGGGTGCAGTTGCAAAAAGGCAAAATTAAGAGTGCTGGGATTAATAAATCATTTGAATATTTTAATGGTGACGGAAGCCTACAAACTAAATATTCTAGCGTAGCAAATGTAAAACAACTACAAAATACCGTAGAAACTGTACTTGAAACAAGTGTTGCAGCTGTAACTACCAATGTGATAAATAAAAGGAATCATCCATAATGTTTATCAGCGTATATCATGGTTTCATAGCTTGTTATGAGTTTTTAAAATATTATGATGCAGGTATTTATAGTAATAACTATGATAATAGTGTTATATGTTTTTTAAATGCTTCTAATATATGTGAAAACTTAGAGAACAAGTATAGTCCCACCACTAATTTGAGTGTTTGGTTTGATTGGGAAGCAAGTGTAATGAAAGCAATAAAAGTATGTATTTGTCCGTTTGTTTGTGAAGAAAAGATTACTTTAGAGCAGGGATTAGAATGTGTGCGAATTTTTTTAAAAGATAGATATTTATTAGACAAAAAAGATGCTTCATTAAAAATAGTATTTGAAGAATTACAGTTTATTATAGATCCGGTTGCTGTCTTAAATAGAAAGTTTAGGCAATCATGCAAGTTATTAGACATGATTAAAAAAAGTTGGTTATGGTCTTTTTCTAGATTTAAAAAAAATCGAACCGTCATTGAACCAACTGCAATTCAACTTAAACATGATATCAATTTTGAATATACTGAAATATGGAAATTTTGGTTAACATGTATAGAAAAATCTAAAAAATTTAATAAGTCTTTTCAGTATAACAAGAAAAAAATAAGTATTAAACAGTGTTTTATGGCTTGTTATGAGTATATAAGAGCAGGTTCAAATTATGATAAGCCAAATTTTTCTGTAAATAAATGGGAAGTGCGTGATTTATTAATTTTAACAGAGATTGAAGATAAATCTTTATCATTTCCTACTAACGATATAACTTATTATTGTTGGTATGATTGGATGGATTTAGTTCAAGAAGTTATAGAAAAATATGATGTTAAATTTGCAACCGATTCAGAAGAAGGATTATCGTTAGAGCAGGGATTAGAAGCAATGCGAATTTTTGTTGAGAAATATTATTATAATAAAAATAATGATATTTTATTAATAGATGTTTTAAAAGATATGGATCGGCAAATCAATAATAATCTTGAAACTACAGAAATGTGGAAATATTGGATAGAGTGTTTTAAGGAAGCTAAAAAATTTGATAAAATATTTTATAAAGAAAGTGTGGTTGAGGTTGTTTAAGTGAATTTTGATTTAAAGTGTTTTAAATTTAATATTAATATATAGGATATCGTAATGATGATTAATAAAATGAAATTTAATTTATTTTGTTGTGCTTTTTTCTTATTTTTGTTGGTTGGTGGTTGTTCTAGAGATGTATCTAATAAATATAGTAAAAATTTTAATGCACAACATAAATCTGTTGTTATTATGAAAATATCTGAGCCATATAAAAATTTTTTTAAAAAAGAATGTGAATTAGAAGCTAATTTTAGGATTGTTCGATTAAATGATAATTATAACGATAAAAGCAAGAGAGAATCTTATTTTTTTGATGCAGGCGGAGATAAGTGGATGGTTCATAACAGTTGGTTGTTTGAAATTGGTTATGATTCCAGACTTGCAATGATAAATCCTGGAGTATATTACATAGATTATCTTTCATGGAATGATGGACCCACTAACTATTATTCTAGCTCACCTGGAATTTCTAAAAAAGGCATGATTGTATATGGTGCTTTTGAAGTTAAACCTGGAGATGTAGGATATGTTGGGAAATTGTATATTAAGGATCGTACTGTTTATTTAGAAAAAATTAGTGAAATAGAAAAAGTTAAAAATGACTTAATTAAGTCTAAACAAACCGATTTGGTAAAAAAAGTTAAAGAAATAGAATTTTATGGTAGAGGAAGTATGGTACATAGAGATGATAATGGAATTTTTATATTAAAAAAAGTTGAAAATGAATTTACTCCCACTAGGTAGTGTAAATTACAATTAAGATGGAACCCAGGATACGCTTTATATATAAGTAGTTTCATTTTCTGCCTTCGTCTCTTAATTTTTTCCAATCTAAATTTAAAATTAATTTATGTGAAGCTTGAAATTTTTTAATATTATTAACAGCTTCTTTAGGTGTGCTCCTGTTAATATTAACAGGAGATAAGTATGCAAGTGATCTATCATTTTTAGTAATCAATATTTTTTCTCCTTAGCTATTTATAGCGGTTTTCTCCATCTTGGCACTAACCCCAAATACGGTAAATTAACAGTTTCGGAACATCTCTCTTTTTTTGTTAATGGGTTAGTCCCTTCATCAGAAAAAAATTCTTCGTCTAAACACCAGCCAGCGAAATGTTGACAATTATTAAGTGTTATATGATACTTCCACATCCAACCAACATGTTCATTAGCTCTACGAACAACATCAACATTTTCACCACCAACTATTTGGTTGATCCCAAAACTTAACGTACCTTTGAAAACTCCCCCTTCCCATGCTGGTACCAAATCTAATATCTCATTTATACTTATTATTCTCTCAGTTATTTTACGATCTCCTAAAACCTCTACTATTTGGTCTTGTCCTACATAAATACTGTCATGATGATATCCTCTTAATAGTGGTATAGTATTTCCTAATAGAGGTTCACGTAAATAAGTACCTGGGAATATGGTATGACCTTTATCCATAACTGTTTCTACTGCCCGTCTGCGTGGTGAAGTTTGCCCGTCATGATTGTACTTATAGGCGTAAAAGCAACAAGCTTCTGTTTTAGACATTAAGTCTCTATTATGCTGTAATTCTGTAAACCAGTCGTTTGTTTCAGGGTCAAGATTCATTTGGCCATCTTCTTCGTTTAGCATAACTTACAAATCTCCTATAAGACTTATAATAGCTAATAATAGTGTTATTGCATAAATAATTTGTTTGCAATTTACTCGGAAGAAAAATAGATAATATAGTTTAAATGTTAAATTTTATTTTGCTACGATTACGTATTTCTGTAGCTGTTTTTACGTCAATAACGTATTCGTTACGCGGTTTTTTATATTTTGGATGGTCAAAAGTACTTACAACTTTATATCCAGCAGCAGAGAAGATTTTGGATGAACTATTATCTGGATGTGCTGTTGCCCATAAATTAGTTAATGGATTACCATCTACTTTATACCCTTCATCTGCTACATAAGGAGCCCAACCATAAGTAATAGCAGTAATTGCTTCGCTACCAAAACCTTGTCGTTGCTTTGCCCCAGTAATTGCTATACCAACTTCGGCATGCCCAGGTAATGGGAGTTCTGTTATTGGATGTGGATCACAATCATCCATAACTATCCGTCCAACAAAAGAGTTATCTTTTTGATCTTCAATAACAAACAAGCTATAGGGATAGTTAGATTTCCATAATTTGCATTTATTTGTATAAGATCCTCGTACTGTTTCTTCAGGAATAGGTTTGCCAGTTGCAAAAGTAGGGTATACATGCATATTCTGAAATAAATCTACTAACTTATCGCATTCTTTTTCAGCATCTCTAGATACTTGTCCACAAGAAAATAATAAGGTTTTTGGGGTGCTTATATTTGCTTCAAGAGTATAGCCACCATCTGGGCTATCAGTTTTAAAAACTTCTACTTTTAAATCATTAAAATCTTCGTTGAGACAAAAACCATCATATTGCGGATCTAATTCTAATATTTGGTGTGGCATGTTAATTATGTTCCTTTACTGAAAAGATATGCATTAATTTGCGCATTGTAATTTAGTGTAGTATTAGTCAAATATTTTTTCTTGTCAATAAATTTCGTTAGGAACAATAATAGAATTATTAATTTTATCTTTCTCGTTAACTACTTTTACAACACAAGAATCCGACCAAACATTTAGCGTAGTTTCTACCATATCTATAATACTATAAAATGGCAATATTAAGCCTAGTAAAGTAATTGGAACATCCATACTGGTTAATAAACTGGCACTAAGAAAGAAGCATCCCATTGGTACTCCGGCATTACCAATAGCTGCAATAGTAGCAATTAAAATCCATAACATCATTGTAGTAAGATTAATTTCAATACCGTGATTTTGCATCATATAAATCACCGTGGTAAAGATAAATGCAGCGCAACCATTCATATTGATAGTGGTGCAAAGAGGTAGTACAAATTTACTAATGTGTGGGGAGACCATAAGATTTTTTTCGGCGGTTTCCATAGTAACAGGTAAAGTTCCGGTTGAAGATTTAGAAAAAAATGCGATCGATAATGCTGGTAACATGGCACGCATAGTTGCGAAAGGTTTAATATTATTAATATATAACCAGATTGGTAGAATAACTAGGCCTTGGATTAAATTTGCTAATATAACTACGGTTAGGTATCCACTAAGCCCTCTAAGATCCATACCAGTTTTTAGTTGTACTATAGTTGTAGTTATAAACCCATAGAGACCAATAGGAATAATTTTAACAATCCAATTTGTTATAACAATAAAAATTTCATGAGTTCCCTTAAAAAAGTTAATAACGGCATTTCGTGGTTCAGCATTTGGGATGCAACGAATTGCTAAGCCCATTATCATGCTTATAAATAGCACTCCCATAACTTGATGTTCTAAAAATGGTGAGAATATATTTGTTGGAATTAAAATTGCAAGATGTTCTAAATAATTATTATTAGAGGTTGCAACTTGAGATACGGTATTTAAATCTATAGAGTTAATATTACTCGGTGCAATTAATAAATATAGGGTAAATGCAACACTGGCAGCAATTATGGTAGTGCTAATAGTATAAAGTAGAGTTCTTTGCCAAATTTGTTTCATGCCTTGATTAGCATTGTATTGTGATAAAGTGACTATTATAGATAGAGAGATGATTGGCAAACTAACACATTTAAACATTTTGATAAAAATATTAGAAATAAACGAACCGATATTTTGTAAAATAGCAAAATCAAATGATCCGCTGATAATTCCCAAAAGTATAATCATGGAATAAACGGTAAAATTATTAAGTCTAAATTTTGATTTAGGTGTTTTTGATTTTGAAAATTCTTGTATGCACACGGCACCCTCTAAGTTTGAAAAATAAGTTAAGTATAAGGATATCAAATTTACAAACATAGTCAATAAATTGATGTGTGTTTAATATAAAGATTACTTATGGAATAGAGCGCCAGCCTTTTCTTTCTGGAGTTTTGGTAATATCTAGATCAGGATGACCAGTTACTACTTTTTGTCTAAATGTTTTTGCTATATTTTTAGCTTTATCGTATGGCAAGTTGTTTTTTACCATAAAAAATATGCCATCTGGTTCGTTTGGGTTATCTTTATAGATGCTAGTTAGTTCTGCTTTAGTAGCATATCCTGTATATCTTTCTAAATTGCCCAAGTCGCGCGATTCTTTACCTAGTTCCTTCATAACCATTGTAATTTCCCCAGTCATTTTTGGGATTACGGTTAGTATTTTTGATAATAGCATTTGGGCAAATCCGGTGTCGCGATACTTATCGTCAACAAAAAGATTCTTCATATTTATTCCAGATTTACCATCTTGTTCTGGTGCGTCCGGATCATTGTTTGGATAAATATCTCCAGATAATATGCCAATTGCGTTGCCAGCTTCGTTTTCCAAAATAAAATAAGTATAATTATCTTTTTCGCATCTATTGTTAGATACTATTCTTCCTTCGTACTCGCTAACCCATTCTGGTGTAAGTGGTTTATCTTTACACTCTAATGTATTTAGCATTTTACGTAGTAATTCTGAACAATCGTGTCTAGCTTGCATGTCTTCTGGTTTTGTAATAATTCTAATATAAAAATTTTCTGGTGTTGCGTCTGTTTTTGCGAAAAGAAATTTTCTTTGATTATTTAATGAAGCTAGTGGATTAGGATTAGTTGTCGGCATAAGGTACTCCTCTTTGATTAAGCCATTAAAATAAAAATTAGTTTATAGTAAAATATATCAAATTATTAAAGTCAATTGGGCTTAAGGTGATTGGTGAAGATAAAAAATTAAATTTATTGTTAAATTAATTATTTGTAAATTTTAAAAACATGTGATAAGTTATAAAGCTAAAAACAATAAAATAAGAAAATTATGGGGATGATATTTTATTATGACCGAAGAACGAAAAGCAGTAATCATCGCAGGTTTAAGCAATACGGAACGAGGAATATATAGTCAATTAGATGAAGATCAAAAAGAATTATTTTTTTCATTAATAGAAGATGGTGCTAATGGTTCAATACGAAGAGTATTGAATGTTTTTGAAGAAAGTATAGTAAGCAGTGTATGCGCAAGTAGTTTACAGGATGCTATTGTACCGTCAACCACTATTGCACAAAAAACAAAAAAGCGTGCACGCGATGATAATACTACCCACCAACCAGGGCCAGCTACTAAAAAACCTGCTGCAATAACAACATCGTATAATAGTGCTATATCTTCTTCATCCTCAGCATTGCCTCCTCCTTTAGCTGATCAATTTAATGCTTTAGAACAAGCTTTATACGAAGCGCCAGAAGAATATATTAGGTGTATGAGAAACAATGGTGTTCGTGCTGGTCAGACTAACGAAGAAAGCAAGTTGATTGAATATGGCAAACAACATGGTTATGATATTTGTTTTTATACTAGAGCAAAAATATATACTAGTGCAAAAAAAGAAGAATCAACTAAAGCTAACGAGATGATTCGTGGTAAAAAAGATGACGGTAAAGAGTGTTATTATTTAATAAAAGAAGCAGGTAATTTATTAACATCCGGGGTAGAAAGTCCTTCTTATAGCAACAAAGGAAAAATTCATATTTTACTTGGTGATAATCATTATGTAACGTTAAAAGTTAATGGTAAATTTATAACAGGTAAAGATGAGTTTATAAGAGAAATAGAAGAAGTCTTTACTCGTGGTAATGGAGATTGTCTATTTAACGCCTATATTCAAGCTACAGAAGAACAGCCATATGGGTATTTTGAAGCATTACCTGAAAAGGCTTTTGCATTAAGACAACAAATTTGCAATCTATTACAGAATGATTGGAATAAATGTAAAACAAGGGCGAATGGCTCTAAACAAATTTTTTGCGAAAATTCGATATATAAAAGTTATCATGATAAATGCTCAAGCTTAATTGAAGAGGATGATAGTATGGTGGATTTTTATAGAAATTATTATCTTCAAGAACATAATGGTTATGATGACGAAAAGCAATTAAAAGCATTGTCGATTAAACTTGTAAATCTAAGTTTAGTAGAACGGCGTTTAAGACAAAATTCTGCTCCAGCTTTAAGAGCTTCAGTATAAATATATAAACTCCCTCCTGACATTAGAATTATACTATGGTAAGATTTTCATTTACCATAGTGGTTAGGTTATATATATAATATTAAGAGGTATCGATAAAATGAGTTTGAATGCACAAGAAAAACTTAATTCTATACAAAAATTTCAACGTACTCCAACAGATACTGGTTCGCCAGAAGTACAAATTGCGTTAATGTCCGCTAAGATTAGTCATTTAACTGGTCATTTGCAAACACACAAGAAAGATTTGCACTCTAGACGAGGCTTAATTAGGATGGTTAATAATAGAAGAAAATTATTAATTTACATAAAGCGTACTAATTATTCGTCATATGTTAATTTGATTCAAGAATTAGGGTTAAGAAAGTAAGAGAATAATAAAATATTAAATTATTTATTTAAAATATTAAGGAAAAGAAGTGTTAGTTAGGAAATCTATAAAGTTTGGAAAGTATGATTTAGTTTTAGAAACAGGAGTAATAGCGAGACAAGCAACTGCAGCAGTAATGGTGGATTTAGCAGGGACAGTAGTCTTAGTAACATTGGTGGCATCACCAGAAGCAGTAGAAGGGCAAAGTTTTTTTCCATTAAGGGTTGATTATCAAGAACGAGCATATGCTCATGGTAAAATTCCAGGTGGTTTTATAAAGCGAGAAGGTCGACCATCCGAACGAGAAATTTTAATTTCTAGACTTATAGATCGTTCTTTGCGCCCATTATTTCCAGAGGGATTTTGTAATGAGGTACAAATTGTAGCTACAGTAAAATCCTTAAATCCTCAAGTAGATCCAGATATTTTGGCTATGATAGGCGCATCTGCGGCTATTGCTATTTCTGGTCTACCATTTAATGAAATTATGGGAGCTGTTAAAGTTGGGTATCAGGATAGTTGTTATGTAATAAACCCAGATTGTTCCGATGTAAAAACCTCTAAGTTAGATTTGGTAGTAGCAGGTACAACTTCTTCAATATTAATGGTTGAGTCTTCAGCTAAAGAATTATCAGAAGATGTTATGCTAGGTGCGGTAATGTTTGGGCATAAACAAATGCAGGTGGTAATTAAGTTTATAGAAGATTTTGCTAATCAAGCTAAAAAAACTGCTTGGGGTTGGCAAAAAACTCCAGAAAATATTAATTTAAAGCAACAAATTCATCAAGGTTCTTTTAATAAGTTAGTAGAGGCTTATAGGATTAAAGATAAACTAATTAGGCAACAAGAATTAAAAAATTTGCGTAAACAAATTGATGAGCAATTTGTAACACAGACTGAATTAGCAAGTAATCCAATAATTAAATTAGAAGTTGCTAAAATTGTTGAACAACTAGAAAGAGAGCTAGTACGAGGAAACATATTAAATAATAGTATTAGAATAGATGGTAGAGATTTAAAAACTGTTCGTCCAATTACTACACAAATTGGTTTACTTCCTAGAACTCACGGCTCAGCATTGTTTACTAGAGGCGAAACACAAGCAATAGTAGTTATTACTCTTGGTACGACTAAAGATGCACAAACAATAGATAATTTAATGGGCGAACAGAAAGATACTTTTATGTTGCATTATAATTTCCCACCATTTTGTGTGGGAGAGATTGGCCAAGTTGGTAGCCCTAAACGCCGTGAAATTGGTCATGGTAAATTAGCTATGCGTGGGATACAAGCGGTTATTCCGTCAATAGAAGATTTTCCTTATGTTCTTAGAGTGGTTTCCGAGATCACCGAATCTAATGGGTCTAGTTCTATGGCAACTGTTTGTGGTTCAAGTTTAGCATTAATGGATGCCGGTGTTCCAATTAAATCAGCCGTTGCAGGTATTGCTATGGGTTTAATTAAAGAAGGCGAAAAATTTGCAGTGCTTAGTGATATTTTAGGTGACGAAGACCATTTGGGAGATATGGATTTTAAAGTGGTTGGTACACACAAAGGCGTTACTGCATTACAAATGGATATTAAGATTAATGGTATTACCGAAGAAATTATGTCTGTTGCTTTAGAGCAAGCTAGAGAGGGTAGGATTCATATTTTAGATATAATGCAAAAAGCTATTAGTACTTCACGGACAGAAGTATCTAAATATGCTCCTAGAATTATTAAAATGTCTATTAATCCAGAAAGAATTAAAGATGTTATTGGTAAAGGTGGAGCTACAATTAGATCATTAATTGAAGATCCTAATTCTACTAGCATCGATATTCAAGAGAATGGAACTGTACAAATTGCGGTTCTTGATTATGAAACAGGGGAAAGAATTAAAGAAAAAATTGAATCTTTAACTAGTGAAGTAACAGTTGGTAAAATATATAATGGTAAAGTCGTTAAAATAGTAGACTTTGGTGCATTTGTAAATATTTTGCCTAATCAAGATGGATTGGTGCATATATCACAAATTACTAACCATAGAGTGAATAATGTAGCTGATGAGTTAAAAGAAGGACAAGAAATAAAGGTTAAAGTACTAGAAATAGATAAGCAAGGTAGGTTAAAATTAAGTATAAAGGCATGTCTGGAAAATAATAATGAAGAGCATGAATCTCATGAAGGAATATCTAGATAATTTAAGCAATTTTTTTAGTTATTTAAAACCGAAGTTGTTTATTTGTTTACAAAATACTTATGATATTAATGTTTTTAAAAAAGATTGTATTGCAGGGCTTACTGTAGCCATAATTTCTCTTCCTCTTGCTATGGCTTTAGCTATTTCTTCTGGAACCACCCCAGACAGAGGAATTTTTACTGCTATTGTTGCAGGATTGATTATTTCTTTTTTTGGAGGAAGCCGTTCTCAAATTGGTGGACCAACGGCAGCCTTTATTGCAGTTGTATGTGGTATTATTAGTAAATACGGTTTTGATGGGCTAATTATTGCTACTTTTATGGCTGGTATAATGTTAGCAGTAGCGGGCTTATTTAAGCTTGGCACCTTAATTAAGTATATTCCGCATTCTATTGTAACTGGATTTACTTCTGGGTTGTCTATCGTTATTTTCTCCACTCAAATTAAAGATTTTCTAGGACTTACTTTAGAAAACCCTCCATATGAATTTTTGATGAAATGGGTTAGTTATTATCATAATTTAAGCACCTATAATATATGTGCTACCTTTATTGCTATAGCAACATTAGTAGCAATATTAACTGTTAGAAAACGTTGGCCTAAATTACCAGTTTTTTTTATTGTGGTTGGTTTGGCTACCATGTTGGTTGTAATTTTTAAAATTAATGTACCAACTATTGGATCAAAATTTGGTATGATCCAAAAAAATTTACCAACCCCCATATTACCAGCGATTTCTTTTCAACAATTTATAGTTTTATTACCGGCAGCATTTACTATTGCATTTTTGGCAGGGATAGAGTCTTTGTTATCAGCAGTAATAGCAGATGGTATTACCGGATTTAAGCATAATTCAAATGTAGAACTAGTTGCTCAAGGTCTTGCCAATATTGGTTCCGCATGTTTTGGTGGATTACCGGCTACTGGAGCAATTGCTAGAACTGTAGCAAATATTAGAGCAGGTGGACAAACACCCGTTTCTGGTATTATAAATGCTTTATTAATTTTGGTATTTATATGGATCTTATCTCCAATAATTAGTTTGGTACCATTATCTTGTTTGGCAGCTATTTTAGTAGTTATTGCTTGGGATATGAGCGAAATAAAAAAATTTTACTACTTTTTATTAGCTCCTAATGGGGATCGGTTAGTTTTAATAGTAACATTTTTGCTTACTATTTTAGTAGATTTAACTGTCGCGGTTGAAGTTGGATTAATCTTAGCGTGTTTAGTATTTATGCGACGTATGAGTAAAGTAACAGAAATTACTTTTCACGAAGATCAATTTCACTCAGAACAGGTTCCTGGTACTTGTATGTATAAAATTAATGGGCCGTTGTTTTTTGGAGTAACTTCTAGAGTAGATTTAGTTTTTAATACCCAATCTTCTACCGCTAAAATTTGTATTGTTGATTTACAAAATGTTTCATTGTTAGATGCTAGTGGGGCGCATGTTTTAACTAATTTTATTGAAAAACGGCAACTT
>Ga0182016_10002973_pt1 | contig 19558 bp, 18 predicted proteins | sample 712S2MmetaG_FD_120491 | JGI IMG/M metagenome (GOLD analysis project Ga0182016, IMG submission 120491) | Permafrost microbial communities from Stordalen Mire, Sweden - 712S2M metaG | ecosystem: Environmental > Terrestrial > Soil > Wetlands > Permafrost | place: Sweden: Stordalen | collected... | reverse complement strand
GCTCGCAGTCCATTGGCCTGGATTAGTCGTGGCCAACAGCCGCGGGTCGGCAGGGTCTGCCAGGTTCGTGCCTTTGATCTCCAGCCAGGAACCGGATGTGAAATAGGAATATCCTCCGTAGCCGCTTGCCGAATCGATAGACGTAATTGCGGGCGGTGTGGTGTTGGTGCATGTGTAGGGGGTGTTGGAAGCGCCTTGCGTAACAGTAACAGAGACGCCGGCGATGGATACCGTTGCGGAGCGCGCCGCACCGGAGTTGGGTGCTACAACCAGAGAGATGGTGCCGGGGCCAGTGCCGACCACATTGCCGGAGTACGTGATCCACGAAGGAAGGCTTTGAACGGCCCAAGCACAAGTAGCACTCGTCTGGATAGTGATGTTCAGATTGCCGCCCGCAGTGCCAAGGGGAAAGTTCGTCGGACTGGCGGAGGCAGAGCACGAGGGCCCAGAAGGGGTCAACTGGCGGACGAGGGCTCCGGTGGAGATGTAAAGGTCGCCAACGGAGTCGACGGCGACGCCGACAGGAGAAACAACAGCAGTGCTGGTGGCGGGAACATTGTCGCCGAACGATGTACCGCCGCCAGCCACAGTGGTAATCACCCCGTTCGACACCTTGCGGACACGCCGATTAATTGTATCGGCAATGTACAGGTTGCCAGCTAAGTCCACAGCAACGCCTTCGGGATTGTTCAACTGGGCGCCAGTGGCAGGGCCGTTGTCTCCGCTGAAGCCAGCCGTTCCGTTCCCAACCACTGTGGTGATCACCCCTCTCGACACCTTGCGAATGCGGTTGTTCTCATTGTCGGCGATGTAAAGGTTGCCGGTGGAGTCCACGGCGACGGCTTCGGGGACCCACAACTGGGCGCCAGTGGCAGGGCCGTTGTCTCCGCCGAAGCCTGCTGTCCCATTCCCCGCCACGGTAGTAATCACGCCGTTCGACACCTCCCTGACGCGGTAGTTAAGCCGGTCGGCGATATAGAGGTTGCCGGTGGAGTCCACCGCAACGCTATCGGGATCGTACAACTGGGCGCTAGGGGCAGGGCCGTTGTCTCCGCCGAAGCCCTGGGCCCCAGTTCCCGCAACGGTGGTGATCACCCCGTTCGACACCTTGCGGATGCGGTCGTGGTTGGAATCAGCGATGTAGATGTTGCCGGCGGAGTCCACTGCGACGCCACCGGGGAAAGCCACGTTGGCGTTGGTGGCCAAGCCGTTGTCGCCGAGTGACGTACCGCCGCCTGCTACGGTCGTAATCACGCCGTTCGACACCTTGCGGATGCGGTTGTTTTCGGTATCGGCGAGGTAAAGGTTACCGGCAGAGTCTGTTGCGACACCTTGGGGAAAGTTCAACTGAGCATTAGTGGCTGGGCCGTTGTCTCCGCTGAAACTTTGCGTACCATCTCCCGCTACGGTGGTGATCACCCCGTTGGAGACCTTGCGTATGCGCTGGTTATTAGAGTCCGTGATGTAGAAGTTAGCAATTGTGTCTACGGCGACCGCCATTGGGCCGTTCAGTTGGGCGTTGGTGGCGGGGCCGTTATCTCCGCTGAAGCCAGACGTGCCGTTTCCCGCCACGGTAGTAATCACGCCGTTCGACACCTTGCGGATGCGGTTGTTGTAATAATCTGCGATGTAGAGATTGCCCGCGGAGTCAACCGCAACCGCCATGGGGTGGTTCAACTCGGCGTTGGTGGCAGGGCCGTTGTCTCCGCCGAAGCCTGCCGTCCCGTTCCCCGCCACTGTAGTAATCACGCCGGTCGACACCTTGCGGATGCGGGAGTTACCGAAATCCGCAATGAATAGGTCCCCAAAAGCGTCCACTGCCATGGACTCCACAGCGCCGAACTCGGCGCTGGTGGCAGGGCCGTTGTCTCCGCCGAAGCCCTGGGCCCCATTCCCCACTACGGTAGTTATCACGCCGTTCGACACCTTGCGGATGCGGTAGTTCCCCTGGTCGCTGATGTAGAGGTCGCCGGCGGAGTCCACGGCGACGCAATACGGATCGTACAACTGGGCGCTGGTGGCAGGGCCATTGTCTCCGCTGAAGCCAAGCGTCCCAGTCCCAGCCACCGTGGTGATCACCCCGTTCGACACCTTGCGGATGCGGTTGTTGCCCTCATCAGCGATGTACAGGTTGCCAACGGAGTCCACAGCAAGGCCTAGCGGAGCGCTCAGCGCGGCGTTGGTGGCAGGGCCATTATCGCCGCTGAAGCCATACGTGCCGTTCCCTGCTGCTAGGGTCAAGATACCGGTTGTGGCGTCCAACCGCAAGACGGTGTTCTGATCCACGAAAAAAAGGTTGCCGGTCCGATCAAGAGCAACAGATCCGGGCCCCTCGGGGACGCCCAGGTTCAAGCTTGCGGACGTTCCCGGCACGTTCACCGGCAGTCCGCCGCCGGCGACAGTCGAAATGGTGTAGGTCTGGCCAAAAACGGAACATGAGGCCAATGAGGCGAGAAAAACAGCAGACGTCAAACGCATTTCTGAAGACCTCCCCAACACTCTGAACCTGCCAATACAGCTAGCAATAGTACGATACCGCCATTTCGGCCTCAGTGCTCTGCTTTAGCAAACCTTAATCTCGTTCATCCTTGTCATCAACCGTTTCAAAAGCAACGCCCTTCGAGGAGGCCCACGAGTCTGCTTCGACTGTTAGTGCAATTTGAACGCCGCAGCCGCGCGAATGCCAGACGCAGAAGCGGATCAAGGCTCGACTGGAGCAAATCGATTGAGGTTCGACATTTCGGAGGTTAGTCGAGAAGTTACTACCTGCGTTTCCGACGGATGCAGGGCGGACGATTGGAGAACCTAGTTGCAGGCCGCGTGACCGGTCCATCACGCATCGTGATGAGAAGATCACACGATTTCTGAGCGGACGACCAACCCGTCGAGGGAGGGGCAGTCCATCGAGTGGGCAGTGGAACACCACGTGCTCGCAACACGAGATATTGCCCAAACCGAAGAACATCGCACTGGAGAACGCCCGCGCTGAACTTCTAGCGAAGCGGGCCCGGATCGCCGGGTTGATCGGAGTGACGGTATACCCTTTGCACAGTTTCGGCGACTGGGCAGCCTTCCACGACCCGGTAACAGTCAAGATCCGATTGGCTACGACTGTCCTGGTGGGATGTATATTCGGGTTCTCCATCTCCAAATGGGGACTGCGGCGGCAATTGGCGCTAGTCTCAGCGGCATTTCTGATCGCAGTTGCAGGATTCCAAGCGATCATTTGCTACAAGCACGCTTTCGACACCGTATATGCCGACGCTTTCGACCAATTCTTCGCGACGTTTTGCGTGCTCATCCCAGCCACCACCGCCCAAACCGCAGCATTTGGACTAGGGGTAATCGCCGTCTCTACGCTTCCACAAGTCTATTTGACCGGCGGGATTGCCGAAGGCGCTTTGGTCGCGCTAAGCTACGCAACCGACTTTGCCATCTTCCTGATCGGACGCCATATTGCCAACCAACTGTGGGAGAGCCAATTTCTTGCCAGACAAGAGTCCGACACGTATTACGGCCGACTGGTTCAATCCGAAAAAATGGCGGCGCTGGGGCGCCTCGCAGCCGGAATCGCGCATGAACTCAACAATCCGGTAGCGATCATCTCGTCCAACGTGGTCTCCGTCGAGCGAGCCGCGAAGCAACTTTCCAACAACTTCGCTGCGGAACCCTCCGGGATGGCCGGCGCGCAGTTGAGCCGAGCAGTTGAACGACTTCGGCTCGGGATAACGCGTCTTTGCTCGGTAAATGAACAACTCCGGCAGTACGTCAGTCCGCCGAGACAGGAAATGCGGACGGTGAAGGTCCAGGAACTGCTCGACCTTGCTGTATCGTTAGTGGAATCCAAAGCCCATCAGAAAGGCATTACGATTCACCGGGACGGCACGGTGGCGGTCAGCGTCACATGCGATCCCCAGAGCTTGAGTCACGTCTTCGTGAATCTCCTAGACAACTCCTGCGATGCGGTGATGCCTCAAGGTAACATCTGGTTGCGGTCTGCCTGCGAAACCAACGGCAATTTTCGAATCGAAGTCGTCGATGACGGCTCGGGCTTTCCAGAAGGCTTCATCGAGCGTTTGGGAGAACCGTTCATTACAAACAAAGATGCAGGAAAAGGTCTTGGTCTGGGCCTTGCAATGTCCAAGCTCATTGTCGAAAAGAACTCCGGGAAGATTGAGTTGGCGAATCTCAACCCCGGCGCCATTGCAACTGTTACGTTCCCTGCTTCCTTATGCCAAGCGACCCCATTAACCTAGACAGTCCTTCGCGACTCATCTTCAGTTCCGTCGCGGTTTGAGTAATATTGTTGCCGTTCCTCGCCAGCGCTTGCACTATTAGTTGCGTTTTGGCTTCGGCAGTCGCCGCCCGTAGACCCTTCGTTTCACTCGATAAATGTTCAGCAAGACGTGGAATCACAAAGTGACACGGAAGAAGTTCATCAGCATTATCCAAAAGCGCTTCGGCGATCCCGCGGCGGATCATGCCGATGAGTTCGCGAACGTTGCCCGGAAAAGAATGCTCGTGGAGCGCATCTAATGTAGCGGGTGAAATCCGGGAGACAGCTCGCATTCCGTCCTCTTGACGCAGCAGGAATTCCATCAGGAGGGGCAAGTCCTCCAAACGCTCTCGCAGAGGAGGCAGTGATAATTTGATGCCATTCTGCAAGCGAAACCAAAGATCCTGGCGAAACTTCCCGGTGTCGACATCCAGTTGCAGATCGCGGTTCGTTGCCGCAATTATGCGTACATCGACGCGGCGCGTTTCGGCGGCTCCAAGTGGCCGGATGTTTGGATCCTCTAGAATGCGCAGCAGGTGCACCTGGGCGTCTAGCGGCATCTCTCCGATCTCGTCCAGAAACACCGTGCCCCTGTTCGCGAGTTCAAAAATCCCTCGTTTATCTTGGACAGCACCGGTGAATGCCGATTTGGCGTGGCCCAAAAGTTCCGACACAATAAGGTCCTTCGAAATACCACCGCAATTGACAGAGAGGAATGGCCCGTCTCTGCGGCCGCTTTCGAAGTGAATCGCACTCGACAAGATTTCTTTCCCGGTGCCCGTTTCGCCGTAGATCAAAACCGGAAAATCGAGCCGAGCAGCCTGTTTGGCTCGCCGGATCACATCCTGCAGTTTCGGGCTGTCGCCTACGAGGTCCGCAAAGCGTTTCTCCCCCGGCTTGCGTGGACCTTGTCTACTGAGCAACTGATTCTGGTCTCGGAGTAGTTCGTTATCCAGAGTGATCTTCCGAACGAGATTCCGCAATTCCAGACGAAGGCGGTAGTTCTCGGCAGCATGGTGCAATATTCTAGCCACTTCGGCGTGTCGGCCCTCACGCCCAAGGCTGTCCTTGGATATAAAATGAAAGATCTCGGCCTCATTGATGGCACGGGCCAGACAGGTCATGTCCGCGAACGCCGAAAAGAGGATGCGCGGGGACTCTGGCCGAGACTGTTTCAGCCGTGCCAAGAATGTTATTCCATCCATCTCCGGCATACGAAAATCGGCAATCACGACGCTGAAGTCCTGCGTTGCTAACTCCCGCAAGGCAGCGACTGGACGCGTAAATCCAATCACTTCAAAATCATCGGCGAACTCATCGATGAAGGACTCGACGAGAAGTGCTTCGTCATCCACGAGAGCGATTCTTGGTCTGGCTCGATCATCCATCGTCGTTTTCGCCCAGCGTATCGACCGGGACATGGGATGCTGGGGAGCTTCTTTGCGACCTAGACGTTACCACAACAATCTATCACTATCGGTGACCGCGACGGCGAATCCGGCCAACATGCTCAAGATCGCGGCGCGGATGTCAAAACGCCGTGTAAAACTCAGGCCATATCGGCTTGGTTGGCTGCGGACGCATGGCTGTGGATTTCAGCGTCGCGCGCACCTGAGGATTGGTAGGGGCGCTTGGAGGCCATTGGCCGGCAGCAGGCGTGGCTCTGGCGTGGATATGGCCGGGTGCTTTCCGGTTGGTTTCTCAGGGGCCAAAACCAATGGCTGACGCTGGTGATTACTGATCCACCGCCGATTGGGAGAGTACGACCGCCTGCTTCTGCTCAGCGTCTTCCTTGCGCTTCTGCAGACCGTCGTCATTTCGGACGAGGATGCGGGTGACTATCATCGACCGTAGGATCGGTCCCTCACCCTGTCGCGATCGGGCCCGGTGTGGGAGTATTCCAATTCCTGTGCGGCCCGCCGCAACGCAGTCTGGTATCGGCCGAGCCAACCACCCCAACCGTCCTCGGATGGGAGAATTCCCCTTTTCATTAGCGCTTTCGCAGTCGCTTCTAATCGCCCATGGGCGTTGACGACTTCCTCGGAGTCGCCGAGATCCTGGATCGCGAGGACGGGTCCTCGACCTGCAAATGTCCGGCGAAACCGTGCGAATGAATGTGGCCGCAATTCACCGCGTGAGCGCGCTTCTTCGACTTCGGCGGTGTAATCGATGAAATGAATGCGGGCGTCGGTGCCCTCCAGCATGAGGTACCCCCGACCCGATTGCTCGTCTTCGCCATGCACCAGGATTCTCCCCTCCACCGAATCCGTTCTGCTGAAATCAAGCACCTCAATGCGCAATCTTTCGTCAGATACGACGACGCCATGCGCTGCCAGCACCCTCTGCCGATCCGCGGTGCGTTGCATCGCTCGTAGCACGCTTTCAAAATCCGTGCGCACATTCCAGGTATTTGGACCCTCCGCTTGGGCCAGTCCCATGTGTTCGAGTGAAATCATCCTGGCAACCACATGGTGCCGATGGCTGTGGAGGAGGGCGCTCCCGTTTCGCTCAGGCGAAGCGACCGTCACTGTCAAATGTGACAGTGAACCATCTGACGACGGCCGGGCATTGCGGGAGATGATTCGATCCAGAGAAGTATACCGTTGCTGGCACACTTCTCGACGCTCGGCCTCGGCTGCGTCGAGATCGGTCCGGTGGCCGAGTTGGCGCGTGCACAGGTCCTCAGCGACTTCACGAATACCGTGTTTGATGTAGTCGCGCTCAAGGTGAATTGGCCCTCGCTCTGGGCCCACGCCTCTTAGCGCGATGTGGACATGGGGATGTTCAGTATTGAAATGTGCGACTCCCACCCATTCCAGTCGAGTTCCGAGATCCTTTTCGATCCGATTCATCAGACCGCGCGTCAGGCCAGCGAGGTCAACGCGCTCGCCGAATTCGGGAGAGACTATGAGCTTCCACAGGCGCTGATCCCGCGCAGCCTGCCATGATTCGAGCCTTCCAGCGACATCGATTCCGGTGCCGGTGCGGTCGAACCCGGCGCCCGGTCCGTTTCCGGCGGCGCCCTCACGCTCGACATATCGGCCGTGTGCCCGCCACTGGCCGCGAACCGTATTCGGCGTGTAGGTGACGCGCACAGCGCATCGCTGATTCCTCGGTATCGAGGCCGACCTTCTCCCGGACACGCCAACGCGCTTTGACCGTGCTGATGACCGACTGGCCCGGGCGTAGTGCATTATCGTCTTAAACGCCATCGCCCAGGCGGTCGCCTCATTCCGGGGCGGCTTCGCGGGCTTCCGCGGACGGAGGCGGAATTCCTTCTCGTCATCGCTCGCCATCGCCAAGGAGATCCTTCATTGCCATCCCAGACTCGCCAACCATGGCGCGGCCAGCGCTCTTGAGCAGCCTGTCATGACGCTCCTTGGCCCGAGCGACGGCTTGGGGTTTCGCTTCAGCCGGAGGCTCCGGGACGCAAGTGAGTAGCGCCTTCGCCAGCGTGTCGAGGTAAGCGAATAGAGCTTGCTGGGCGCGGCCGAGCCGGAACACCTCTTTTCTCAGCTGCTCCAGACTGGCGGCGAGGCGCTCCTCGGCTCCGGTCAAACCCTCCTGCCGCGCGGACAACTCCTGCTCCACGGAGTACCGAATGAAAGCGGTCGAGGATGCGAAACCGCGCTTGCTGGATACAGCTTTCAGCTCCTGCATAACCTTGTCCGGGAACCTGATCGAGCGTTGCGGCATTGGGGCGCCCTCTAAGTACTAAGGGCCTCCCAGCGGTGCTTCGGGACGTCATTGGTGGGCGAAAACGAGCCCGAAAACGGGTGCATCCCAAGCGGGATGCGGTGGTCGAAAAATGCAACCCTAGCCAAGCCACACAAACCAAGGGGCCAACAAACCAAAAACGCGAGGCGTGAAACCCGGTTCCTTTATGTTCCACTACCAGCTCCGGGTTGGCTTCTCGTGCGTTGGCTGGGTGAATGCTCTGTTCCTGACTGTCAAATATTGCCGAATAATGTCGAATACGTTGAATTCTGCCGAACCTCGCTGAACTTCGCCTAGTGCTGTTGAATTTTGCCGAACTTTGCCGTACACTGTCGAAGGCGATGGCTCAGCGAACTAACCCGCAAGTGTCCACTTCGGCTGCCCGAGACCGCCTCGCCGCCCTCGGCGAGAAAAAGCCGCGCACCAAGGCCGCCCAACTCCGAATGCTCTGGCCCGAAATCAAGGCCGCTCTTGACAGGGGCCATACGCTCAAAGCCGTCTGCGAGTGCCTCGAAGCTGATGGCATCCAGATGAGCATCTACACGCTTGGGTCGTACGTCACGAGAATGCGTAGGAAATCGGCCCAGCCCTTGCAGCCTCCGGCGTGGCGACTCCCGGTGGCAACGAATCCCGGCGTATCAGATCGGAACAACGCGAGTTTTGAGGAGCAGAGATCCCCTGACCCTCTGGCAAACGTGCGGAAGAGCGAGGCGAAGAGACCGGCGTTCGATTACCGACCCGAATTGGCTGATCCAGACAAATTGATCTGAGAAGAGTCGTGAGAAAGGCGGGCAGCCGGAGAGAAACGGCGTGGCCGGCCTCCTGCCTGGTTGACGGCACATGAGGGGCAGCCCCACTGGGTAGCAGGAAGAAGCCTAAGCAGCAGTGGCGGGATTGGTGAAGACGACGTTGGGGCGCTGGCAAATGGCCCTGGCGTAGAACCCGATCACGATCCGCGCACAGCCGGGTTTTTCTCACAGTGCGGAAGGTGCCCCCGCAGTTCGCGGGCGCTAAACGTGAGCGTGCAAAATGGACATGGCCGCAAAATGCGCGGACGCCCGCCTGAACGCCCGGAAACGCGACTATGGGCTGCTTTTATCCATTCATCCGACAGCACTCGGCTACAGTGTGGGCAACGCTCAGATCGCGCGGATGTTGGTCCTTGCCGACCCCCGCGAACTCGCGCCATTAAGCCCTGACCAAGCAGTACAACAGCAATCCCATCCCGAGGATGAAGAAGAGCACGAACCTCGTGAAGAAGCGCGGTGCCATCATGGCGGCGATTAGAAACCAAAACCTCATGGCTGAGCACCTCCAGCAGATTTCTAATTATGTCTACCACAAACCTTAGGTTTGTGGAAATGCGCCGATGAACCTCTGCCAGCCTCAACGTGCGGACCGATAAGGCCACGATGTTAATGGAAATAGTGTGCGCCGAACCACAGGCCGGAACCGAACAGCGCGAGCCCGGCGATCAGCCCGGCCGCTCCCCACCTGATGACTGCGGGTTTTCTGTGTGCCCGATGAACGTCCAGTACAATCTCATTGGCTCTGAGACGCGCATCTTCTATGTCGCGCTGCATCTCGCGGCGAAGTTCGGCGGCAGCCTCGTTCACCTGTTGAGCCAAAATCTTTCCAGCACGGGTCTCTGTCTTCTGCACGGCTTCGGTGAATTCGGTGATTCCGGAATGCACTTCTTCCGTTAGTCGGCGCGCAATGTCCTCCAGGACCAACTCGTTTAGCGTAACCAGCGCAAACGCCGGGTCCCACGATTGCACTTTGATACCATGCCGCGCCGCAACTTCTCCGATCAGCCGATTTACATCCATCATGAGACGCGCGCTCAGATCAGTTGGAGGCCATCGAGCTGTTCATACCAGTCCCGCTCTATCATTCTCAGGCGCTGCTTCGTCATGATAGAGAAGGGGCCATCCTTGATGGCTTCCGCCAGTGTCAGCTTGCGCGAAATCACGTCTTCGAGGTCGCGGCCAAAGGTGTCCTGATTCAATTTCCTCAGATGTACGGAGCCGCAAACTTTGGACCCGCTCTCCTGGAATGCGCTCATCTCTTCGAATCGTTTGCCGCCCTGCTCGATCCGTCCGAAATATTCGTTGAGCCAGACGACGATGTTCCGCTCCGACGTGCTGTCGGCAAGGCTCTTGAAGCCGAAGAGAGTGTCGACAAGCGCCTGTCCGCCGGTGATCACTGTGTGGACGTACAGCCGCTTCCCGGCTCGCGTGAGAACGTCAACGACGTTGTTTTCGAGGAAGTAGTTCCACAGCGGGATGAACGTGGCGGCGCCGTTGTCCACGACGAACGTAGTGTCCTCCGTAAGCAGGCGCTCCATCAAGGTATCAAAGCCCCGATGGTCGATCATTCCATTGCGCAACAGCTCGAGACGGGTAACGTCCAGCGCCTTATACTGAAACATCGTGCTATTCACCGGATCCGTGTCGATGCAACGGATCTCTCGCCCGCGCTCGCGAAAATACTGGGCGAGGATGCTTGCGACAAGCGACTTGCCGACACCGCCTTTGCCTTGCAACGACAGGTGAATGGAGTTGCTGTTGTGCTGTGCAACGGCTTCGCCGCCAGCGTTTCTGGTTTCGGCGGCAACCTCTGCCACTACTGCGGTCTTTGCCATATGAGTTAGACCTGTTCCTCCCTGCTTGCTAACGGCCACGGTCCGTGACTGCCAGCGCCTTCTTGATCGTCCGTGCGACGTAGTCCTGTTGCCTTCGCTCACTTCCTTTGTGGCTGAGGTCCCGTGATCGAATCGCAGCCTCAACCTCAGCCACCGTGTGCCCATGGGTGATCGCGTAGATGGCATATGCCAAATCGATCCGGCTACCATCCCCCCCATATTTCGGGTCTCCGCGGAAACCATCAATCGATTTCATTTGCGACACGGGCGGCACATGGACGGTTACGCGAAACGCTGCCCTCTGACACTCCACCTGATGTCGGTTCTCGACCCGTTGGCCAACTTCCTTGAGAAACTGCGCCGCTTCAGGATAAACGGCGCCTCCGGCCTCAACCAGTCGTACGAACGGATGCAGCCCGGTCGCGGGATCTCGGTACTTTTCCTTCCGGTTGGTGAATCCGCTGAGCCGTCCGTAATGCCGCCAGTCCGCGGCTCCAATGTCGCCGCCGAAGCGTTCCGCCAGCTCGCGGGCTGCCGCGGTCCCCATCTCTTTGTCGAGCTTTTCCGGGTGCTTTAGCCAAGCCTGAAAGTTTCCAGGTGACGTTTCTACCACCACCGCCGGCGAGAATCCTTCGAGTTTCATCTGGGCGATGGCCTCCTGCGTCAGGTCGTCAACCATGCTGAGGTGATGTTCTCCCTTTGGCCGGATGTAGATATTCCGGCCATCGCGGTTTTGGTGCCGAAGCCAAGGGATCGACCTTGCCAACGAATCCCTGTCCCACATTCGGGGAACCATGATCGCTTCGCTATCCTTAGCGTCGGGCTTGAAAAGGCCGATCTCAAATACTTCCGCGGCCATGGCTTCGACTTGGCGCTGGACGGCGTCCACCGTCCTGTTGCTTCCCGGCATGTCGAACGAGCCCCCTAAGTACTAGGGGATTGTCGGGACCCATTCGGGACGCGACGACGCAGGAGATTTCGTTTCCTATTCGACACGCGTCGGCGGTTTCCGTCGACGACACTTTTGGAATTCTTCAAGGTATTGGCAGTAGCAAGGAGAACAATGCGTCACGTGTTGCCAACCCGGATCTTCCTCAATGCTGTCGTCGAACGCCGCAGAACGCCTGGCGAGGTCGGTAATTGCAACCTGGTTCGGGCACCCCTTCCGCTCGGGGTTCGGGTACGCCTTAGCGATACCTCCCTGCACCCGGCTCTGGAGCCGATTCCACTTCTCGTCAGGCGTTTCGGGTTTCATCCGCCTGAACATTATAGAGCGCGAGAGGGCCGATGAGAATCAGGCGCAAGCAGATTTCTTGATCCAGCGGTAAAAGCGTCGCTTGGCGATTTCACCGGTGGGAAGGCCAACTCGATCAGCGACGTCCTGCCAGCTATATCCCCGGCGGATCAGTTGGAACATGGTCCGGATCAGCGAGCGCCCTTCGCGGTTGAGCCTGTCTTCAACTGAATCGAGCATGATTTGTTGCTCAAACAGTTTGGGATACTCGTTCGGATCAGCTAGTGTTTGGTCCCGAATCTTCTCGTCCAGCGCGTCGAGGGCGAGATAGAGCTTCGGATACTTCGTTTTCCGCCAATCACCGTTCTTCAGTTCCTGTGCTACCCACTTTGCTTTTACGAGGACTCTCCGGGCGGGGTAACGGCCCACCTCGCTTCCATGTCGCGCCCAAAGCCGGTGGACCGTGGTCTCCGCCAGTTCGGAAACGCGCCACGGATCTCCGAGCACGTGATGCGCTAACCCCACGAGCTGCTTTCTTACCGGCGCGACGCCGTCGACAAACCATTCTGAGGCGATTTGCTGTCCCAGTCCATCGCAGTCTGTAATGCAAATCGGGATGATCTGTTTGCGCTGGACGCTTGGCAGATCCTCATAATTCTGCGGTATCACTACTACGTGCGCCATATTTTAGAACCTCCCTTGGCTCCCAATGCGCTCGAACTCGAACCCGCCCCGCCGGCGATCCCTGCTCTCCGACCTTTCATGGATGTTCTGCTCCTTTTGGTTAAGCACCGGGGCGGCAAGGTGCGTGCCTAAGACTTTTTCTGAGATGTTCTGAATACCCGCCCCCGTAATTCAATAAGCATTCGGCCGGAGAAAAAGTCCGATTGCCGCCATCTTCGATTGCGTGTCCCAAATCACAGAACCAGGCCGGGGTTGCACCGCATTTTCCCCCAATGAATTCCTGGCTAAACTTGGGACTTGCGTAGAGTAGCTTATGAACGTGAAAAACCACACCTTACATAAAGCAGATACATGCCTGGAACGGGCGAAACCTTACTCTTTTGCGCTGTAAAAGCACGATTGCCGAGGTTTTCTTCGGGCTTTTTGCCCTCTCTAGTGCTTATTAATAATAGAGGGTATGCTCTCGCTGGGTGCAGCGCTACCCAACCCTCTGGTGACGACCGGGTTGTCGCACAAACTGGCTCGAACTATGAGGGAACACCAAAATGACACGCGGCTATCCTCTTCAGGGCGGTTGCCACCGTTCTGGATACTGGCAAGGGATTCACGGGGCCAGCCAATCGACCGGCGTGTTGTCGACGCAGCCGAGCGAATCTGGCCCTGGGCCTACAATCATGTTGCGCGGGAACTTCATGATCCCGCCAGCGCGGCACAACTTGTGGAGGACGTAGCTCTTGAGGTCTCTGACCGCCTGCGGGAGGAGCCGAGCGTTGGCAATAATCTGCCTGGTTATTTCATCAGGGCCTTTCACCGTCGGGTGCGCCAGCAATTCCTGAAGGAGAATCGCTTGACCTATGAGGGTCTTCTCAGGGAATTGGAGCTGAACCATCACCTCACAGCACCGAACTGGGAGGCGGCAATGGAACAGGAGTTATGCCTGAAGGTGCTGGTTGATCAACTGCCACACCAGTCGCGTCACATGGCTCATTACCGGACTCTGGGATTCTCCTGGAATGAGATCGGGCGGGCGCTTCACATCTCGGGGAAGCAGGCGAGGTCTCGATTCTATTACGAGCTAAATAAACTACAAATGAAACTGCTTGGCACCAGAACAGACGGTACCGGTCATCCGGAGGAGTCAGATTGATGGACGAAAAACTTGAGCGAGGACTTCCTGGCAACCGTGTCGAAAAACGACTCGTCAAGATGCTTGGCGAGGCCACCAGGAGGTACTGCCCGAACCCGGAGCGCCTCGACTGTCCGAGCCCCAACGCGGTCAACGCAGTGGTCGTGCGGGACCTTTCATTCCCCGATTTTGATAACGTCGTCGATCACATTGCTACGTGTGCGCCTTGTTTAGAGGAGTACAATCGCCGCCGCCACCGCAATCGGTTACGCAAGGCAGGCGGAGTCCTGTTGGCGTGTGCGAGCCTACTCTTGCTGGCGCTTTTCTGGAACCGCGGCCTGTTGAAACAACATCGCGCCAACGAGCCGATTGCCAAAGAGGCGCCCACACCCGTGATTGCCGCGATGCTCGACTATACGAATTGGACGGCTGAGCGCTCGGAGCAATCGCGCCCGCGGCCTGCCGAGACTCCGCATTTGACCCGAGCGCGGCTCGATCTCACTATAAAACTGCCAATCGGTACCGAAGACGGGATCTATACGGTCCAATTTCGGTCCAAGAGCGACGAACCCGTGGCTGAGGCAGTTGGTACGGCGGCCTGGAACGGGACAGCCGAGGCCTTGAAGATCAGTACCGACTTGCGCAATGTTCCGGCCGGTGCCTACTCCGTTACCATTCGGGCAGCGAATTCATCATTGCGCCAATACGCCGTTGTTTTGGAGTGAAGCTATGATGCGACTTTCAATCCTATTTTTTCTGATGCTGGAGATCCTGCCATTGCGGCCACAGGAGAGGCAGACTGCACACGACATGTTGCAACGTGCCCTCCACCTCGCAGATCTTTACAACTGGGACGACGCCGGCAAGGATTTTGCTGATGCCGAGAAATTGTTCCTCGCCGCCGGCGACCAGCGGAACGCCTTGTACGCCAAGCTGGGCAGAATTCGTTCAGCCGTCGACCAGCGAGCACTACCCCCAACTGCGGCTGAGCTCGCGTCTGAATTGGACAACAATCCGCTCCTGCAAGCGGACAAGCGACTCCGGCTGTTCTGTCTGATCGTGAAAGGTGACATTGACGGTGAAATCGAGGCCGGTGCAATGCGTGAGGATTGGCGGGACGTGCAGGCCCTAGCATCGGAACTGGGGGAAAAGAAATGGCAGTATCGCGCCCTCGCTCAACTCGGTATAGCGGCTTTCTACAACGGCGATCTCGCGACCGCCGGAAAGAATGTCGCTAGCGCTTTGGCTGCGGCCACCAAGGAAGGTGACGGTGCGGCCCAAGTTCGCTTTATGACTACTCTCGGGATCGGTCTGCGCGAGGCGCATATGAACGAAGAGGCGCTAACGTATTTCGACAATGCTCTCAGGATCGCTAGCACCATTCCCGACATCGGCTACCCGTTCTTTACCAAGGAGGCGCTCCTCGAAGATCTGATCGACGCCAAACGGATTGATGCCGCTCAGAAGTTGGCCGATGAGATTCTGGCCCAGGCACAGCAGCGACATCACCCTCAGGCCGAGGCGATTGTCTTGACGCTCGAAGCTCATATCGCTACGCAGCGACACGATGACGTGGCGGCGTTGCACACCCTTCAGCAATCGATGGCACTATCTGAATCCGGCGGCTTCGTGAGGGATCTCGCGGATGCGCAGGCTCTGGCCTCCGACATCTATCGGGACGGCGGCAAACTCGAGAAGGCGACGGAGTTTGCAAATCTGGCCGCGACTTCCACTCAGGAAAGTGGCGATACATGGTCGGTCCCACGCCGACTACAGGCCGTGGCCCTGTTGGATATCAAGCAAGGCCAGTATGAGGAGGCAGACCGCGTCTTTGACCGAGCGTCGGCTTTTGTCGACGCCCTGATCGGCTCTCACTCCAGCGTTCTGGAGAAGACAGCCCTGATCACGGCGTCCAGCGAGCTATATTCACAGCACTTTGCACTGGTCGCGGATCGATTCAACGACCCTTCCAAAGCCTACTCGATTATCGAACAGGTGAGGGGCCGCGTCACGACCGATCTCCTCATGGCTGGCGCTGTCGCTCCTGCGCAAGCGAAGAAAGACCAACTTGCCATTTCCGAACTACGCCTCAAGTTGGCGGCAGCGCGATCAACCAGCGATGTTCGCCAAATTCGTGACCAGATCTTCCTGGTGGAACAGACTCGGTGGGTCACTCCTGAGATTAGTATTCTGAAGGCGAAGTCGCACGACCCGGTTAGCATGGAACAGGTCCAGCGTGGCCTCGATCCCGTGGCGGTTATCCTGGAATACGTTTTGGCGAATCCCCGCTCGTATTGCCTCGTCATTTCAAAGAGGGATGTCCGTATCCTGCCGCTCGCTGGCAAACAGAGTATCGAAGCTTTGATCTCTGCGTACTTGAAGGCCGTGAAAGCGAAGGCTCCAGCCCACAACGAAGGCCGGCGCCTGTATGATGCGCTTCTGGCTCCCATCCCCTTGGCGGCACAAAAGGAGCATCTCTTCGTGGTGCGCGACGGCCCGCTCCACCTTGTGCCCTTCGATGGGTTCATTGATGAGGGCGGCCGGTACGTCGCCGAGACCCATACGGTGGTTTACGAACCGTCGGCAACGAGCTTCTATTTGCTCACATCACAGAAGCGGCGTCCCACCTCATTTGGGCACGCCCTATTGGCGGCGGGCGGCGTTCCGTACAGTCCGACTGAACTAAAACAGGCCAGTATCACCCGCGGCTATGACCCTGGAGCACTCAGCGACCTGCCCGCGTCGAAGGACGAGGTGATTGCCGCCGAGGCCACGTTACACGGGCCTGGAGATCTTCTTTTGATAGGACCACGTGCCACCGAGTCGGCCTTCAAGCGCGCTGCCACTTCGCAATACGCTATCATTCACCTCGCGGTGCACGGTTATGCCAGCACAACCGAGCGGAATCGTTCAGCTCTGGTTTTACTGAGCGATCCGGCGGCGGGCGAAGACGGCTTTCTTCAGGCTTCGGAAATTGTACAACTGCCACTGCACTCCGAGCTCGTCGTCCTCTCGGCCTGCGATACGGCTATTGGCCCACTTGAGGGAGAGGAGGGAATTGCGGCTCTTTCAAGAGCGTTTTTGCTGGCAGGCGCCCGCAGCGTAGTCTCGACCCTCTGGTCAATTGACGATACGTTTTCGCTCTTCCTGATGAAGCAATTTTACAAACACCTGGTGTTACATGAGCCGCCTGGTGCCGCGCTTACGGCGGCAAAGCGCGACATGTTGCGGAAGTACGGCGCAGCGGCGGTTCCGTACTATTGGGCCGGCTACACGTTGGAGGGCGCAGCCAACCTGGCGCTAGCAAATCATGACTAAGACCGACATGACATACACATCTCTGACCCCAAGGCAACGCACCGAACTTTTGGCTTCGGTCAAAAAATCCATTCTCAAGCATCACTTCAATGTGGGAGGTGTGGATTACAACGAATGGGCCCGGCGGTTTGACGAGCGAACACCTGCCCTACTCGGCGCGGACGTTGAGGAATTCGAAGACGGGATACGCAAGGCCCTCGCGGAACTCGGTAGTAGTCATACCGTTTTCTACCATGAGCGATCCAACCGGCTCCTGCCGCAACATTCGATCAACGCAACTATCCGCGCCTTTGAGCATGATGGTCGGCAACGCTGGCACTTCCTGGACGTCTTCGAAGGCGGTCCTGCCCACCTCGCGGGTATCAAGAGCGGTGACACGTTGGTCGCAGTCGACGGGACGCCGTACGAACCCCCGGCGATGCCTCCATTCCGAATTGGCGAGACGTGCAGGATGGCCGTCGCTAGCGCCTTTGGTGAAACTCCGCGCGAAATCCCCATCAGCGTTCCATTCAGGAAGGGCACCAAAGACCGCCCGCCGATTGTCGAGCCCAAGAGCCCGATTCATTCGGTAGCTGCCCCCCATACGGGGCTTCTCAAGATTCCTTACTTCCCCGGTCCGACCGGGATTAGCTTCGCGAACGAACTCGACTTGGCGATGCGAGATCTAAAGGCTCAGGGCTGCGACCGACTCATTATCGATCTGCGCGGCAACATCGGGGGCAGTTTGGGTTTCGCCCGCCTTGCGAGCTACCTTTGCCCGGACCGAATTCCGATCGGTCACAGCCTGACGCCAGCCCGCCTCCGGAAGGGGTATACCCGTGAAGCTTTGCCGCGCGTCGTGATGCCGCGAACAACCAGTGAGTTTATGTTGGCCCTTGCCCGTTTCGCGGTGCGGGACAAGTCCGTTACGCTCCTTACTCAGGGCTTGGGCCCACAACCGTTTCACGGCAAAGTCGTCATTCTCGTGAACGAATGGACAAACAGCGCGGCCGAGATGGTCGCCGGGTTCGCCTCAGAAAACCGTTTGGCGACGATCATCGGCACGAAGACTGCCGGCAATGTCCTCGGAGCCGTGAACCACAAGGTCGGCGGCGGATACTGGCTCCGTGTGCCGGTCTTTGGCTGGTATACGTCCGAAGGCAAATGCCTGGAAGGCCACGGCGTTACGCCTGATCTGGAGGCTGACGTCGACCCACCCTCGCTGCATGCGGGGATGGACCAACAAGCGCGCCGCGCGGTCGAACTTCTTGACGCTGCGTGATGAGCCAGCAGCCGACCAGAATGAACGTCACGGGTTCAGCACACAATCGGTACACATTCGTTCTCCCGCACTGCCATCGGATCGATTACGCACCTGCCAGAGTCGGCTGACCACCAGTCAGGGCACTTTCCTACCGAGTCCGGTCTACGTTTCTCAATCAAAACGACTGTCAGCCCTAGATCGACTTTCGGGTACACCACTTCGGCGAGGCGCTTCGGTTCGCAGGGACTGGGATCCGGAGTATTGGCGGCAGCGACGAGAGCGGAACCCGGCCATCGCCGCAGCAACCCGTCAACCGCGGGCCGCAGCCGCTGGCACGACGGACCGGTAAGCAGTCTGAGGCGGAGGAATCCGCGGTCTTCATATGACATCGCGAAACGACGAGAACGACATCTTGAATCGATTCGCGTCTAGGATCGCTTTGGCAGCATCGGCCTCCTCCACGCTGAGGATGCCAGCGCGAATCCAAAGAACGTACAACCCCGGAGTGTTTAGGATGCGACCGTCACCTAGTCGGCTGCGAGCTTCGCGGAGGAACACACGCTTCTCATCACAGGCGACAAGCCAGCCCCTGATTGAGGCGAGAGCGAGGCAGGCCGATTCGCCGGAGCCGAGGATCTGGGACAACTCGGCGAAAAGCGCCAACTCGTCCGGCGATGCGATCGATTCACGAGTCAACGCCCCATCTGCAATTGCGGCCCCGAGAATTCGGAGTTGCTCCGCTTCAGTAACCTCGGCAACAACCTCATCTGGCACCACGAAACGCAATCCGATCGTCTCGCCTAGTAAAGCAAGGTGGCCAGTATGACTCAGGTTGATGAGGATACTGGTGTCGGTGATGACGATCGAAGTAGTGGCAGTTGGGCTCACGGATCTAAACTGACGGGACGAGCACCTCGGCCGGTTCGTCGTGCACCAAACCGAGGCTCTGAACAACCCGCTCGATTTCGGTCGCGCCTACCCCTAGCTTGCTCGCGATCTCGAGTAGCTTCCGCCGGCTGATCTTTTCCCGGCGGTAGCCTTCCAGAGCCAGGACAAGGTATCGGCGATAGAACGCGCTGATGTTCTCGTCTTCTGAAACTTCCGCGAGACCCAGTAGTTCAGCCAGTTGTCTGCTCATGCCATCGCTATCCATCTGCTTCATTTCTCCGAATTGCTTGTCCGTGATCAGCCGGAGGTTCATTAGCCGATACAGCGCCGAGAGTACGCTCACGCCAAAATGATGCGAAAGCTTGACGACATCGTAGATCTGCAAATCCTGGCTTCCACCCGCCGTGCGGCTGTCGATCGGGACAACT
>Ga0182016_10002972_pt1 | contig 19568 bp, 16 predicted proteins | sample 712S2MmetaG_FD_120491 | JGI IMG/M metagenome (GOLD analysis project Ga0182016, IMG submission 120491) | Permafrost microbial communities from Stordalen Mire, Sweden - 712S2M metaG | ecosystem: Environmental > Terrestrial > Soil > Wetlands > Permafrost | place: Sweden: Stordalen | collected... | reverse complement strand
TGACCCCTGACCCCTGACCCCTGCCTTTACATATTCGCGTGGCCGGAGCGCATGCTCTCGTTGAACTTGGGCTTGGTAAAGTCCAGGGCCGCGTCCAGCATGGCCTGGTATTCGGCGGCGCGCGCCATCAGCGCCGGGGTGGCCGCGGCAAACTCGCCGTTCAGCACCACCAGCCCCTCGCCGGCCTCGTGCCCGGCCATGCGCAGCAGCTCCGCCTCGGTGGTGTTCAGGTACTGCGCGTCGCGGCCGTCGGCAATCCACACCGGCTTATTCGCGCCCAGCACCCCGCTCAGCCAGTAAACCTTGCTCAGCAGGTAGCGCAGGCGCTCGTTGTCGTCGGTCTCCGTAAACAGGAACTTCTTTTGCCAGCGGCTATAGAACCGCGTGGTCACCGGAACCGGCTGCCGGTTGCCGCTCTTCACAAACTCCAGCTGCCCAAAATCCACCGTCTTGCGGATGGCGTTATACACAAAGCTCTCGGCATACGGCTGCTCCATGGCCGGAACAATCTCGGCAAAGGTCACCGTCACGCTGGCCGCAAGCTTGGCGTGCAGCTTGTGGTCGCTGCCGTCCGCCAGTTCAATGGTGCCATGCACAATGTAGGTGTCAGCCCCGCTGGTCGACCGGTGAAAGGGCCATTCAAACTCGCCGAACGACAGCGGAATTCCGCCCAGCGTCACGTAGCACTCCGGCCGCGGATTGCGCAGCCGCTTGGCCTCGCCCGCCAGGTGCGCCGTCATCTCCGGCAGCAGGTGCGTCTTGTCAAAGTCAAAGCCGTCAGTGAGCTCAAGCTTCAGCGTCTTGCCGGCGCCCTCGCCGCCCTTCAGGCCAAGCTGAAAGATGGCAGTGGTGCGGTCATCGGTGCCGGTGCTCTGCGTGGCGGATACAAGCACCAGGCCAGCCTGCGCGGCAGCCGATTCTATAGCGGATACAAGTGAGCTCTTAAGTTCTGCTGTCATGTTTGTGGAGTCCTGCTCTCAGTTTGCTGCAGGTTTCATTTTAGGGCATTGGGCAGGTACTCTTACGGAGGGAGCCGAATGCAGCCAAGCACATTTAGGGAGGGAGCAGGGACCTTCAGGTCCCTGAATACAGCGGCTAAATTGGCGGCCTTCAGGCCCGGGCCCTATTTCCCCCGCATGTGCAACGGCATCGGGTCAATCACTCCGCGGGCGGCAGAGCTGAACCGATACGCTTCCGGCGTCGCAACAAGCCACCGCCGTACCGGGTTCTCCTCGATATACCTCACACAGCTCACATATTTCTCTTCCGTAGAGACTTGGCTCTCGTTGAAGCTGCGCATCCATACTTCGTGCTTGCTTTTCAGACGAAAGGAAAATCCGCCCTTAATGAACTGCATCGCCTTCTCCAATGAGATTTCCGGAGCAGGAGTAATCAGAGCATGGAAATGGTCAGGCATGATGACGAACGCATGTAAGAGAAACTTACCCTGACCGCGATAGTCGAGAAGGGCCCGCTCAAACAACTCCGCCGTGGCCGTCACCTGAAAGAGGCTGCGGCGTTCAGCGGCCACGGCCGTGACCAAATATGTGCGTGTTTCTTGGGGCGCGAGCCGCATCTCAGCAGCATAAACCTAAGGCCCGCGTCTAAAGCCGCAGATATCACAAGCCCGAGTTCAGGAGCCTGAAGGCCCCTGAATACAGCAGCTTAATAGGCGGGCCTTCAGGCCCGGGCCTTATTTTTGGTGCGCCCAGCATGGCGCGCAGCGCGTAAGCGCAAGCGAAGGTGCTGTGGTGGCATCTTCGTAGACTTGAGGGTGAAAGTCCCTTGCAGGCCCTGATGGTGGGAACTGCTAGCCGAACAGCAAGGGTGTCCGACTCCAGTAAATAGGTCGCAAGCTTATCGCGGAACTCTCGAATTCCAACCCTGCTCGTTCCCATCAACGTCTCCTGCCTTTGTGTACACATGCGTACCATCTTTGGCCCGCTCGCTTCCTGCGCGACGGCGGCATGCATTCGCCCAGCAGCGATCCTCGCCGAACTGCTCGCAGACGTACTTCCACGCTGAAGGCAGATGACCGAGATCTGAAAACTGAAAAGCAGTGCCATCTTCCCACATTTGTTGAAAACTCCGACCCCGATTGCACTAACTTTGGTGCGCAGTTACAGCGACTTACTAACCTGATTCGGGTCACTTACAGGCACTAACTACTCGAATAAGTGATAAATCTGCTCTATTTGGCGCATAAACAGGACCCTTTGCACCACTCCTGGTGATATCCACAGATTTACCGGATTTTTGCACTTGCTTCCACAGATTTAACCGGGCTAATGTCTCATTCAACTGATGACTCAGTAGGGAGTCGTAAGTTGGTTGCCGGATGAATGGCAGCAGGCAGACGGTGAAAGCCGGAGGCAAGCAGCCAATCAGGCTACAGAGATTAAGACGCAGGCGAAGGCCGGCGACACTGATCGAAGAGCCGAGCCAGAAGAGGGCGAGCCAACGAAAGTTGGAGCGCCACAGAAGCTGGCAGAGCCAGAGGATGCGACAGAAGGCGAGAGCCCCAAAGTCAGCCGCTGGTGATCCGGAGGTGCAATGGACGGTGGATGGCGGATACTCATCGGCGGTTCTGCCGACGATGCAAGGTCCGGTTGAAGTCGAAAGTTCACCACAAGCCTGTGAGAGGGATCGAGCGGCGCAAGCCGCGCGGTTCAAACCGCAAGCCCAAATGACCAGCATGCGACGAGATTCCGGGTCGCACGACAGTTGAGCCATGGAGCTGGAGTCCGGCGCAAGCCGGAAGACCAACCAAGACCCGACTGAAGGACTCAGGGAACGGAAGTAGAGGGCAGCAGGCAACCGGCGCAAGCCGGAGATGCGGCAGCCACCGAGAGCCGGGAACTGGTCGCCAGCTTAGCCGAAGGATGAACAACGGGCGCAAGCCAGGGGTTCGGTTGTCGGCGCTGCCACAAGCATGTAACCTGCGGCGCAAGCCACGAGTTACATTGCGGGCGAGCTAGGTGTGCGGCACGCGATGAGAGTTGAAGCTGATCGCCAGTCCGCGCGGAAGGCGGGAAGACGGCGCAAGCCGAAAGCCCGTTGGAAGCACGGCCAGAGAGCGCAGCGGAAGGCGCAAGCCCGAAGCTGAAGCGCTGGCTATAACTGACCGGAGTAACTTGGAGCGCAAGCTGTAGGTATTATCCGGGCAGGAAGACTGGAGGATATAACAGGAAGGCGCAAGCCCGAGAGTTATATCGGCGGCGAGTCGAATGCATGAAGGGCGGCCCAAAGCCGCAGGGATTGCAGACGGCGCGGCTGGAGAGGCGGCGAAAGGCGCAAGCCCGACGCAGGTCGCCAGTACAGGCGAGTGATGAGCGCAACCGGCGCAAGCTGGAAGAGTCCATTACAAGCCCAGCCGGAGGACGGCATTTGATCGACCTGTCAGGTCACCAAGATATGAGGCGCCGGGGACCGCGGTCCCCGGCGTTTTCGTATTTCAGGGGGAGAATATTCCAGGACTAAGTGCCGGTAACTAACCCCGCTAACTCCGCCGTATCTTACTTCTCTTCGTTTCCCGTCAGCCGAAACGTAATCGTCCCCCAGAAGAGGCGGGCGCGCATCTGCACGGGGAGGTGACGGTCGTCGTCTGTGTACCAGATCCAGATGTTGCCGCGGTTCTTCACCACGCCCGCATCGGCAGTAGGCTGCACGCGCAACGTCTTGAAGGTCCCCAGGCTGGTCTTGATCTCTTCGCGCCCCTCAACCTTCATGGTCACTGCCACGGTGCGCTGCGGGTCGGCCATCGGGATCACGAAGTTATGCCCCAGTTCCATCGGCTGCGACGATGCGTAAAACACGCCGGTAAGCAGGTCGGTCACGCAGCCATCCACAGGCGTCTCAACGTGCTTGGTCTGCCCGGTCACCAGGTTCTTCTCGTCAAGGTACGACTTCTTCTGGCCGTAATCCAGGCGCAGAGTCTGGTTAATCTGGCGCCGGCCTTCGGCGGTCTGCTTGTTGAACTCGTAAGTGCAGCCCTTCGCGCGGTCAAAGGTCGATTGAAACTTGTCGGCCACATGGAAAAGCATGTTGATGGCGCCAATGGTGTCGGCCGTGGCCGATAGCTTCTCGCGGTCGCCGTCGCTCTCAAAGTGGATGACCGCGGTTCCCGCTGGAAAAACGCGCCAGTCCACGGAATAGGTGAGGGTTTGCTTTTGCGGAAAGGCAAAGCCCGGCCTCGGCGGCGACAGGGTAACCGGCTGTTGCTGGCCGTAAGCCATAGCCACGAGCGCAAAGGCTGAAAACAATATTCGGGCAACGGCGCAGTTCTTCAACGTCGGGCTTGGCTCCTTACCACTTATAGATTGACCGTTTGGCCCCGATAAACGCTTGCGGGCTCTAGTGATGGATAAAGATGGCAGCCAACGCCGGACGCAGAAACAGAAGGCTGAGGTAGAGCAATGCGGCCCCTATGGCAGCATTGTACTCGCGGTGCTTGAGGTAGAGCTCGAGCGAAAAGCCGGGCTTCGATCCCGGATCGTGCTGGCCGGCACCCGATACATCTTCTGGTGGACGCGCCACCCGTGCCGCGGTAAGCCGCGGAATAAGCCGAGGGACCAGCCTGCAATAGTCATCGAAGCCGGCAAAAGTTGTGCGCAGGAACTGTTCTTCAGATGCGATGACCGGAATATAGATAAGCGCGAACCCACCGGCCAGCACCAGCGCCATGGGCCAGCTCATCAGGGCCACGGCAAATCCCGCCGCAATCAGCGTCGAGCCCACGTAAAGCGGGTTGCGGGTGTGCGCGTAGGGCCCGGTGACGGTGAGCTCGCGGTTTTTCTTCACGTAGCCTGCGGCGTAGGCGCGCAACCAAAGGCCCGGCAGAACCAGCGCCAGGCTCCAGGCAATCGCGCCCGGCCGCGGAGCGCGGCGCCACAGCTCGAAGAGATAGATAATCGCGGCAATAAAGCCCAGCGGCACCCTGATGCGGCGGCTCACCCGCTTCCATCGCTCCCATCGCTTGGCAGTCTGGCCTGACGCGCCGGCCGTCATGCCTCCGCCTCCGGCATGTCTTCTTCTTCCGGTTGCAGCGGCTCGGCGGCAACCAGCTCGGCAGCCGCCCTAAGCACAGCTTCAGGCGTAATGCTCAACAGGCCGGCCTCAACCTCCTCGCGGCGCGTGTGGTCGCGTTTGCTGTCGGGGCTGCGCAGCACTCTGAACTGGGTTCCATATGGCCCGTTGCGGCTGGGGTCGGTGGGTCCATAGATGCCCACAACCGGCCGGCCCAGGGCGCAGGCCAGGTGCAGCGGCCCGGTATCGCCTGCCACGCACAACGCAATGCGCCGGCTGATGGCAATGAGCTGGTCGAGCGAAGTGGCCAGCGGAATGGCCGCGCCCGATGTTTCCTTCACAATCACGTCGGCCATCGGCTCTTCGCTCGGCCCAGCGTTTACCAGGATGCGGAAACCGCGCTCCATCAGGCCGCGCGCAACCTTGGCATAGCGTTCCACCGGCCAGCGCTTTGCGCCCCACCCCGCGCCGGGATTGATCAGCGCCACCGGCCGTGTCCCGCTCGAGGCCAGAAAGCTGTCGCACCAAGCCTCGGCAGCCGGGTCCACCGGCAGTTGCGCCTGAGTGAACTTGAGTTCGTCGCCCGCCACGGCTGCGGCCAGCTCCAGGTCCTGCTCAATCACATGTGCGCCATGGGTCGCAACGCGCTCGGTAAACAGCCAGCGCGCCGGTTTCTCGCGCGGCTCAGCTTCGCCGATAACCCGCCGGATCTTTGCCATGCGGGCAATGGTGGCCGAACGAATTGACCCCTGCAGATCGAGAACCGCATCGTAGCCGGCCGCCACCAGCTCTTTCCGTAGCGCCCCTATGGCAGCAGCGGTCTTGGGGTGAAGGGGCTGGCTGGCCCACTCCCGCGTCGGAGCTAAATGCAGCCGGTCGATCACAGGCATCTGGGCCGCCGGCGTCGCTGGGCTGCGGGTCTCAATTCCGGGTGCAGCCAGCAACCCCCGCCAGCGCGGTTCCACCACCCAGCCCATCTCCCAGGTTGGGTGCGCCAGCCTCAGCGCGGTCACCGCCGGCAGAGCGTGCAGAATGTCGCCCATGGCGCCAACCCGCACCACCAGCAACCGAAACTTTGTCTGTGTGTGCAAAGTTCAATTTTCGCACAGGCGGTTAAAGCCGGCCGGGTGCCCTCTGGTCCCTCGCGCCTGTGGGGTGAGCAGGTCGGTCTGGGTGCCCCGGTCCCTCGCCTCTGGGGACCTGGGAGGGATTCAGGCTCGCCGTCGCCACCACCCTCGGCCCCACCCGGTATCATTCCTATTCAACAAAGTTTTTGCCCCAAGGAGCACCCCCAAATGTCCCATTCCAGTCTTCGAACAATCTTCCTGACCGTTCTCGCTGCCCTGCTTACCTCATCCGTCGCCCTTGCGCAATCGGGCGCAATCTCGCTCACCGTCGACGGCACCGACAATGCGCAAAAACTGCTGCGCGTACATGAAGTCATTCCGGTAGCATCCGGTCCGGTCACGCTCTACTACCCCAAGTGGATTCCCGGCGAGCATGGTCCCGACGGCCCGATCATGGACGTCGCGGGGCTCAAATTCGAGGCAGGCGGCAAAGTCATACCCTGGACGCGGGACACGCTCGACGTTTTTACCTTCCACCTGGATGTACCGGCCGGCGCCAGCCAGCTCAACGCGTCTTTTGACTTCATCGAGCCCGACGGCTACTCATCCACCGACAAGCTGTTTGTCCTGGAATGGAACGAGGTGCTGCTCTATCCAGCCGGCGCTACTTCGTCGCAGATCACCTTCGATCCAACGCTCATCATGCCCGACGGCTGGAAGTATGGCACTGCGCTGCCGGTGGCCGGCGAAAAGGGAAACAAAATCAAGTTCAAGCCCATCTCGCTTGAGTTCCTGGTCGATTCGCCCGTGATCACCGGCGAATACTATCGCGCCATCGACATTACGCCGCCCGGCGAGCCGATCCACCACGAGCTTGATCTAGTGGCCGACAGCGAGGTCGCGCTCGACATCAGCCCCGAAGTGCAAAAGGGCATGGTGAACCTGGTGGCCGAAGCTGGCAAGCTGTTTGGCGCGCGGCACTATCGCGACTATCACTTCCTGCTCACCCTCAGCGACCATGTCGCCCATTTCGGTCTCGAACATCATGAATCGAACGACAGCCGCCTGCCCGAGCGCACGCTGATCGGGCCCGGCGCGGGCATGATGGTGGCTACGCTGCTGCCGCACGAGTATGTGCACTCGTGGAACGGCAAATTCCGCCGGCCCGCCGATCTGGCCACGCCCGATTTTGAAAAGCCGATGCAGGACGACTTGCTGTGGGTCTACGAAGGCCTCACTGAATATCTGGGCCCAATGCTTGGCGCGCGCAGCGGCCTCATGACGCCCGAGCAGTATCGTGAAATGCTGGCTTCTGACGCCGCTTCACTCGGCCCGGGACGGCCGGGACGCACCTGGCGGCCGCTGCAAGACACCGCATCGGCAATCATCTATGCCGGGGGAAGCCCTGGCGGCAGCCGCGGCGGCTGGACCAATTGGGTCCGCTCCTCTGACTACTATCCCGAGGGCGACCTGACCTGGCTTGAAGTCGCCACCGTCATCCACCAGGTAACCAACGGCCAAAAATCGATTGACGACTTCTGCCATCTCTTCCACGGCGGCGCAAACGACGGCGCTGAAGTCAAAGGCTACACCTTCGACGATGTTGTGGCCGCGCTCAACCAGATTGCGCCGTACGACTGGGCAACGTTCCTGCGCCAGCATCTCGATTCCACATCGCCCGACACGCCTGAGGTGGGTCTTGAGAACGGCGGCTGGAAGGTCGACTTCACCGATCAGCCTGCGCACATGCCCGGCCGCCGCGGGGCTCCGAGCGATGCGTACTCCATCGGCCTCCAACTCCGCGAAGACGGCCAGGTTGGCGACGCCATCTACAACGGCCCGGCCTTCAAAGCCGGCATTGCGCCGGGAATGAAAGTGGCCGGCGTGAACGGCCGCCTCTACAACCACGAAATACTGGAAGACGCGATCAAGGCTGCCAAGGACTCGAACGCGCCCATCTCGCTGCTGATGCTCAACGACGAGTACTACTTCACAGCCAAAGTCGACTACCACGGCGGCGACCGCTATCCGCACCTGGTGCGAATAGACTCAAAGCCCGATTACCTGGACGAGCTGATCAAGCCCCACGCCGGCCAGTAAGCAAGGGGATACTCAACTCATCACGAACCTGGGTGCCCCATCCTTTCGGCGTCTTGTGCCGAAAGGGTGGGACACCACAAACCCCTCCCCGCCCGTCTCAACTCACCACGAAAGACATTCCGGGAAAGACGGGTTGCGCCCAGTCTCATTCTTGAAGTTCCGATCGATAAACATCACTACTGGCGAAGCGGCAACTCAATCGGCTTCACGAAAGCCTTTTTGTGGGGGTTGTACCACAATCCCATGCACGATTCACTGTTTGGGAGATCTTCCCACGAGGTCCCGTCCGCGAAAAGAACCTTGGTCAGCACAAGGCCGCCTCCGCTGCCGTGTTCCTGGTAGTAGGGCTGATTGAAATAGAGCATCTCGTTGTAGCTGCTGATTAGAAACCACGACAGCGTCTTCGATTGATCCTGTTTCAGTTCCCTGTTCCAGTCGAACTCCGCAATACGGTTTCCCTGGGGAATCCATGCCCAGCGTTCGGTAGCGTCCGCAACAGCTGCGTTAAAGGTCATTCCGACAATTTTCTTTCCGGTGTTATTCCGCACGCGAGTCGAAATGTTCCATCGATTCCCGTAATCCGGCCGATAGATCTTGACGAACGTTATCGGGCAACTTCCCGATGGCGCGTTAGCTTGCGATTGGATTGGATTTGGAAGCAGGAATGCGAGAATCGCGAGCACAGAAACACTTACGTACTTCAACATGGTCAGCTCCCCCTGAGCCGCGATTCGACTCAACCCCCAGGCCGACCCAAAGTACAGCCGGCAACCGTCACGGCTGGAAGCTGAGAAGCCGAATAAGATCAATTAGTTGCCTGAGTAGGAAGGTTTCTTTCCAGAAATCTGCAAGTCGCAGGGCCTGGCGCGCATCGTCGAAGGGCGCCGCAGGCGCAGATTCCATAGAATAGGCATGGATGGCTTTCACCGAACAATACGACGTGGTAGTGGTAGGCGCGGGACACGCCGGCTGCGAGGCCGCCATGGCCGCTGCCCGCATGGGCCTCAAGACCGCGCTCATCACCATGAATATGGACCTGATCGCGCAGATGAGCTGCAACCCGGCCATCGGCGGCGTAGCCAAGGGCCACCTGGTGCGCGAAGTGGACGCGCTCGGCGGCATCATGGGCGAAGTGGCCGACGCCGTCGGCATCCAGTTCCGCCTGCTCAACTCCTCGCGCGGCCCGGCCGTCTGGAGCCCCCGCGCCCAGTGCGACAAACAGCTCTACCGCGTAAAGATGCGCGAAGTGCTTGAATCCCAGCCAGGCCTCCACATCCGCCAGGCGGAGGTCGTCGATCTGGTGATTGAAGACAGGGATCAGGGATCAGGGATCAGGGATCAGGAGCCCGACAAAGACAACAACTTGGGTGCCCCCGGTCCCTCGCATTTGGGGACCGGGGAGGAAATCTCGCCGGACCACTCACCCGAACTCCCCCGCCCTATCCGTCCTCGCCGAAAAGTTCTCGGCCTCAAACTCCGCGATGGCCGCCGCCTGATGGCCGGCGCAACCATCATCACCACCGGCACATTTTTAAACGGCCTCATCCACTGCGGCGAAGAGCGCTACCCCGCCGGCCGGTCCGGCGAACCCGCGAGCGTACTTCTCGGCGAGGCCCTTCGCGCGCTGGGCCTTCGTACCTGCCGCCTCAAAACAGGCACTCCCCCGCGCCTCGACGGCCGCACCATTCACTGGGAAACATTTGAGGAGCAGCCCGGCGACGCAGATCCCACCCCCTTCAGCTTCCGCACCAGGAAAATCGTGCAGCCGCAGGTGAGCTGCCACATCGCCTTCACCACGCCGGAAACGCTCAGGCTCATCCGCGAAAACGTGCATCGCTCGGCCATGTACTCCGGCCGCATTGAGGGCATCGGCCCGCGCTATTGCCCGTCCATTGAAGACAAGATCGTCAAGTTCCCTGACAAAACGCAGCACCAGTTCTTCCTCGAACCCGAAGGCCTCAACACGCACGAAGTCTACGTCAACGGCATGTCCACCTCGCTGCCCATGGAGGTGCAGTGGCAGATTGTCCACTCCATCCCGGGCCTTGAAGACGCCGAAATGCTGCGCCCCGGCTACGCCATCGAATACGACAGCGTAGACGCAACGGAGCTCGACCGCACGCTGCGTGTCAAATCCATGGAGGGCCTTTACCTCGCCGGACAGATCAACGGAACAAGCGGCTATGAAGAGGCCGCGTGCCAGGGCATCATGGCCGGCATCAATGCGGCGTTGTGGCTCAAGGGCCAGGCCCCTTTCACTATGGATCGCAGCGAGGGATACACGGGCATTCTCATCGACGACCTCATCTCGAAGGGAACCAACGAGCCCTACCGCATGTTTACCTCGCGCGCCGAGTTCCGCCTGCACCTGCGCATCGACAACGCCGATCGGCGGCTGACGCCCCACGGCCGCCGGCTGGGGCTCATCAACGACGCAGCCTGGGCTGAATACGAGCAGAAGCAGGCCCGCATGGCCGCGCTCGCAAATCTGCTCAGCACCACCAGGGTCGATCAAGCAAAACTCGAGCCGGCTGGCCTGGGCGGACTAACCGCAACCGCCGGCCTGACCTGGGCGCAACTCCTCAAGCGCCCCGAAGTCTCAATCGAGCCAGTGCTCGCCGCGCTCCGTGACAATCTAGCCCGCGATCGGCTGCTGACGGCGTGGGCCGACGACGTAGCGCCGCTCTCCGGACCGGCCATCGCAGCAACAGGCATCCCGGAATCCTCGGTGAGTGATTCCCCAATGTCCGCGCCGTCCCGGAGGGCCGGCACGAAATCCGCGGAAACAGATCCCTCCATCGCCCGCTCAACCCTGCGCAACGAAGCCCGCGCCGTTGAAACCGAGTTCAAATTTGCCGGCTATCTCGAGCAGCAAAAGAAATCGATCGAGAAACTGAAGGCCGCCGAGTCCGTCGCCATTCCCGAGTGGATCGAGTATGGCGTCATAAGCGGGCTCTCCCGCGAGATGCGCGAAACCCTCGAGCGCGTAAGGCCCGTCACCATCGGCCAGGCCAGCCGCATTCCCGGGGTAACGCCCGCGGCGCTAAGCCTGGTGCACGTAGCCATCCGCATCCAGGGGCAATTGCGCGAACGAGGGCTGCAACGCGCCGCCGGTTGAATCCTGCCACACTCACGTCCCACGAGCCACAACTACGCCGCGCAATGCAGAAGGCGCAGCTCCCGGAGCGTGGTTGTTTCAACGCTTCATCTCAACCCCCTTTGGTCGGGCACGGTGAGCAATGCGCTCAACGGCGTCGGTCACATGTCACACGTCGCCAGCCCCGCTGCCACGGCTCCCGGCCTCAGCGCCTCACCCCTGCCAGCGCCGCTGCAAAAAAGAGTCACGCCTGGCAACACCCGGCCACCGCGCCCGATGCGGTTGTTATCGGCTGCGAGGCTGTCTACTTGAGTGGGGATGGAATGCGAGAACGGTGAACCGTGAACAGTGAGCCGTGTAATGTGATCAGCAGTTCGGAACTGGACCACCGCACACCGTCCACCGCCTACTGTTGCGGCGGAGTGGTGGTCTGAGTGGTCGTCGTGGTGCTCTTTTCGCCCCTTGAAAAGAATGGAATGTGGAAGGGCTCTTCGGCCGTGGATGGCTTCTTGGCCTTGACGTTGGACTCGGTGCGCAGCACGGTCCGCTGCGAGTTGGTGCACAGCCAGCCGTTCCGCACGCGCTCAAACACGTGGGTGAAAACACCCTTCTCTTCCACCAGGGCGCCGTTCACCTTGTGCCGCAGCGTGTAGGTGCCGTTGGCCACCGCGGTATCTCCCAGCAACCGCACCGTAATCACCTTCTGATCAAGGGTCAGCGTCTTGTCGTCGTTGGTCATCAGCGCTGCCAGCTGCTGGTTGCGGGTGGTAATGTCGCCCTGGGCCGATACGTCCACCAGCAGCGGCGAAAGAACCAGCTCAAGCGCGTACTGGTCTTTGCGGTTCTCCGCGTCGCTCCACGCGTCCTCAATCTTCTGGAACTGGCTTACCGCGGCGCCCTCGGTGGTGGCCACGCCCGGCACCGCCGGAGCCGCGGCCTGGGGGGCAGTTTGCGGATCGGCCTGGCCCGTGCTCGGCGCCTGGGCAAAAACAGCACAGCAGGAAAGAAGGAGTGCGGCAGTCGAAAAGAAATTACGAATCATAAAACGTAAAGCTCCCTGGTCAATGAAAGGGTCGGCTATGAAGATCATAGCTCGTTTGACTGGGGGAGACAGTCGAGGAGAGCCGCCGGCAATGGGTCAGCGCGCTGCTGCCACCGGCCCCGTAGGGGGCCGAACGATAATAGCCCACGGTGGAGGCTTGGTTCGCATCAGCGAACGAAGACGGAACCGTGGGTTCATGCACCAACGCAACCTGCCGTCCCGGAGGGTCGGCACGAGAATTCTTCTGTGTCTCATCAGTTTGCCGATGCAGTTGGGCAAGCTTCAAACCTTGAGCTATACGCAACGCAATTGGCCGTGGAGTGTGTGCAAAGTTTTAACGTACCGGGACCCGGCCCAGCATGCTGCTGACTGCCTCTACATCAGTACCTGCAGCTTTTCCGGCTGGTGCACCGTGACCATCGAGTCCTCGATCGAAATCCAGCTCGCTTTCCGGAACTGGCCCAGCGTGCGGGTGACGGTTTCGCGGGTGGTGCAGGTCATCGAGGCCATCTCTTCGTGGGTCAGCAGCAGCGGGAAACGAAACTCGCCGCCGGGCAGATGTTCGCCAATCTGGTGAGCCAGCTCCAGCAGCAGGCGGCCCAAACGCGTCGCCACGGTCTCTGAAAGCGCGATGCGGCAGGCGTCCTGCAAGGCAAAGCGATACTCCTGGCAAATGCACTGCACGGCGCGCATTTGCGCTTCCTTGTGGCTGCGCAAAAAGCTGAGGAACCGGTCGCGCTCCACCGGCCTGAGCTGCGCCGTGGTGAGCGATTCGGCTGATACCTCGTAAACCCCATGGGATAGAACAGCATAGAGCCCGAGCATCGACCCCGGACCCGCCACGCGAACAATCATCTGCCGGTCGTCGGCGCGCCCCGCCGTCAGTTTAAGGTATCCGCTGCAGATGAGATAAAGGCATCGCGCGTCTTCGCCCTGCGTAAACAGCGAGGCCTGCGCCGGTAGGCTGATGGTGCTGGTCGCCAGCTCCAGATCGGCCAGAACCGCGCTGCCCAGCGAGCAAAACCATCCCGGGCGCCGGTTCGAGCATGCTGCGCAACCCGCAGGAATCTGGCGCGGCAAGTGCCTCTGCCGTACCTGCACTTCCGCCGGTATTACTAAGTCCGCCATGGCTTCCCCATTCCGATCCTGACTCGGCGCCTTGCTCTCTGAGTCTTTCTCACCCTCTCGATAACACGGCTGCCCGCTCCAACGAGAGTGAGAGCCCTGGATTCTCCGGGAAAAAGGCTTGCGTGAATTGTTGCAAATCCGCAACTTCGCCGGATGTGATGGGCCTCACAGGGTAAAGGCTCTTCCCAAAACAGGATTTCTTCCCATTACTGGTACGCACCCCCAAAATCCGAAGTGTCCAATTTGTGACAGACTCGCGACCTCTTTCATGATCTGCTGCCTGCAAGTGACTGTGATTAAGAAGGCTCCGGGTTGCCGCCTCTACCACTTTCCATGTGACGAACATCACCGCACGCCCCAAAGTGATCGACGTAATCTTCAGGGCAGAGAGTGATGCTCCGCACAAGCGCAGCGGCTCGGAAGCAGGCAAACCGGCGATTAGTCCACGCGTGGAGCCCGAATTGCTCCATGGCAAGTGACGCGTTCGCCCGGCGTGTCTGTTTCAGGTTGCACCCAGGGCAGAAGACAAAAAGGCGGTTATTACATGCGCAATGATGAGCTTAAAAAACGTTGCCCGGCTCACGGGTTTTCGGCCAGATTCCAAATACGGATCGCGGCCTGCCTCGTGATGCTAGGCGCCGGCATTCTCTCGGTGGCGGCCCAGGCCGCGCTACCAGCAAACGGAAAGGCTCCTGCCGGCGGTACTCAGCAGGATGCGGCAGCTGCTTCAGGCTATGTCGGTTCTGACACCTGTGCCACCTGCCACGATGAGGTAGCCAAGGGGTTCGCCTCCAATCCACACACAAAAATGGTGCTCATGCACGGCTCCAACGGATCGACGTGCGAGAGCTGCCACGGTCCGGGCAAAGCCCACGTCGAGGGCGGCGGCGACATTACCAAAATCTTCAATCCCGCCAAGGCCACACCCAAAGAAGTAGATGAGAAGTGCCTCGGCTGCCACGCCGGCGCGCATCCCAACTTCGATCGCTCGCCCCACGCCAAGGCTGGAGTCAGCTGCATCAGCTGCCACAGCGTTCACCAGAGCCAGGAGCCGGCCCAGCTGCTCAAGACCGCTCAGCCCAAGCTCTGCTTTACGTGCCACAGCGACGTCAAGCCGCAATTCGACATGCCCTTCCACCACAAGGTGAATGAGGGCGCGGTGAGTTGCAGCGATTGCCACGACGTGCATGGAACCTTCGGGAACAACAACCTGAGGTCCACTGCCGACCAGAATCTTATCTGCACAAAGTGCCACACCGAAACACGCGGGCCCTATGTCTACGAGCACGCACCTGTCAAGGCCGAGGGATGCCTGGGATGCCACACGCCGCACGGTTCGCAAAATGCGCGGCTGTTGAACATGCCCAGCATTAACACCACGTGCAACCAGTGCCATAGCGGCGTGGCTGCGGACACGGTTCACGGAATAAACGCGGGCTCCTCTGAGACCGTCCCGTGCACCAGCTGCCACACCTATATCCACGGTTCCAACATCAACGCGGCGTTTCTCAGATAGGGGCACTTATGACGCAGACAAACTTTGAATTCCGATTCTCATCTGGGCGGGTCGCTTCGGCGGCCGCTCGCGTGGTCCGGGGTGCGGGGTTGGCAGCTCTTGTCATGAGCGCCACCGCAGCAGTCCTGGGTCAAAATCCGGTCGTGCCAAATTCAGCGGCGCCAGCACCGGAAACACACATGTCAACTCCCGATGGTTACGCCGCTCATCACACTGTCGATGTGGGTGGCCGCATCTCCGGCGTAGCCGGCAGCGGAGCCATGTACGACACTCTCGTCAACCTTCAATCGGGACCGCGCATGACCGGCGAGACCTTTGAAATGCACGCGCTCACAACCAACAAGCATCCGCTGGTCGACAATCTGTCCGCAGTGGGCACCGGCTTCGGCGGCGATCCGTACAACTTTGCCAAATTAGATTTCTCTAAAGGCAAGCTTTACGAATTCTCAGGAATGTTCCGCCGCGATCGCCAGTACTTCGACTACGATCTCCTCGGCAATCCCAACATCCCCGGCGGCCAGTCCATCCCGATCGGGTCCTCAACCTCTCCCAGCAGCTCCTACGCCTGGTCGCAGGTCATGCAGTCGCCGTTCATGAACAACTCCGTGCGCCGCATGACCGATACCAACCTTACCCTGCTGCCCCTGTCAACGGTCACGTTCCGCTTCGCATACTCGCAGAATATCTTTGAGGGGCCGAGCCTGACCCCGAGCGGCTATCAGGTTGGCGGCTCCTACGACGTGCTGCTACAGGAGTACCAGCGCAACAGCACCGACGACTTCACCGGAGGCGTCGACTGGAAGCCCTTCAAAGGCACCAAGTTCACCTTTGAAGAGCAAATCGACCACTACAAGGGCGACTCATACTTCAGCCTCGCGCCCCAGTCCTATCTCTTCCAGGAAGCGGACGGGACCAGGGTCGCGCCGCTGGTGGACTATGACAGCTTTGTGCCCTATGGCGTCAGCAGTAAAACCGGCGCATTTGCCCCCAGCGGCGTCTGCAACGGCAGTATCGCCAACTCGTCCACGGTTCTTTATCCCAACCCCAGTGGCGGAGCGCCGATCATCGATCCGGCGTGCAACGTCATCACCAGCTACTTCCGCTCGCAGCCCACACGCATCATCTATCCCACCGAGATCTTCCGGCTGCAAAGCTCGAGCATCACGAATGTCTCGATGAACGGCGATGCGCGCTACACCAGCAGCAACATGAGCCTGCCGAACTACTACGACAGCTTCCAGGGCCTGGCAGGAGCAAACCGGGAGCTGGCCTATACCGCCGTCGCCAGCGCCAGGCGGCAGGTGTTTGCCGCCGATTACGGCATCGTGTGGCAGGCGACAAAGAAAGTCAACCTTGAAGACCAGGTCGACTTTTCCGACGTCCATCAGCCGGGATCGGCTGAATTCACCAGCGGAACCACTGTCACCGTGCCCACCACCACGGGCGCCGAGACCATCAATAACACCAATCTGACCTCGACGACTGTGACCACAGGTGGCGCGCCCTTTGAAGGCAGCCCCGCCATCGGCACGCCTACGCCGGCATACTTCGGCCAGCGATTCCTCACCAACGACGCCACCGTCGGCTGGGATGTGGCGTCGCGCGCCACGGTCTCGCTCACCTACCGCCATCGCCAGCACGTCATCGCGGAGAACGTCTACAGCGCCGCTTCCAAAACCGCACCCGAAGATCCCGGCGGCAATCCAGGCAATGTGCCACTGGCCGCAGGCGCAACCACTGACGGCACAGTCACCATCAACCAAAACGGCGCCATCTTCACCGTGGCCCTGCGGCCTGCCGCTAACTGGCAAGTCAACGGCTCGGTCGAGCTCCTGTATGCCGACAATGTTTTCACGCCGATCGCGCCCCGGCAGCTTCAGCACTACAGGATTCACACCCTGTTCCGGCCGAAAACCTGGGCCACAATCTCGGGCGCGTACAACGACCTCGAACGCCACAACAACACCAACAACATGGGAGCCACGCCGGCTGACGGCCCGCTCGGCCACGTTGACCACAGCCGCACCGTGGCTCTGAACGCGGACCTTGCGCGTAACGAGCATTATGGGTTCGACTTCAGCTACAGCTACGGCGATGTGTATTCGTCAACCAACATCTGCTTCCTGGGTTCAGGCAGCGCTACTGTGCCTGGCGCCGCTACGCCGACCGGTGCGGCTTGCCCCACTCCGGCTCCACGCAGCGCCGGATCGTCGTACACCTTCGGGCCCGTGAAGGACTTCGAAGACGCTCCGACGCAGTCTGGATCGGTGGCTCTCACTTTGTCGCCGGTTGACAAAATTCACGCCAACATCGGATACCGCGTCAACTCCACCAACGGCACACGGTTCTTCAACGATCCGCGCGACGTCAACGGCACGCTTGTGTCCACCTACCAGACGCCCTTTGTGAATGTTGCATGGACGGTTCACAAAGACCTTACCTGGAAGGGCGAATACAACTACTTCGGTTACGGCGAGGGTGGGCCTTCCGGTGCGCAGTATTGCAGCACCTCAAGCACGCTCCCGTCACCCACTGCCGCGGCGCCGGTTGAGGCATGCAGTTCTCTGCCGAACACCGCGATCAATGGGCCTGCTTATGGATTCACTGCTCCCCGCAACTTCCACGCCAACAACGTATCAATGGGGGTCCACTATGAGTTTTAAAGACAGGCGATGTTCTTCTGGCCCGTGGTTACAAAGGATCAGTACCCTCCAGCCCATGGTCATCGCCTTGTAATAAGCACATACGGCGGCCGGGGACCAGAAGCCGGCCGCCACAGCAAGAGCGAGGAGTAACACCATGAGCAAGACAATTCGCAATTATGCAGCGCTGGCCGCAGTGGTTCTTATGACCGGCGTAATGGGCTTTGCCCAGGCGGGCCAGGCAACCTACAAGGCCAAGTGTCAAAGCTGTCACGGAGCCGACGGCAACCCGAATCCTGGCATTGCCAAGATGATGGGCGTTAAGCCGGCCTCCGATGCATCGGTCAAAGCGCATTCTGAAGATGAGATGATTGCGACCACCACCAACGGCAAAAACAAAATGCCGTCGTTCAAAGGCAAGCTGAGCGACGACGAGATCAAGGGTTCTGTCGAGTACTTCCGCACGTTTGCGAAGTAAGCAAGATCGGCGCGGCCGGATTGAGCAATCACCCGGCCGCGCCGCTAAACTGAGATGGCCCTCCCCCAAGGAATCAGCCATCTTGATTACGGATTCGGCGACCACAAGTACTGGCCGCCGGCCGGGCACAATTGAAACCGACCGGCACGCGCTTGAGTGCGTTCAAGCTGGTAATTTGAGGAGTCTAACCATGAAAAATATGATCCGTTCCCAGTTTGTGCTGGCTGCCGTCGTTGCTGTCGCCAGCTCCATGTGCTTCGCCCAGGATGGCGCGGCCCTCTACAAGTCCAAGTGCCAGATGTGCCACGGCGCTGCCGGCACCCCCAGCCCCGCAATGGGCAAGATGATGGGCATCAAGCCCGTTTCCGATCCCGCCATGTCGGGTCTCACCGTCGCCCAGGTTGAGGCCGCTGTAAAAAATGGCAAAGGCAAAATGAAGCCGATCGCCGGCCTCAGCGACACAGACGTCAGCGCAGTAGCGGCGTTCTTCAAGACCCTCAAGTAAGCTCGAGGTCATCAGCAGCTATTCTTGAACGAGCAAGTGCCCCGCCGTGGCTGCGCCCATCGTAAGCGCAGCCAGGTGGGGCAGCAAGATTCACTCGTTCACTAATTCACTCGTCCACTGACCACTGACCACTGTCCACCGACACCCCCCGGAGATTCGCCGTGCCACTCTTTCAACGATTTCGCGAACACTGGATGAGGCCGGCGCTGTTCTTCGGCAACAATCCCCTCAGCCTCGCCGGCGGCGCCGTTACCACCGCTTCCGGCGTCACCATGATCATCTACTGGATGACCGAGATCTTCGGTCATGCGTTTGAGAACCCCTACCTCGGCATCATCTTCTTCCTCATCCTGCCGGCGCTGTTCATGGGCGGCCTGGCTCTCATTCCCATCGGCATCTTCGCGCGCCGCAAGCGCCTCCAAAAAGAAGGCGCGATTCCGGCCCAGTATCCGCAGATCGATCTCAACGATCGCATCTTCCGCCACGGCCTCGACATCGTGCTGGTAGCCACCATCGTTAACCTGCTGGTGGTCTCCGTCGCCACCTACCGCGGCGCGGCCTACATGGATTCGCCCCAGTTCTGCGGCCAGTCGTGCCACGTCATGCATCCCGAGTACACGGCCTACCAGATCTCGCCGCACTCCCACGTTCCCTGTGTCGAGTGCCACATCGGCAGCGGCGCACAAAGCTACTTTGAAGCCAAGGTCAACGGCACCAGGCAGCTCGTCGAAGTCACCCTGCACCCCATCGCGCATTACGCGCCCAAAATCATTCCCGACTATCCCACGCCGATTCCGTCGCCCGTCACCAGCCTGCGCCCGGCCCGAGCCATCTGCGAGAGCTGCCATACCCCCACGCGCTTCGACGGCGACAAATTACTGGTCAAGTCAGAGTTTGCCGACGACGCAACCAACTCCGAAACCCAGACTGTGCTCATTCTGCACCTGGGCGGCGTTGACTCGCTCTCC
>Ga0182016_10002971_pt1 | contig 19571 bp, 17 predicted proteins | sample 712S2MmetaG_FD_120491 | JGI IMG/M metagenome (GOLD analysis project Ga0182016, IMG submission 120491) | Permafrost microbial communities from Stordalen Mire, Sweden - 712S2M metaG | ecosystem: Environmental > Terrestrial > Soil > Wetlands > Permafrost | place: Sweden: Stordalen | collected... | reverse complement strand
TCGACACTGAGGTCTATTCGAACACCGGTGGCCAAGCCTCCAAAGCCACCCCGCTGGGGGCCGTCGCCAAGTTCGCCGCCGCCGGCAAGCGCGTGGCGCGCAAGGACATCGCGATGCAGGCCATCGCCTATGGCGATGTCTATGTCGCCCAGGTGGCCATGGGCGCCAATCCGCAGCAGACCCTGCTGGCCTTCCGAGAAGCCGAGGCCTGGCCGGGCGCGTCACTGATCATCGCCTACAGCCACTGCATCGCCCACGGCTTCGACCTGCGTTACGGCATGCGTCAGCAGGATCTTGCAACGGCTTGCGGTTATTGGCCTCTGTTTCGTTTCAATCCCGCGATGCGAGGCGCGGGCGAGGCGCCGTTCCGTCTGGACTCGCCGCGCCCAACGATTCCGCTGAAGGACTACGCCTACAACGAGCTGCGGTACCGTAGTCTGGCCAGCATAAGGCCGAAGGAGGCCGCAGGTCTGCTCGAGGCCGCCCAGGCCGCCGCGCTTGAGCGGTACGCCCAATACGAGGCGCTCGCCGCCCGTGATGGCCGCCGATTCCACCCCGATGTCGGATCCGCCGTCAGTCGAAACGGCTGAGGGACGGGCATGGATCTCAACACGCGCTACTTGGGTCTTACGCTTCGCAATCCGATGATCGCTTCGGCGTCGCCGCTGACCGGAGATGTCGGGGTGATCCGTCAGCTTGAGGACGCTGGCGCCGCCGCCGTGGTTCTTCCATCGCTATTCGCGGAACAGATCCGCGCCGAGGAACGCCTAACCGAGGCGCTGATCAATGTCGGCGCCGAGAGCACTCCGGAGGCCGGGTCGTATTTTCCGGCATCCATCGCCTACAACTCAGGGCCGAGCGGCTACCTCGACCTAATCGCGCGGGCGCGGGCGGCGGTCGATATCCCCGTGATCGCCAGCCTCAATGGGTCCGCCGAGGCCGGCTGGGTGGACTACGCCAAGCTCATAGAGGACGCCGGCGCGAGCGCACTTGAACTCAACATCTACAGGATAGCGACGGACGCCGTCACGGGGGGTGAGGCTGAGGCCGACTGCGTGTCCCTGGTTGGCGCTGTCCGCCGCCAGATCAAGATTCCTCTCGCGGTCAAACTGCATCCCTACTTCTCCGCCTTTGGCGCGTTAGCTCGGCAGCTCGATCTAGCCGGGGTTGATGGGCTGGTTCTCTTCAACCGGCTTTATCAACGCGATATCGATCTTGTTCGCCTTGGCTGGCGCAGCGACATCGCGCTCAGTAACCCTGACGAGATTCGGCTGGGTTTGCTCTGGATGTCGGCGCTCTGTGGTCAGCTGAAGCGCGCGTCGCTCGCGGCGAGCACAGGAGTGGAAACTGCGGACGAGGTGATCAAATACCTGCTCGCGGGCGCCGATGCGGTGATGACCACCTCGGCTCTGCTCCGCCATGGACCCAAGCATCTGCGCTCCGTCGCCGCCGATCTGGAGACCTGGTTGAGCGCGCGTGGATTTGCTTCGGTCACTTCGATTAAGGGATTGATGCGGAACTCGCACTCGGACAAGGAGGAGCGCGAGCGGAGCGATTATATCCGTAGTCTGTTGAGCTATCGCGGTCCTTTTGTGCACCGGTGACGTGCGGGCGACCAAGCCATCCTCACATGAGCTGGTCGAAAAGGGCGGCCGATGAGGCGAATCTTGGTGGCGCCGGACGGATCGGAGGGCTGCAACCCGAATTCACGGAGCGCCGCATTTTAGCCACAGGTAGATTCCGAGGCTACCAACGCGGGGCTGCCGACCAGTATTCAACGGTGACCGAGCCAAGCCTCTCACATGCGGCTGAGTGCGCACGTGCTGAGGTCCACCACGTTCGGCCGCGATTGGAAATGTCGTCATGCCCCTCCGCGTCGCCATCAATGGTTTCGGCCGTATTGGCCGCCTGGTGCTGCGCTCGATCATTGAGCACGAGCGGCACGATATCGAGGTGGTGGCGATCAATGATCTGGGCTCCGTAGAGACCAACGCTCATCTGCTCAGATACGATAGCGTTCACGGCCGGTTCCCGGGCGTGGTGGGCGTGCAGGGCGACACGATCGACGTCGGTCTCGGCCCGATCAAGGTTACGGCGATCCGTGACCCGGCTGAGCTGCCGCATAAGGCGCTGGGCGTCGACATCGCATTGGAATGCACGGGCCTCTTCCACACCAAGGACAAGGCCAAGGCACACCTCGAAGCGGGAGCCAGGAAGGTGCTGATTTCCGCCACGGCGGACGGCGCCGACAAGACCATAGTCTATGGCGTCAACCACCAGACGCTGACGCCCGCGGACCTGATCGTCTCAAACGGTTCCTGCACCACCAACTGCCTCGCCCCCGTCGCCAAGGTGCTGCTGGACCTCGCCGGCATCGAACGCGGCTACATGACCACCATCCACGCCTACACCGGCGACCAGCCGACCCAGGATACCCTGCACCACGATCTCTACCGCGCCCGGGCCGCGGCGTTATCCATGATACCGACCTCGACCGGCGCGGCGAAGGCCATCGGCCTGGTGCTGCCCGAACTCGCCGGCAAGCTCGATGGCGCTGCGATCCGCGTGCCGACGGCGAATGTCTCTGTGGTGGATCTGAGTTTCGTTCCCGGCCGTGACCTGACACGCGACGAAATCAACGCAGCCTTCGCCGAGGCCGCGGGTGCGGGGCCGCTGCTCGGCATCCTGGCGGTGACAAGGGACCCGCTGGTGTCCGTGGACCTTAACCACACAGCGGTCTCCTGCACCGTGGCGCTCGCCCAGACCCAGGTGGTTGAGGGCAAGCTGGCGCGGGTCTTGGCCTGGTACGACAACGAGTGGGGCTTTTCGACCCGCATGGCCGACGTAGCTTTGGCCATGGCCAGGGTCTGACGGGCGAGTTGCCGCGATGACCTTCCGCACCCTCGACCAGGCCCAATTGGCCGCAAAGCGCGCGTTGGTCCGCGTCGATTTCAACGTTCCGGTGAAGGACGGCGAGGTCGCCGACGATGCCCGCCTGCGATGCGCCTTGCCGACAATCAACGCGTTGCGCCGCGCCGGCGCCAAGACGATCCTCATCTCCCACTTCGGCCGACCCAAGGGCAAGCCGATAGCGTCAATGAGCCTGAGGCCGGTGACGGCGCCCCTGGCAAAGCTCCTGGGCGCGCCCGTGGCCTTCGCCGAGGACTGCGTTGGGCCAACCGCCAAAACGGCCGTCGATGCGATGAAGCCCGGCGAGGTGCTGTTACTCGAGAACCTGCGCTTTCACCCTGGCGAGGAGGCGAACGACCCCAACTTCGCTCGGGCGCTCGCGGCGAACGGCGATCTCTATATCGACGACGCCTTTTCCGCCGCCCACAGAGCGCACGCCTCGACCGTGGGCGTCGCACGCCTGCTGCCCGCTTTTGCGGGCGAGGACATGCGCCGGGAGCTGCAGGCATTGCGGGCGGCGCTCGACCACCCAGCCCATCCGGTGCTGGGTATCGTTGGCGGCTCAAAGGTGTCCACCAAGCTCGACATGCTGCACAACCTAATCCTGAAGCTCGACCGACTAGCCATCGGCGGCGGCATGGCCAATACCTTTCTTTTCAGTCAGGGATGGCCGGTCGGCGCCTCCATTTGCGAGAAGGATATGGCCGACGCCGCGCGCGACATCATGGCTTTCGCCGACAAGCACAATTGCGAGCTCCTGCTCCCGGTTGATGTCGTCGTGGCCGAACGCGCCGCGCCAGGTGCTAAGGCGCGCGTATGCGCGCTGGGACGTCTAGATGACGGCGAGCGCATTCTCGACGCCGGACCCGAGACCTTGCAGCGCCTGATAGCCGCCATCGACGAGGCCAAGACCCTGATTTGGAACGGACCGCTCGGCGTCTTCGAAGTCCCACCCTTCGATAAGGCGACCGTGGCCGCCGCGCGCCGCGCCGCAGAGCGTGTCAAGGCTGGCAAGCTGGTGGCGGTGGCTGGCGGCGGTGACACGGATGCGGCGCTGCGCGCGGCAGGAGTCGCAGGCGACTTCACCTTCGTCTCCACCGCAGGCGGCGCTTTTCTTCAGTGGATGGAAGGCAAAACCCTGCCCGGCGTCGCGGCCCTGGACAACCAGCTTGAGAGAAAAGGTCGATGAATCTCGCCGCTCTTAACGAACTCGCCGAACGGCCGGTGAGGCCCGGCGGGAGCATCTTGGCGGCGGATGAATCCATCGGCACGGGGTAGGAGTCTGTCTGGTGACCAATCTGATCTCTTCGGTTGATGCCCTCGAAATCCTCGACTCGCGCGGCCAGCCAACGCTGCAGGTGACGGTCCGGCTGGACGGCGGCGCCGAGGGGGTCGCGATGGTCCCCTCTGGAGCCTCGACCGGCGAGTTCGAGGCCCGCGAACTGCGAGACGGAGATCCGAGCCGCTACGGCGGCAAGGGCGTGCTCAAGGCGGTCGAACACGTCCGCTCCCTCATCCGAGCACGCCTGACGGGCAAGAACGTCACCGACCAGGCCGAAATTGACCGGTTGATGATCGAACTCGATGGCACGCCGGATAAGTCCCACCTCGGCGCCAACGCCATCGTCGGCGTATCGATGGCCGCGGCGCGGGCCGGCGCCGCGCAACTCAAAGTCCCACTTTACCGCTATCTAGGCGGATTGGACGTCACCCAGCTCCCTATGCCGATGATGAACGTCATCAACGGCGGCAAACACGCCGCCAATGGCCTTGAGTTCCAGGAATTCATGATCGTGCCCCACGGCGCGCCGACCTTCGCGGAGGCTCTGCGCTACGGCACGGAGACCTTCGCGGCGCTGCGGCGGGAGCTTGAGCGGCGCAACTACTCGACCGGCGTTGGTGATGAAGGCGGCTTCGCCCCGGAGCTCAAGGGCGATCGAGAGGCGTGCGAGCTGATTTTGACGGCCATCGAAGCGGCCGGCTTCAAGCCAGGGGTGGATATATCGATCGCGCTTGACCCAGCGGCCTCCTCTTTCTGGCGGGACGGCGCCTATCAGGTTCCGTCGCTAAGCAAATCGCCCCTCAACACCGATGAGATGCTGTCCGTCTATCGCGACTGGATCGCTGATTTTCCGATCGTCTCCATCGAGGACGGGTTCGATGAGCGGGACTGGGCTGGCTTCCAGAAGCAGACAGCCGACATGGGCGGCGAGATCCAAATCGTCGGCGATGATCTCTTTGTGACCAACACGAAGTTCATCAGCCGGGGCATCGAGGAAAAGTCCGCCAACGCCGTCCTAATCAAGCTCAACCAGATCGGCACAGTCACCGAAACCGTCGAGGCCATCAAGCTCTGCCGCCAAGTCGGCTGGCGCTACATCGTCTCTCATCGCTCAGGCGAGACGGAGGATGCCTTCATCGCCGATTTCGCGGTGGCCATGGGCGGGGGCCAGATCAAGACCGGCTCGCTCTGCCGCAGCGAACGGATGGCCAAGTACAACCGGCTCCTGGCGATCGAGCGAGAGCTTGGGGCCTCGGCGGAGTTTGTCTCGCCGTTTCCAGCCCGAGCGCCCGCGAGCGCTCGATGAAGAGTTGCGCGCCCTAACCATGCTGTGTGCGGCGAGTTCCAACATCTCTTCGAGCGAACTGGGACGCGTCCGTCCAAATCGTCGGGGAAGCCGCCCCTGCCGTCATTCGTTTGCCTGCGACCACTCGTCCCGCGACTATCGGTAGCGCAGGTACTTGGCCCGAAGGGCCTCAAAGCTCTGCAGCGCAGGACCCCAGGTCGCCACAATAGTCGATGCGTCCACACCGGCCGCCAAAGCAGCAAGGCTTTCGCGCGAGCCCAGATTGCCAAGCATGCCAGCAATATCGAAGCGCAGAGGATAAACACGCCTCAGCGCGGCGGCGAGTTCGCAGCCAAGTCGCGGCGCATCAAGCATAGCGCGATCGACAAGCGTGACGCGAACGCCGCGACACAGCTCTTGGGCGTAGCGGTCTTCGGTCGGGGTGAAATCCGCCGGGTCGAACCGCGCGCCGCCAATACCTCGGCCGTTCAGGTCGTTCGCCAAGGCCTGGGGGTCGATCCAGGGCGCGCCGACGATCTCGAACGGGGTCGGAGTTCCGCGACCAACGCTCACATTCGTTCCTTCGATGAGACCTACGCCTGGATAGAGGATCGTCTCATCGAGCGACCTCAGATTGGGCGATGGATTGATCCATTCTAGGCCTGTTTGATCGAACCAAAGGTCTCGCCGATATCCCTGCATTGGCACGACGACCAATCTGGCGCCGATCTGGTTTTCGGCGTCGAACATCAGCGCCAGTTCGCCCATGGTCATGCCGTGCTGCACTGGCATGGCGAAGTAGCCGGTGAAGGAGCGGAGCGACGGGTCCAGCACAGGACCGCGCACGCCCGCGGGGCCGACGGGGTTGGGGCGGTCGAGCACGACCACCTGGACGCCACTCGGCGCGGCTGCTTCCATCACGTAGGCCATGGTGGTGACGTAGGTGAAGAAGCGGACGCCGACGTCCTGCAGGTCAACCACCAGCACATCGACGTCGGAAAGCATGTCTCCCGTGGGCCGACGCGTAGCGCCATAGAGACTGCGCACCGGCAGTCCCGTCGCTGCGTCGATTGCGGAGTTGATCGTTCCTTCGCGGTCGCCGTTCAGCCCGTGCTCCGGGCTGAAGATGGCGGTGAGCCGAACGCCAGGGGCGGAGGCCAGCAGATCAATCGTTCGCTTTCCCGCGGCGTCGCGGCCGGTCTGGTTCGTGATCAGTCCGACCCGCAGGCCGGATAATTGAGCGAAGCCTCCCGCGGCAAGGACATCGATACCGGTCATGACCCTCGCGATTGTGGCTGTCCCAGCGGGCGGCGGACGGTTGTCCAGCGGCGTAGCCATTTGCGAAGATGGTCCCGTCGCAGAAATCTCATCCGCCGAAGCTGCGCGCCCCACCACGCCGCAGGCGGAGGCGACCGCGAGGTCCAACAGCAACCGGCGCCGGGTGCGCATGTTCGGCGATCCTTTAATATCCAGAGCCTAAACACTCGCCTGGGCACTGTGACGCAACGTGAGGATGTGTCGGTTGAGCGAGGTCAACGACAGGCCAACGGCGACAGGCCACTCTGCCGGCCATCGCGGCCCAACCCATTTCTTATGGCTTTGTTGGGCCGTTAGTCAGGATTGGGTTGTGTTCAAAGCAGTGTGGGCCGAAGGGCGTCGATCGGCGCGCACCAAGCCGGGCCGCCCCTCGTTTATAGGGCTCGCGGGCGTAGCGGCCGGCGCGGTCCTCGCCATGGGAGGGCTAGTCTCGCCCAGCGCCGCCGCAGACAGGCCCACAGGGATTCCCATCCTTGTCTATCACCGTTTCGACCCTGCCGTCGCCGGTTCAACGACGGTCACCGTGGCCGCGTTCGAGGCCCAGCTCACCTGGCTCGCCAAGCACGACTACCAGGTCGTGCCGCTGCACTCGGCCGTGGCCGAACTGAATGCCGCCGAGCCGCGATCGAAAGCCCCGGTTGCGGTGATAACCGCCGATGACGGGCACAAGTCCGTCTACACCGTACTATTTCCCATTATCCGCAGGGCGCACATACCGGTGACCCTATTCATCTACCCTTCCGCAATCTCGAACGCGCCCTACGCCCTGACTTGGGCCGAGCTGCAGGAAATGCAGGCCTCGGGATTGGTCGATGTCGAATCCCACACCTATTGGCATCCGAACTTCAAGGTCGAGCGCCGGCGCCGCACGACCGCTGATTATGCCGCCTTCGTCGACAACCAGCTGAGCCGATCGAAGACCGTCCTCGAAAAGAAACTTGGCCGGTCTGTGGATCTTCTGGCCTGGCCCTACGGGATCGTCGACGCTGACCTGGAGGCGGCCGCCAAGCGCGACGGTTATGGAGCCGCCTTCGCTTATGCTGGGGGGCCGGCCGCGGCAGGCGATGACCAACTGGCCCTGCCCCGCATCCCGGTTTCCGACGCAGACAGGGGTGAACGGTTCGGGGTGATGCTGGGAACGCGTACTCGCGCGAGGTTGGAGCCATGACCGTCTGGGCGCGCGTCCTGGTCCCCATCGCCGCCTTGCTCGTTATTTTTGGGGGCGCCAGTGAGGCGCTCGCCATGGATGGCAAAATCCTCGACGCCGCCAATGGCAGCGCGGTCCAGGAAGCCTACATCACCTTCGCCGGCGGCCAGGTGCAGGCGGATAGATCAGGCGCATTCCATGTCGATGGAGCCGCTCAGACCTTTTTCGCACGGGCGCCCGGCTATAGGGCGGCAACAATCACCACAGCAGACCTGACCAAATCCGCTGGCGTCATCAAGCTCACACCCTACACGCCCAAGGCGCTCTATCTGACTGTCTATGGAGTCGGTTCGAAAGGCCTGCGGGACGGCGCCATGACGCTGGTGCGCAACGGCGCGGCTAACGCGCTGGTGGTCGACCTGAAGGGCGATCGCGGGATCGTGCCCTACCCCAGCGCGGAGGCCCACGCGGTGAACCCAAGCGCCCGCAAGCTGACGACCATCCCTGACCTCGCGGCCTTCGTCAGCAAGATGCACGCCCAGAACGTCTATCTCATCGCCCGCTTCGTCACGTTCAAGGACGACACGCTCGCCGTCACCAGGCCCGAGCTTGCCGTCAAGCGCAGCGACGGCAGCCTGTTCAGGGATCGGGAGGGCTTGGCCTGGACCGATCCGTTTCAAGCCGAGGTGCGGGCCTACAACATCGCCCTGGCGGTGGAGGCGGCGCAGGCGGGATTCGACGAGGTTCAGTTCGATTATCTCCGCTTCCCGGATTCGTCGGCGCGCCTTCGGCTGGCTCAGCCCTCGAATATGAGAACCAGGACCACAGCTATCGCTGGTTTTCTGGCGGAAGCCCGCCGCCAGCTTGCGCCTTACAACGTCTATTTGGGCGCGGACATCTTCGGCTACGTCTGCTGGAACGAAGGTGACACCGGGATCGGTCAGTCGTTGGACGCGATCGCCCCGAACGTCGATTATTTGTCGCCGATGCTCTATCCTTCGGGCTTTCAGTTCGGGCTTCCGGGCTTCAGGAACCCCGTCGCCAATTCCTACGCCATCGTCCGGCAGTCGCTTGCTAAGGCGCAAACGCGGCTTAAGGTCTCGCCTAAGCGTTTTCGCCCCTGGCTGCAGGCGTTTCGGGACTATGCTTTCGACCGTCGGCAGTTCGGCGCGGTCGAGGTCGCAAGGCAAACTCAGGCGGCGGACGACTTTGGGTCAGACGGATGGATGCTTTGGAACGCAAGCAACATCTATTCGGGCGCCGGGCTAGCCGCGCACCCTCGGGGTCCTTGAGGCAGTCTCTCCGCCTCGCCCTTTTCGCAGGCGTCCTCTTCCTGGGTGTTGACGTTGCGCCGGCGCAGCCTGCCCGCTCCTTCCCGGCCGCGCCCGACCTGTCCGCCGCCCTAGCGCCTGTGGTGATGAGCGATCTGGCGGCTGGCGGTGTGCCGGGCGCTGTGGTGCTGGTCGGCGCGAACGACCGAACGGTTTACCGCGCCGCGTTCGGCTTGAGGGCGCTTGAACCGGCGCCGGCGCCGATGAGCGCCGACGACATCTTCGACCTGGCCTCGCTGACCAAGGTGGTGGCCACCACAACAGCGGTGATGCAACTGGTCGAAGCAGGCCGGATCCAGCTGGATGAGCCCGCGGCAACCTACTGGCCGGCGTTCGCCGCGAATGGCAAGGGCGCCATCACCATCCGACAGTTACTGACGCACACGTCCGGGCTAGCTCCGGATCTCGACGTCTTAGCAAACTGGAACGGGCTGGAGGCCGGACTGGATCGCGCCGCAGCCACGGCGCCGGTCCGGCCCGCAGGCGTGGCGTTCGCCTATAGCGACATCAACTTCATCGTGCTCGGCGCCATTGTCGCCCGCGTCAGCGGCGAGCCGCTCGAGGCCTATGTTCAGCGTCACATCTTTGAGCCTCTCGGCATGACCGACACTGGATTCGACCCCCCGGTGTCGAGCCTCGTCCGCATCGCGGCCACGGACTATGAACAAGGACGGCTGCGCTGGGGCGAGGTCCAGGATCCCACGGCTGATCGCATGGGCGGCGTGGCCGGCCACGCAGGCGTATTCTCGACCGCCGATGATCTCGCCCGCTTCGCTCGGATGCTGTTACACGGTGGCGAACTCGACGGGGCGCGTATCCTCAAACCCGAAACCGTTGCCTTGATGACGCGGCCGGCCGTCTTGCCCGGCGGCACGCGCCGGGGTTTGGGCTGGGACATGAGCTCGGCCTATTCCGTTGGGATGGACCAGGCGTTCGGCCCGTCGAGTTATGGCCACACCGGCTACACCGGGTGTCTTCTCTGGATCGATCCGGACACCCAGAGCTACCTCATCATCCTTACAAGCCGTCTGCACCCGGAGGGTCACGGAGACGTCAAGCTGCTACGCAAGGACCTCGGCCAGCTGGTCGGTGCGCTCACCAAGCGCTCGCCGGCGACGGCCTCGCTTCAAGCCGCGCGGAGCGTTTCGGCCCTCGGTGGCCGCGGCGCCTACTGACCGCCGTCCACCGAAGGGGCCGCCCGGCCCCGCGAGTCAACACATCTCGATCGCGCGTCGGAACCGATCCGTGGTCGCATGCAGGCCGGCTCACGCCGTCACCGTTGCCATGGCCAACAAGACCGTTCGGATCGTCTGGGCGGTGTTGGCCCGCGGCGAGGTCTACCCCACACCGGCCTTGACACCCGCAGAGCATGCTGCGGTCCGAACCCGTTGTTCAGCGCATCTTGGATTTTAGAGTGATCATATCGACGTCCACGGCGAAGCGGCCGTAACCGTGGTGGTGAATGATTTTCGGATCTGGCTGCGATGGATCCGCTCAGACCTTGACCACCTTGAGCACGAACAGGTTGTACCGGTCGACGAGTCGGGTATCGACGACCACGCATTCCAGATTAGCGAAGCGTTCCGCGATCAACGGCGGCGGCGCCCGTTCGGCTGGCGTGGCGGTCAATCCAAACCTAGCGAACTTGCCCACCGCCACGACCTTGGACGTGAGCGCCACGGCAGGCAATGCAATCACGCAGGCCTTGGTCCGTCGCAGGGCGGCGAAGCTGAAGTTGCCGGCGCTGACGACGCAGGCGACCAGAGGCGGTTGGAATTCGACCATCATATGCCAGGACAGGGCCATAACATTGACGGGGCCCGATCGGCCGCAGTCAGCAGAACGACTGGCTCTTGTTCGAGCAGCTGGTAGACCTTCGACAGCGGCAGTCCGTTCATCATGGCCGCCGCTCCGCGATAGCGCCAGGGAGCATTCTTGCCCCACGTTTATTCAGGTCATGGTAATCCTGCGCCTCTGGTCGAGCCGAAGGTTTGATCAGCGTCAACGCTGGTTGGCCGATCGCGCGCTACTAAGGGCCGCTTAGGCATTGCCGGCGATCAAAACTGCCGAGATTCCAGCTAACATTTTAGTGCGTGATCCATCACACCTTGCATTTCACTTGCTGTTCGAAGGCCGCGCGCAACCGCTGCGCTGGAAGAGCGTCTATAGTGTTTCGACGGAGCCTCCGATGAGCGCACGGCTCTTCCGCGCGCGAGAACCTGCGATTGTGGGGCTGATGAGTATTGTCGGCGCGCTCTGTGGCTGCGCGGTGGGCCCCAACTATTCGCCGCCGCCACCTGACGTTCCGAGCGCCTGGAGGGGGACCGCCGCCCCTCAGGCGCCGCTCAGCGTCGTCTCTCAACAGGATGTTGAGGAGACTGACTGGTGGAAAAGCTTCGGCGATCCCGAGCTGACGTCACTGATCGATCGCGCGCTGAAGGCCAACATGACCGTGCAGGAAGCTGTGTTGCGCATCGAGGAGGCGCGCGGCCAGCGACGCGTAATAGCCGCCGCAGCATGGCCGTCATTAGATGCGAATGCGTCATATGCTGAAACGCGGATCAGTGAGAAGACTGCGACGACCTCTCTGCTCAGCGCGCTCGGCGGCAGCGGGGCGTCGTCGCGGGGCGGGGCGCCGGGGGGCGTTTCCTCGGCCTTGCCTGGGCTGCAGAACCCGTTCAGTCAGTACCAGTATGGCCTGACCGGCTCCTGGGAGATCGATCTCTTCGGCCGCGTTCGTCGGCAGGTCGAGGCCGCTGACGCCAACACCGCTGCCGCGGTCGAAGATAGCCGCGCCGTTCAAGTCTCCCTGATGGCCGAGGTCGCCGCCGCTTACATTGATCTCCGTTCTGCCCAGGAGCAGCATGCCGTGTCCGAAGAGGCTGCGGCGACAGCCCGGCGCCTGGTCCAGGTCGCGACTGATGCCCGTCGGGCCGAGATCGGCGACGACTTTGACGTCGCGAACGCAAGGGCGGCGCTTGAAACCGCCGAAGCCGGACCGCCGCCGCTTGAGGTCGAAATCACCGCTGACGAGAGTCAGCTGGCGCTGCTGCTTGCTGAGAGGCCCGGCGCACTCGACTCGGAGCTCGAGACGGCCGCAACCATTCCGCCGCTGCCGCCCGCGGTTCCTATCGGCCTACCGTCGGCGTTGGCGCGCCGGCGGCCGGACATCCGCGAAGCGGAGGCTCAGCTGCATGCCGCCGTGGCGCAGCAGGGCGTTGCTGTCGCCGATCTCTATCCGCGCGTTTCACTTACCGCCGCGCTGGGGCTCGAGGCCGTCACGCCCACCGGTCTTGGCGCCTGGGCTGCGCGGTATTTCTCGGCGGGTCCCGGCCTAGACCTGCCGGTGTTCGACGCCGGCGCGCGCCGGGCGACCGTCCACATCGCCGACGTGCGCGCCAAGGAAGCCGCCGTCGCTTACGCGCAGACCGTCCTTGCGGCACTGCATGAGGTTGAGGACGCCGTCATGGCTTATGAGAAGGATCAGATGCGGCGCGGCTCCCTCAATGCAGCGGTCACACAAGACCGCACCGCACTCTCGCTCGCGAGAGTGCGGTATCAGGTCGGATCGGTGGGCTTGGCCGACGTCTTGCACGCCGAGACAGAACTCGAGACGGCGCGGGCTTCGCTAGCCTCCAGCACAGCCGCCACGGCGCAGGATTTGGTGACCCTCTACAAATCCTTGGGCGGCGGCTGGGAAAACGCTTCCAGCGGCGAAGGCAGGCTTTCGCCCGCCGCGCCTTACCATGAGTAGGAAGGTGCAAGCCCCCCCGGCTGGGAAGGTAACTTGGGTCAGTCGCAGGATAGCGGCGGGCCAAAGCATCATAACACTGAGGGTGGGGTTGGGCGGGCTGGCCCGGCTCTGCGGGCGGCTTTTGGAGGGCGTATGAACTGGCGTGGGTTGTCTCACATGGACCGTCGGCGGGTCGCCCTATTCGCTCTCATTGCTGTTGTGGTTGCTGCAGGCGGCTATGCGGTCTGGCGCTGGCCGACCATCTGGCGGGCGGTGTTTGGTCCGCCGCACAGCGCCGCCCAGATCCTCGTATCTGGCAACATCGAGGCGCATGAGAGCGTCTTAAGCTTCACCCAGGTGCAGGCTCCCATCGTCTACCTGCCGTTCGACGAGGGCGCGCATATCGCGGCCGGCGCGCTGCTCGCCCGCGTCGACGATCGCCTCTATAGCCGGCAGACGGACATTGATCGCAGAAACCTGCAGCTCGCGACGGCCCAAACTGCCGTCAACAAGAGCAACCTCATCGCGGCGCAAAACAGCGTCGTCAGCGATCGGTTCGATCTTGCGGAGAAGCAGCGCGATTATGTTCGCGCCGACACCGCGGCGAAATCCGGCGCCGCCTCAGGACAGGCGCGCGACTTGGCCCTGACGGCGTCGAAACAGTCGCAGGCCGCGCTCGACCGCGATCAGGCTCTGGTGGCGGTGGCGCGCGATAACATCGCGCTCGCCGCTGCGAGCCGAGCCTCGGCCCAGGAAAAGCTGAGGCTTGACGGCGTCACCCTCTCCTACACCGAACTGCACGCTCCGTTCAGCGGCGTCATCTCGGTGCGCGAAGCTGAACTCGGGGAGCTCGCCGGCCCAGGGGTGGCGATCTTCACGCTGGACGACCTCGATCACCCTTGGCTCCGCGCCTATGTGAACGAGCCCGATATCGGCCGCGTCCGCCTCGGCGAAGCTGTCGACGTAACGACCGATTCCTATCCAGGCAAGGCCTATCACGGACGGATCAGCTTCATTTCGCCTGAGGCCGAGTTTACGCCCAAAACTGTCGAGACGCATGCGGAGCGGGTGTCACTGGTCTATCGAGTGCGTATCGACATCGATAACCCGACCCATGAACTGCTGCCGGGGATGCCGGCCGACGCCGCCATCCCACTGCTGGCGTCGGGTAAGTGACCGCCACGACCCACGAGATCGTCATAGAGGCGCAAGGGCTCAAGCGCCGCTTTGGCGCCGTCGAGGCGGTGCGCGACATTAGCTTGACGATAATGCGCGGGGAAATCTTCGGTCTCGTCGGCGCCGACGGCGCGGGCAAGACGACGATCATGCGCCTGTTGGCCGGGGTGCTGCGGCCTGACGCGGGTGCGATCCGTGTCGCCGGCGTCGATGTTGTCGCAGAGCCTAAGCGCGTCAGATCCGAGCTCAGCTACATGCCGCAGCGCTTTGGGCTCTATGAAGATCTGACGGTCGCCGAGAACATCTTCTTTTATAGCGAGCTTTTCAGCGTGTCTCCGCGGGAGCGCCGGGCGCGCACTGGACAACTGCTCGAGGCGGCCGGCCTTGCACCGTTTCAGCGCCGCTTGGCCGGGCAGCTATCCGGCGGCATGAAGCAGAAACTGGGCCTTGTCTGCGCCTTGATTCATACGCCGCGGGTCTTGCTGCTCGACGAGCCCACCACGGGCGTCGATCCGGTCTCCCGCCGCGACTTCTGGGCCATTCTCTACAATCTGCGCGAAAGTGGCGTCACCATTCTGCTCTCCACCGCCTATATGGATGAGGCGGAGCGTTGTTCGCGCGTCGCCCTGCTCCAGGCTGGCCAGATCCGCAGCTGCGACACGCCCTCCAGGCTCAAGCAAGCGATGCCGGGAGCGCTGCTCGATGTCGTGGCGGACGATCCGGGCGCGGCGAATCAGGCGCTCAAAGACGCCCCGGGTGTGCTCGGCCTGTTGCTCATGGGTGACCGGGTCCACGTCCGCGTCGATGACGCTGGCCGCCGCTCGCCCGAGCTGCGCGCACGGCTTGCCGAGCGGGCGATCGCGCACACCGAGATCACGACGATTGAGCCCGGAATCGAGGACGTGTTCGTCGCGCTGCTCGAACCGGACGGCGCGGCGTGACCGGGTCGCAGCCCGTGGTCGTCGCCGAAGGGCTGACGAAGCGGTTTGGCGCCTTCACCGCCGTGGACCGGCTCGATCTCAGCATCGCCAAGGGCGAGGTCGTCGGCTTCATCGGTCCGAACGGCGCCGGCAAGTCGACCACCATCCGCATGCTGTGCGGCCTGCTGCGACCAAGCGCCGGGCGGGCCTCGGTGGCCGGCTTCGACGTCGGCCGACAGCCTGAGGCCGTGCGCGCGCATATCGGCTACATGTCGCAGAAGTTCTCGCTCTACGGCGACCTCACCTGCCGGGAGAACCTGCGCTTTTTCGCCGGCATTTATCGGGTTCCGCGCCAGGAGCGTGCGGAGCGTACCCACTTCGCGATCACCATGGCGGGCCTAGAAGGCCGCGAGGACATGCTCGTGCGCACCCTCGCGGGCGGCTGGAAGCAGCGGCTCGCGCTTGGCTGCGCCATCCTGCACCGTCCCCCTGTTCTCTTTCTCGATGAGCCGACGTCCGGCGTCGAGCCACAGGCTCGTCGACGCTTTTGGGATCTCATTCACACGCTCGCGGACGGCGGGGTCACCATCCTGGTATCGACCCACTACATGGACGAGGCGGAATACTGCAATCGCATCACCATGATCGATGCGGGCCGGCTGGTGGCGATCGGCAGCCCACGCGAACTTCGCCAGCAGGGCCTTGGCGGACAGCTCTTCGAAATCGTCTGCGCGCCGCTCGGAGCGGCGCTTGCGGCGCTACGACAGGCGCCGGGTGTCCTTGAGGTCGACATCTTCGGCGACAAGCTGCATGTGCTGGTTCACGAGCAGGCTGTCGCCGAAACACTGCGGCCATTCCTGACCGAGAAGGGGATCACGGCCGATCCGCCGCGCAGCATCGCCCCGAGCCTTGAGGACGTTTTTGTCCAACTTGTCTCGCGGCGGAGCAAGGCCCCGGGCGATGCGGGGATCAAGCCATGAGCCTGCGCCGCTTGTTCGCCATGGCGTTCAAGGAGACGCTGCAGATTTGGCGCGATCCGCGCAGCCTCGCCATCGCCTTGCTCATGCCGGTGATGCAGATGGCCTTGCTGGGCTATGGCGTCAGCCTCGACATCAAGCGTGTCCCCCTGTGCATTAACGATCAGGAGCACAGCCAGCTCAGCCGAGACCTTGTCCAGCGGTTCGTGGCGTCGGGCTGGTTCTCAGCCGACCACGCGTCGGCCACTGACAGAGCCGTGCGAGGGGCGCTGGATCGCGGCGCCTGCGCAGGCGCAGTGACGATTCCGGTCGATTTCTCGCGTGCGCTGATGACGACCGGAAGCGCCTCGGTGCAGACGGTGTTCGACGCGACCGACACCAACACGACCAACGTCGCTATCGGCTACGCCCAGGGGGTGATCGCCCAGACGACGGCTGACTTCGAATCGCAGTGGGCGGCCGCGCACGGCCTTAGGCCGCCCAAGATCGGGGCGGTCGATCTCGAGGCCCGAGTCTGGTTCAATGAAGGCCTCGACAGCCGCAATTTCATCATCCCCGCCGTGGTGGCGGTGATCCTCGCCCTGGTCGGCGCCCAGCTCACCTCGCTCACCATCTCGCGCGAATGGGAGCGCGGCACGATGGAGCAACTCATCTCCACGCCCGTGACCGCCCTGGAGGTGATGCTGGGCAAGCTCGTTCCCTATTTCGTCATCGGACTCGTCGACGCAGCGTTTTGCCTCTTTACGGCGATCTATTGGTTCAAGGTTCCGTTCCGCGGCAGCTTCATCGTCCTCGCCATCACCACGGCCCTCTTCACGCTCGTTGTTCTCGGTATCGGCTATCTCATATCGGTGCGCATCCGCAGCCAGCTCGGTGCGAGTCAGGTGGCGCTCATTCTTACGATGACGCCAACGACCATGCTGTCGGGTTACACCTTCGCGATCGACCAGATGCCCGCCCCCGTCCAGGCCGTCACCCTGCTCGTTTATGCGCGATACTACGTCACCATTCTGCGGGATGTTTTTCTGAAGGGCAGCCCGCTGCAGGATCTTCTGATCCCGATCGCCGCCCTCTCGGCTTATGCGGCGGCGATCATCTGGATCGCTGCGCGAAGCTTCCGCGACCGCCTGGATTAGACGCCCATGTTCGAACGCCTCCAGGTCATGCTGATGAAGGAGTTCCTGGAGCTTCGCCGTGATCGCTGGGCGATGTTCCGCCTGATCGTGCCGCTCATCATCCAGGTGATCATCTACGGCTACGCGGCGACCTTCACCGTCAATCACGTGGCGACGGCGGTGCTCGATCTCGACCAAAGTCAGGCAAGCCGCAGCCTCATATCGCACTTCGTCGCCACCGGGCGGTTCCACCTCGTGGATGTGGCCGATCGGAAGGAGCAGATCACCCACGACATCAATACCGGAAGGGCCACTCTGGCGATTGTGATCCACGCCGGTTTCGCCCAGGACCTGAATAATGGTCGAAGCGCGCCGCTGCAGGTCCTGGTGGACGGCACCAATTCCAATACCGCGCTGATCGCGCTGGGCTATGTCAGTCAGATCGTTGGGCAATTTCAGGCCGAGGAGATGAGTGGCGTTCCGCAAGCGCGAGCCGGCGCAACGGCTCCGGCGGTGACCGCCTCGCTCCAGGAGCGGCCGTGGTTCAACCCTGGCCTGACGGACCGTTGGTTCTTTATCCCCGGCGTCATCGCCACGCTCACCCTCGTTCAGGTGGTGAACCTCACGTCCTTCGCCGTCGTGCGCGAACGCGAGATGGGAACGCTTGAGCAGATCATGGTGAGCCCGATCAAACCGGTCGAGTTTATCCTCGGTAAGACGCTGCCGTTCTTCCTCATCGGATTCGCGGACGTGGCGCTGGTCACGGCGGTCGGCGTACTATGGTTCCAGGTGCCGTTCGTCGGCAACCCGCTGATCATGCTGCTGGGCACGTCACTCTTTCTGTTGGCTGCGCTGGGTCTCGGTTTGCTGCTGTCGACCTTTTCGCGCACTCAGCAGCAGGCCTTCGCGCTCAACTTCTTCCTGGTCAATCCACTCTTCATCCTGTCGGGATTCGCCTTTCCGATCGCGGCCATGCCGCGGGTTCTGCAGTGGCTCACCCTGGTCAATCCGCTGCGCTACTTCCTTGTCGTTATCCGCGCCGTCTTTCTCAAGGGCGTAGGGTTGGACGTTCTATGGCCGCCGCTTGCCGCCATGACGCTGCTTGGCGTCGGGATGCTGACAATCAGTGTTCTGCGCTTCCGCAAATCGCTGGACTAGGTGCATGGCCACGGCGCGGCCGGACAGGTGTCGAGCTTTCGTTTGCGATCTTCGATCTCAGCGGCCTGTCCGCACAGGTTCGCCAGGCCGCGTGTCCTGTCGCGGCTTTCTGGGCGCGACACGCGCGCTCGACATGCTGAGCGGCGAGCAGTGGCCGCGCATCTGCTGACTGGTCGGAACCGCGTTAGCCCCAGCGGAAATTCCGAGGGCCGAACGTCGCTTAATGGAACAAAAATAGCGAGACCCGGCGCTCGTTCAGCATGTCCTGTGTGAAGCCGCCAAAAATGGATTCCTCCAAGCGGCCGCGTTTATGTTGTTGGTCCGATGGCATTAGCGGACAGTCTTTAGCGTTTCAACGACGGCGGTGGCGCGCTCGTTCAGGGGGCGAAGAGCTTCCTTGAACGTGGCGGTGAAGGTTTCGGACGCACGGTTCATTTCAGCCATGTACGCTTCCATGGCTGATTTCGCGTAGGCGCTCTGCAGCTCCACCAATTCTTGAACGCTGCGAGCGCTGGAAAGCGCCTTGCTGACTTCGACATGGTTTTCTACGGCGGACTTGCTGTAGGCCAAAGCCTGAGCACCCAAGGCCTCGGCGCCCTTCGCCGTCGCCGTCGCGGCAGCCATGAGCGCCTCGATGTTTTGCTTGGATTGGGCATTGAGTTCGTTGAGCTTGGCGAGGGACTTCTCAACGCCGTCCTTCAAGGCTTGGGCGCCCGCCGTCGAGATCTGATCGGTCGCAGTTTGGGCGGCGTGGACGGTGTCTTTGGCGGTTTTGGCGTCGGCCATGATGTTTGCTCCTGGAGGGCGGTCGTGACGGGGTCAACCATATTGGGCTCGTGTGACGGTTCTCAAGCCCGCCTTGGCGCTGGGATCGAAGCCAGGCTCTCCGTGTTGCTCCGCCAGTTTCATTACGTCATTCAAAACGCTGGACGGGAAGCTGCGTTCCACGAACGCATGGACGGCATGAGGGATACCATGGTCGAGCATGAGGCAATTCTACACCTCCAACCCACTGAGCGCGACCCGGTGGCATGGTACGGTCCCGCAGCGGGGCCAGCTTTCCGGCTCCCAGCGGGGCTCGATCGGCGAGGATGGGATGGCGCGCCTGCTGCCGCCAATCAGCGAACTGCGTTCGGTCTCGGAAGACGTGGCCAAGGCCGTGGCTCGCCAGGCCCAGGCCGACGGTGTGGCCGACCCCTGTCCCCCAGATGAGCTGGACG